>OHAU01000388.1_pt1 | contig 63232 bp, 55 predicted proteins | sample 1577181 | NCBI WGS metagenome assembly OHAU01 (sample SAMEA3541472, study PRJEB24748) | human gut metagenome | biome: human gut; feature: human-associated habitat; material: faeces | place: China | collected 2012
TTAAACCTTACGGAGAAGTAGTGAGCAGTCCTTTTGAGATACATCATGTAGAAAAGGACATGGAAGATCTTGATAATTTACTGAGCAAGCTGGATGGAGAGGTAAGGATAGTGATGGAGGCCACTGGTATTTACCATCTGCCCGTAGTGACATTTCTTCATGACAAAGGATATTTCGTATCTGTTGTTAATCCGTTCGCAATGAAAAAATATGCGAAAGACAACAGCATCAGGGGAGCAAAGACCGACAGACTTGATTCAATAATGATCGCAAACTACGGAATTGAGAAATGGTTTAAGTTGCAACGATATGAAGGCACTGAAGAAACCTATGCTGAACTCAAACTTTTGGGACGCCGTTATCGGTACTATATGGAGTTACATGTGAAAGCTTTACAGGAGCTGACACATGTTCTGGATTATGTGCTGCCGGGAATAAAGAAGATGTTTAACAGTTGGAATGAAGCTAATGGAAAAGATAAACTCAGCGACTTTGTAGAGAGATTCTGGCACTTTGATTTGATCACATCTATGAGTCTCGAAAAGTTCACTGAGGAATATATTGCTTGGGCAAGAGAAAAGAAATACCACAGAAGCAGATCTAAGGCTGAGGCAGTCTATGAATTAGCTTCAAGTGGTATTCCTACACTGTCTTCCAGCACCCCATCGACCAAAATGTTAGTACAGGAAGCAGTATCAGTATTGAGGGCTGTAGACAGCTCTCTGTCTCTTATTTTAACACGAATGCAAGAACTTGCGAAGTCCTTACCTGAATATTCGGTTGTCAGGGAAATGGGAGGAGTTGGTAATGTCCTTGCAGTGAAACTTATTGCGGAGATTGGAGATGTAAGAAAGCTGCACAATGCAAAAGCACTCATAGCATGGGCTGGGATTGATCCACCACCATATGAATCAGGACAGTTCATTGGTTCAAAACGCAGGATAACAAAGAGGGGCTCATCAACGCTCAGAAAAGTCGGATATGAAGTGATGAGAGTGCTGAAAAGTCACTCTGCTCCGAAAGATGATGCCGTATACAATTATATTTTGAAAAAGGAAAGTGAAGGTAAAAGTAAAAAGCATGCAAAAATTGCCGGATTGAATAAATTCCTGCGTATTTATTATGCAAGGGTGATGGAAGTTTACCAGTAAAGAAGACAAAAATCATCTGATGTAATTATACAGACTGGAAATAACGCCAGTCTTCTTGTTGTACACAAAAATAGATTAAGGAAATAATTAAAAAAACCTGCTTAAAAGTACTTGACTTTTGTTAGCAGGTTTCTTTGTCCATATATTTCCATTTTCTGCAGTAGAGGTGTCATTAATAATAAAATATTCTCAATAAAAAATAAGAGCATAAACAGCGAAAGATATCTACTGATAATATTTCTGGCTTTCACCTTATCTTCATTCGCATATTGAATCTCCTCATCAAATAACTGTAAAACATATGCATACGAAATATATATATCAAGGGTTTCTTCCCTGGAAATAATCAGATTTCTAGCCATTTGCATGATTTCATAATTGTTCCCCCAATATATTCCTCTTGTCTGCATTATATCAACAACAAATTCTCTCACATATTCCTTCAATCTTTCTTTTTTATATAACGAATTTGATGTTCTTGCCCCTTTTTTATCCGTTTTTCCCATGGCTGATAACTTTTTTAGAAACTGCTGAATTACCAGACTTCCATCTGTAATCTGACGTGATGTTGTTCCCAAAAACATTAAATATATGGAAATGAAATTATTGTCATCACCATCATTATAATATAAAAAATTTTTCTCCTTATTTTCTACATTGTCACTAACTTCTATAATAAATTTGTCAATAATCTCTTTCAAAAATTCTTCTAAACTTTGATCTGCTTTTACAGATGTATCCTCTCCATCCAGACAAAACATCCGCTTCTGTGCGCAATCTTCAAATGTCTTTAATGGATATCTACTTGATACAGGCATAATTTTTCTCATATATAAGCTTGCTGTTTCCTGAATTTTATCATTATATTTCCCAACTTTCGGCACTCGCTCAAAAGAATTTTCAAATAGATTATAATTTACAGGGTCATCCGAATCCATATATTTTAATACACCCTTCATTTTGTGCGTCATAGAGTTCAATATCACATCATAAAACAATTCTTCATCTGCTGTCATAAATATAATCAGATTAGGATGTGACAAATATTTTATAATTGTAGAACATATTTCCAAAGCTTTTTCCGGGTTTAAATCTACATCATCAAAAATCAGATAAATTAATGGCTCCTTCTGATCATCTTTTTCCTTTCGATGTTTTACTATTTTTACAGCCTCCACCAACTGCATCCAGAACTCTGCCATCTTTTTTGATAATTCATATCCACTTTGGTTTCTCCGTTCGTTTATTTTTATTTCTTCCGAAAAAGAAGTTCCTCCGTCCTTTGTCTGTCTTGAATAACAAAGTTCTTTTACCTCATCATAGCGATCTGCCAAAGATACTTTTTGCCTTTTACACTCATGAAAGAAATTATCTCTATTTTTCTCCTGTACTTTCAGTGCATCACTTAATTTCTTCACAAGTTCCTCCAGTGACGCAAGAATCCATCCCAATGTCTCTCCATGTTCTGGAATCACTTCCGGCATCACAATTGGTAAAACTATATTATTTACGCTGTCCTCTTCAAGATATTCACGCAACGTAAAAATCGCAGAAGTTTTTCCACTTCCGCGACCTCCTAATATAGTATAAACATTCTCATACATTAAGTTATACTGTTTATTAATGCATTCTTCTCTTTTTATCTGCTTCTTTCCAAGCCACTTCCGGTATGAGTCTATACGATCAAGCAAATCATTCCAACCTGGAAAAATATTTTCTAATTGCCTTTCACTTAGTAGTTTAAAATTCACTGACTGTCTGTATGTTACTTTCTTCTCCTTTTTCCTCATTCGTATTCTCCTTCATTCTTCCAATTCGAACATACTCTATTTCCATAGTTCTGGCCATTACATATCCATCTTCTTTTATCGCTATTTTATCCCAATATTTTTCTAGCGCCTCCTTTCTCCTCATTCTTCGTATTACTTCTGAAATCTCCTTAGCATGACTCGACGCCATTACCATATTTCTTTCCTCCTTAACTCCTGTCTCATTGAATCCGTTTCTTATAAATTCCTATTCTTTCCGTTCTTATTTTAGAACATATTGTATTTTAGATATTACTATTTTTTATATGAATTTTCAAGATTCTAATTTTGAAAAAGCTGTGAATTATCAAAATTCATAGCAAATTCTTGTTTATCTGCGATGCAAGATTCCCACCACCATGTCTGCTGTCACTTCCTGACGAAGCCATTGTAAACATATATCTTGGATCCCCTTTATATGTAAGTTTATAATGACCTCCATCCTTCGTAATAACAAAACCAAACTGTTTTAGATTCCTTTTCAGGCTCTCGTCAACTTTTGTATATCCCTTTAATATATGTTTGATTTCTTCCCTTTTGGCACTTAATGTACCTGTAGGCTCATTATATTCCAGAATATCTTGCAGTATATGCTCTTTCCGGGTTTTCTTTTTTATATTTCCCAAATAGCTGTTAAGAACTTCTAAAACCTGATCTCTGATTTCTCCATCATATAGTTCGTTTTCTATGCCATAATATAATAGTGGAACTTCTGTAATTCGCTCATACTTGGCTCTGAGTCCCTGATTTTCCACCTGTAATGCTACAATTCGATTATTCAGATCCTCAATTGTGCGTTCTTTTTCTTTAATAGTGTTTTCATTTTCTTTGAGTTCCGTCGCAAAATTTTTATAGACTTCAGATACTTCACTTTCTGCCTCTGCTTTCTTTTCTGTAGCACTCGCATATTTGAGTTTTAGTAATTCATTCTGAACACCCTCCCAGGTCAGCATCCTGTCACGAGCCTGCTGATTTACATATCGGGAAACAATATTTACAATCCGATCTATTAAAACTTTTTCCCGTCCCTTATATTTATTTGCAATAATTATCTTATATGCAGCTGAACTGCCTGAATAATAAATTCCAATACTTCCATGATGTGAGTTCATTCCATTACAGCTTTCTTTGAGAAGTTTTGACACTTCTGTATCATCTTCAACAAATACATGTGCAACTCCCCTCAGATTATACGCTAACTCCTGAACCCTAAACGGATACATTCCCCATGATTTTGTTACATATATCACAGGCATAGAACAGACTATCTTTCTACATATAATATCTTCTATAATCTTGTAATTATTTTTGGTAATTGAGATTGGCCTGTCACTTATCTGTATCCCATTATCTGTAGCAATATAATTTCTATTAAGTAACATATTAACAAGAATCGGCGGCTTAAACTTCGGAACAAATCCTGTTGTTTTATCTGTTGTTTCCCTGTCTAACTTGATAGAGAAAATATGCTTATTGAAATTAACCACAATATCTGTATTCCAAATAATATTATTTTCATCAAACTGATGAAATCTAATAGCAATCGTATTATATCTACGAATTTCTTCAATTGCTAATGATAAATTTTCCTGCTCAAATTTTACATTTCTTTTCTGCCCATCCCAATCTAAATTAGTAATTTTGTTATGAGGGCTTCCCTGATTCCATTCAATTACCAATTTAATCAGTATATCCTGCGTCAATGTCTCCTTTACAGGAAAAATCGCTGAGTATATTTGCATAAATAGAAACCTTCCTTCTTTTGTAATTTGTACATTTTCTGTATTTATCAAAATTAAGTCTTCCACTTTAAGTCTCTAAAATGTAAAAAAGCGGACAAAATACCATTCCACTATGTTTCAAGTGAATAACTAAAGTATTATGTCCGCTTCTCTTCTTAAACGCGACAAAGCGACGATTTAAGGTATCCGCTTTTATTCCTGTATTACATTATACCTATTTTTTAACAATTTTCAACATAATTCATGTAAAATCAACATTTCTACATAAATCTACATAAATAAGTTGAAATCCATTTTATAGCAATCCTCTAAAATAATGCATCTTAATCCAGTCCAAGACTCTTTACCTTTTCTTTTTATCGCAACATATGCCGCTAACACGCCAATCCATCCACCCACTGTATTTCCAAATACATCATCAAGTTCTGCAATACCAAGTCCTGTAATATACTGCGTCATTTCAATTGCTACAGACATAATAAACGGTATCAACAACACCCATTTTTTCTGATATACCTTACACAAACCTGTCCCCAATGGAACAAAAAGCCAGATATCTATCATTTATGATTATCCTAAAATAAAAATCTGTCAGTCATCACAGATTTTTATTTCAATATGTTTTCCAAGTGCATTCGCATATTTCTCCAATACAATCAGCGTTGGTACCCTGCCTCCGCTCTCGAACCGGGCCATATTCGACGGTTTTATCCCTGTAATATCCGCTATTTCCTGCTGCGTCATTTTCCGGCGGTGTCTCTCCTCCACTAACTGCCGGATTGTTTCCGAAGATCTGCTCAACACCTTTTCCTGGATCTTCTCTGTATATACTTCCAGTCTCTTTTCCCTGGCTTCCTTTTCTGTCAGGTATTCTTTCATGTTCTCCTGCATTTGCTCATCTCCCTATCCCATCTCTGATATCTCATTTATGAAATTTTATCACTCATGATAGGTTTTTGCAAGATATTTTATGTTTCTTTTATAGAACTTTTAATCCCGGTTTATTTTCTTTATCGGTATTTCATGGGGTCTGACCCCAATGTTGGGAACTTAGCGTCAACTTAAATGAATTATACCTGTATGTATTAAAATATGTTCTTTAAAAATTAAATAGTAAAAAATTATATCGCCTTATTGCAGAATTTATGGTATAGTCTAATAGATCTATACAGGATAGGCCTTTCAAAATGGCTATATCTTGTGTATGTGTTTAGAGAACGGATTTTCTTGTGTGAAAGTGTTTCCGGTCTCTGTTCTTTTTAGAGCGTTCATAGCATCTGCCAGGGTGAATCTGTGAACGCTTTTTTGATGCTTTTATGGTTAAATTCATGATAACTGGCAGTATTTCCATGGACATAAAAAGGAACTTGGGCATAAGAGCTTTGACTTCGCCTATGATAAAAGTCCTTTTTGCCTGATATGCCCATTTGTTTTTTACAAATGCTTTTTCCCTTACAATGTTGTCAGCTTCTGTTTTGACAAGCGCTGCAATATTGGAGAATAACAGGTTTATATATAATTCCTGCTCAATAGAATTACAGCTTGTCCCTGTAAATTCTTCCAGTTCCCACCAGTCTTTTAGTTCCCTGTATTTTGTTTCGATATTCCATATGCCGATATTTTAGAAATGCCGATTTTTGCCTTTCTGAAATATTGGATTTACAGGACTTTATAAATATATCGGCATTTCTTACTATAGAGATGTAACCAGTCATCGCTATAGAAAGGAGACCGTGTATGATAAAATCCTACCCGTTACTAAAACCATTAACTGATCAGCTCATGAAGGAGGTGAGAGCCTACGGGATACTGGAAGTGTCTTTAGAACAGTATCAGATTGTTTGTAACTCGATAGTACGCTTTGCGCAGTCATCACAGGTTGATTCCTACAGTCCGGAGTTGATGGATTCCTACAAGGACAATCTTGACACCAGATGTTCTTCCGGTGAGATATGCAAGGAATATCATCGATTCCAACTGCGTGTTATGCGTATGCTATCTTCACTTGCGGAAAGCGGCATTGTTGATTTTTCGAGCACTAAATCTCATCCGCTCAAGTACATTGTATCCGACGAGACAAGCAGCCTCGTGGAAATAATTCTCAACAGTTACCCTATCAGCAATGCAACAAAAAAGGATCTTCGAGCCCCTACCAGACATTTTTTGTGGTACGCTGAACAGTTCGGGATAAAGCCGCAACGTATTGATGACACTATAGTCATGTCATTCCTAATTGATGAAGTACTGGTTTCGAACAGCGGCAGTACCGGACGTACGTTAAGGTGTGTAAAGTACGCCACGGAATACCTTCGGGCTCATGGGAATGATTGCCTGCACCGTGATTATACTCTTCTGAAGCTGAAAAATGATCACCGGCGTATTATCCCGGCCTATTCTGAAGAAGAGATTTCGGGAATAGCCCAGGCAGCTGATACAGATAGCACCATTGGAAAGAGGGATCTTGCGATCATACTTGTTGCATACTGCACAGGGCTTCGCGGAATCGACATCATAGGCATTAAGTTATCAGATATAGACTGGCACAATCACAAAGTGTCAGTAGTGCAGTCAAAAACTCATACGCCAATCGTATCTGAACTGAACGGTGCCTCCTTGAACGCCCTTGCTGATTATATCCTCGACTGGCGTCCTAAATGCGATATTCCTGAGGTTTTCGTAACAGTAAAGGCTCCGTATCGAAGACTGTCAAAGGGATTTGGCAGTATGATTGACAAGTATTGCGAAAAAGCAGGCGTATCCAAAATCGCATTTAGAGGATTCCATAGTTTACGGCGTTCCTTTGAAACGGTTATGGTGTCAAGAGGAGTTCCCATTGAAACCGTGTCCCAGATGATGGGACATAAATCCATTATTGAGGATAAACCGTACATCACACACGATACACACCAGATATCATTCGTGGCAATGGATTTTTCGGATGTGCCTATTACCAGCGGGTTCTATTTTGGACATACAGAAAGTGCCGGATCCCTGGAGGGAGGTGCTGGAGCATGACCCTTGACAAAAAACTCAATGACGCATTTGAGGAGATGATGAAATATCGCCAGTCCATTGGATACGCCACCGCTACATATAGGAGTTCGGTTCCTCCATTTATAAACTTTTGTGTAAAAAACCATCCCCTGTCTGCCCGCATTACCCAGGAAATGGTAGACGAGTGGCTCATTTATTATCCTTATACTGTCAACAGCAAAGCCGCCTTCCTCTCTCTCCTGCGGGAGTACACGAAATACCTGAACTTCCTTGGATATGATGATTATATACCGGATGACGATTATGTAGTAAAGCGCATAGCTTTCAATCCGTACCTGTTTACGGATGATGAACTCTCCGGGTTATTTAAAACGATTGACTCATATGTTGGCAAAACCTGTGGGAAAAGATATCTGCCAGAGATTGTGCTTCCTGTGTATAGCCGGTTGCTTTACTGCTGTGGTCTTCGCCCACAGGAACCACCTGCGATACGAACAGAGGATGTAAACCTGATTACAGGAGACGTTTATATACGGCAGTCCAAGAGGCACAAGGATCGGCACATCATTATGTCAGAGGATATGCGCGCGCTCTGTCAGAAATACGATTCCGTAGCAGGAAAGAGGCAATGGTTCTTTCAAAAATGGGACGGCACACCATATGAAACATCGTGGTACAACCAGGTATGGAGGAACCTGATTTCAAAGAGTGGCATTTCATGGAAGGGGGCTCCAAGACCTTATGATCTGCGGCACGCTTTTGCTTCGCGTAATATAATCCGCTGGATAAACAATGGGAAGGACGTGATGGAATTATTGCCGTACCTTTCGGCATATATGGGGCATTCAAAACTCACATCAACGCTTTATTATATCCACCTTCTTCCAGAGAATCTGCGCAAGTCCAAAGCTGTAGACTGGGCTCTCCTTTCCCAGGTTTATGGAAAGGGGGTTCTGGAAGATGAGGATTAAAGCTAAGGATCCACGCCTTGTATCGCTTATGGGTGAATTTATGAGAATCTACCTTCCGGGTGTCAGGAATCGCGATAAAGACACAATTGACTCGTACAGATATAGCATAAATCTGTTTGTGACATACCTTGAATCAGAACAAAAGGTGACTGTCCTAACGATGCAGTCATCTGACTTCAGCCAGAAAAACATAGTAGAATTCATGGCTTGGCTGAAATCTGAACGCAATAACGTGGCACCGACCATAAACCATCGCCTGTCAGACCTGCGGGGATTCTGCAAGTACCTTTATAAAAAGAACGCTATCTCCCTTGATGCGTATGAGGCAATCCGCGAGATAAGCGATGTTGATGATGAAAGGATTCTCAATTTTACATGGCTTTCAGTTAATGATGTGTACCTGGTTCTTAAAAGTACAGATAGCAACCGTGAAGCTGTAAGAGATCGTTTTCTCCTGTCGCTTCTGTATGAAAGCGGTGCACGGATAAATGAGGTATTGTCACTAAAACTCCTTGATATTAAAGCGACATCCAACGGGGAGGCTGATGTCCATTTCTACGGAAAAGGAAAGAAACATAGGATTACACCCTTATCCAAGGAAATATGGAGCCAGTTTGAAGATTACTGCGAAAAATATCATCCAGACAAGACTTCGGAGAACCTGGTGTTTTATTCTTTCCGAAATGGCCAGAAAAACAAAATGTCCAGTGATAATGTCAGCCGTATACTTGTAGGATGTGAAGCAGAGGTTCGCAAAAGCAATCCGGATCTAGTCCATCTGCATTCGCATCTTTTCAGAAGGACGAGGGCAATGCACCTGTATCAGGCGGGGGTGCCTCTCCCTACTATATCTGAATGGCTTGGTCATTCGAATATAGAAACGACTCGTTTCTACGCCAAGGTTACTGAAGAGATGAAGAGGGAAGCACTGCATAAGCTTAGCGATAGCGACAGATCCGTCTTTAAGGATGATGTGGTGTTCAAGTATGCCAATGACGAAGATGCTATCAAGCGGCTTTGTGGATTAAAATAAATGCCGATAGTTTATTAACCATGCCTGATATTGGGTCAGGCATGGAATCTTATAGAAATTTTATCGGCATTTCTAAAATATCGGCATATGGGGAATTATGCAGATATCGGCATAATATTCCAGCGTTCAAAATAAAGGTTATATAACAAGGATGGAGAGATAGATGGATTTATAATATTAGTTACCAGATACTCATTTGCTTCCTTGGACTTTTGGGGCAGAGGAACTTTTACAACCCGGTAAAGGATCGGTTTGCCATTTGCGGAAGTAGCTGTCCATGAAAAATCATCGGAACCTAATTTGCAAAATTTATTGTCTTTTCTTAAACGCATCAAAACGTTGCATCCATTGGAAACCAGGTCCTCATATAATTCTTTTGAGTAATATCCACGGTCAAAAATGAGCAGGGCATTGTCGGCAAGGTTCAGTTCCTGCAGCCGGGTCCAGTGCTCTCTTGCCGGATCACGTTCGCCGGCCGCTTTCGTATATATCTGTCCATCAATTATCTGGTCGAGAAAGACATCATAAATAGTTGAGAGCAGACCTTCAACCCAGAAAACATCATGATTGTTGCAGCTGGTAATAGCCCCAAATTCCGCAGAGGTATCATTGGACAAGGGAATCTCCAGTGTAGACCCATCAACAGCAAAAACACGGTATCCAAACCAGTTTTTTGGACAGTCAAGGTGTGTATAAACCATTTCAACCTGTTTATCCAAAAGTTCTTTGAAAAGATCCGGCAGAATTCCTTTTCTGGCTTTTGAAACAGCCTGCCTGGAAACATCAGGAAAATCAATGTCCGAAAGCTGGCGCTGAAGATCAGACAATTCAATATCCATGGAACGTTTTTTTGAATGGACAAGATAAGCAACAACCTGTTTCAATGTCAGTTTACGATATCGCACAAAAGAATTTGGACGTCGAAATCGTTCAAGAAATTCATCGGAATTAATCCGTTCATGTAGCTGTGTCAAAATCAAAGAAATTAAATCATAATAATTCATGGCATTACCTCCTAAAAAAGTATATATTCAAGAGGCTGCGCCGCAAATTTTGACCAATTTGTCAAGTAGACATAGTGCTGATATTTTACGCTCGAAATTGTATATTTTTACTATTTGATTTTCAAAGAACAAATAAATCGATTTAAAGTCCTTAAGTTGACGCTAAGTTCCCAACATTGGGGTCTGACCCCAATGTGGTTTCAAACCTTTTTAGTTGATGTTCCATATCCCCGCTCTTCAAGTTTCATCATCAGGTCGTTTTCATATCCCATATTTTTATCTCATTTCACTATAAATCAAAACGCCCACACCGATAGAACCGTTTTACCTATCAGTGTGGGTGTCATCAATTATTTTAACTTCGCAAGAATCTCCTCGGCACTCATACCGTCAGCCATTAGCTTCTTTAACATAGTTTCAGCTTCTGCTTTCTTTGCTTCCTCGGCTACTTTCTGCTCTTCTTTCGATTTCTTTGCTTCTAGCTTGCCCACCTCTTTCTCGGCAATCTTCAAAGCTGCACGTTTAGCTTTCAGATTTACCTTCAAGGAATCAATATTTGCAGTGATAGATGCAATTTCTGTGTTGAGAGATTCGATGGTAAATTGCTTTTCTGCAATCTGGGACGCAAAGTCGTTGACCACTTTTGGCTTGTTTTTGCTGCCTTTGGTTCTGGGCATACGAATACCTCCATCAAATTTAGATTACTTTAATGTAAGTATATCATATTGTTGGCTCTATTTCAATTTTAGAAATTGAAATGGCTGTCTGCCTGTTCTTTTGCAATATGCTCCATATCCGGATAAATAAAGCTTTCACGGAATCCCATCGCATCAAGCTGAGCTAAGAGTTGCTTTCTAATCTGCTGTGGTATACGAATCTTATAAAAGTAGTCGCAGGATTCGTCCAACTTGAGTATCTGATCCAATCGTTCAGGGGTGCTGTGAATCGTAAAATCCGACTGTTGCACATACATTCTCAAGTCACATCCTACTCCATGACACGCAATGATTCTGTTCTGTAATTCATAATCATCGTTGTCATGGTTAGAAAATGCGCCTTCCAAGTCACCTTTCAGACTGTCGTAGCTTATCGGAGGTACATATTCTCCATAGCCCACTTTTTTATTCAACCTCATGGGATTCAGAACCCAAACAGCTGCATCCGTCTTTGCATCTTCATCACTGCTCAATGCAAAATACAAAGCAACCAGAGGAGATTCCGACCAATCCAGCAATCTGGTTGGCAATCCATAATGTTGCATCAACGTCAACCACGATGCGCGGTCATACCGTTGCGGAGCATTTGGATTCAGCCGCATGGTATGAATCATGAAATTGGTCGATATATACTGCTCATAGCTCTTACCCATACCATCTTTTCGTTGAACCGATGGTACTAGACCCCACGAATAATCAGACTGCCCCCGGAACCACATACGATACTGTTGTTCGGCATCAATTTGTGTAATTACTTCTACATATGTCCCAAAATCGTATATTTCATGCTCTTTCAACATACTATTATATACCTTTCAGTATAACATTTACTTTTCAGATATTTGCTCTTTTTATAAATAAGTCGCAATACTTGCAAGTTTCACCACATATTTCATTTGCACAGATATGATTTCTGTTTTCAAACCAGTAATCAACAAATCCGTCTAGTTTTTTATTATCAATATAGACTTGCGGTCGGAAGGACTCTTCTTTTTCCTCCTTTATAGTCTCCAAATGTTTCCACAATCCAAGCAAATTACCGTCATATGATTCTTTCATATACGCACGCATAATTTCCTGCAAATGTGCTGTACTTCCTGTTCTACCTGTCAACTTAAAGTGGTCTATTCCGATTTCATTATACCGCTTTATATCTTCGGGTCTTATGTAATTCATTTTCAGCCAAACACTTTTCGATTTTCTACTAGCAATGCACATTCCCATAGGATAATCTTTATGTAATTTTGTTTCTTTTTGATAACCTGCGGAGTGCAACTGATAGCAATGATCCCGAAATATACATCCAGTTGCTCCTTTTATTTCATCACTTTCGGTTATTCCATTTCCGCAAAATTCATTTGCCAATAACGTAAGTACAATATCATGCTCATTACAATATCGAGCCGCAGCACTTAAAAAGTTTATATCGCGATTCTTATTTAATCCGATGCAAATCTTTGTGATCCCGTACAGCTCTTGCCATATTTTAATTTGCGTCAATGAGTCAAGATGTGCAATTGTACTTACCTCGATTCCAATCTTATCACTCACCCTTCTAATAATTTCTGCCATATAAGGAAGCGAAACAGTTATGGTTTTCACTCCAGCTTCAATTAAAAAAGAAATGTATTCTTGTATTTCTTCTTCTCTTTTTATTATTTGCTCCTTGTTGCCTAAATAGCTTGTATTAAGCGTATAGTTAAACGAAATTCCCCTTTCTGAAAGTTCATTTATGTATCTTGCAAACTCGTCTCTCGTAACATTCTGCAGTCTAAACTCAGGGCGCGCCGTCAGCCATGCGCTTTCTTTGCGCGAGCCATAGAATTCCTCTATTCTGTTTATGCTAACTTCTTTATTTAAATGAGATGCCTGCTCATATAATTCCTCGGAAAAATTACAACCCACTTTGAAAAAGCTCATTATCCTTATCCACCTCAATCTGTGCCGCGAAGCCATTTCTGCTCCATAACCAGAGCGGTGTGTGTACATCAATAGGACAATATTCCGTATCATAAAACACTTCTTCCCACAATGTACTTACATATTCTCTGATATCCGTTCTACTTTTGTCCTCGTCCTTAATTAGCCCTAACTTAATACTCGCCTGAATAACGTGCGTATCTGGTGCAACAGTAATGTGTTCCCTTCCGGCAAGGTCTATGGCTGTATACTGCGTCATCACATACAGCCAATAGTTCAAAATTTTGGGACCTGACAAATACGGAAACTTTTTCTTGTTTCCCACAATGTATTCTTTGATCTTTTCTACAGAGTTATCATTTTTAACAAATAAATTTCTTATATCCCCGTCAAAATCATCGCACAATGTTGCACATAATTTTCTCCAAATCTCAGGGTGTTTATTGGGTTGTAGTGCAACTTTATACTTCACCAACCGGTTCTTTAATTCACCCTCGCTCATTTGGGTAACTGCTTTAGGATCAAACACATCTACTGTTTCTATATCTTCATATGTTGCTTTTGCCGCCTCCCATAATTTGTATGAATTTCTTTGATAGTTAAGTGCCATCGGCAATGTAAAGTACAAGCAATTTTCTTTTGAATCCTTTGAAAGTCCGGGGTTGGCATCCTCAGGCATGACTTCTCCACCCAAAAGACCTTTCTTATACATATCAATTAGCTTTTTTGATTTTTTATAAATAATTTTTTTTTGATTTATGGACAGTTGATTATTCATTTTGTATTTTCTCCTCTATATTATTTTTTGCAAATAACAGTTGTAATAATCTTGAGTTCATCTAGTTTACATTTTTTATTTTCTGCTGCCATGGTGATTGCTGGAGAGATATATTCATTTTTTTCCATCAATTTTTTTCCGGTTATCTCATTCACCTTAATTCCCTTAAATCCGCAGTCTTGTAAGATTTCAACAATCTTTTCGGCCTCAAACACAAGTGAATACGTCACAGCCTTATCACCATTTTCAGAGATAAAAGTTGTTGTCATTTCATCTCCTCTCAAATTTTCTGACCAGTCTACTGATGGCAATGTAAACGCAAGCACTCCACCCGGAGCCAATATCCTATGCAGTTCGCATAAAGTTTCTGTATGGAAGTATGGATCTGCAAGAGAGCATACTTCCACTTGATACTTATTTGACGCAATCATTGTTCGTGCTGCGCTTGATACAATCTTTTCATTTGCATCTAAAAATCGCGCCATTTCTTCAGTTAATTCTAGTACATCATATGTTACGACTGGCCACGAGCTCGTCTTCCTCATCCATCCTCTTCCTGGCCCAACTTCGAGTACTTTACATCCTTGATAGACGAACTTATTTATAGAATTCTGAAAAAAGTCTGCAGACAAAGTGTGAAAATTATGAGTGGTAACGCGCTTTTTTTCGGTGAATTCTTCCGCAATCATCGCATATCCTTTACGGTTCAACCTATCCATGTCACAAATTGGTGGAAAGTATGCTCTGTATTTAATATAGGAGTATACTCTTGCGCCAAATTCTCTTGCGTTTTCCTCTACCGTCAATCGTTTGTCATTGGCAAAAACAACATCAAACTTATCTTCATTCAGATTTTCATAATACTCTGAATCAGCTTTTTCTCGACCTATTCTTTTCTCCTCTCCATTCACCCCAATTTCTTTTATTAGTACTGATACAGCGTTTGGATAGCGTAATTTTATTTTTGCTTGATTTGACGGATGAATTTCCTTAATTGGAACTTTTCCCTCAGTGTTTATCACGTCAATGGATTTCTTTGCTATCGCGTAATAGTTTCCATATACGCAATCAAAATTCAAGAAGCGGCCCTCATCTCGCATCAATATCATTTTTTCTTCACTTATGAAGTTGTATTCCTCGCACCCTTCGCCATTTCTTTTCAATCTGCTTGTGTACGAGAGAGGTCTTGCATATCTTTCACCTTGGTTCTTAACTAAAAAATCAATAATAGACGTTTTCCCTACACCGCTTCTCCCTCCTACCATAACAATAATGTTTTCTCTCATTTTTATTTTCCCCCTGTCCTAATGTAACTGAAATAAAATATCCTTGTTTGTTTTCTTCATGCACAAGCCGCAGTCAGCGCAGCTTTCCACTCTTCCATACTGCTCCGGGCAAATTATGCTATCTGTATGCTTCACCGCATACTCAAACAAATTTTCTCTTGTATCAAAGACCAAGCTTTTAGGAATCGCAGGAACCGATGTTGCCATCGTTGTGTCATATGACGCAAACAGCTGCATATTATTAAGATTCATAAGCTCGTTCACATTATCTTTTAAGCAAGGGACATTCCATGTCCTTGTATACCCCCAAAAGGAGACTTTTGGAAATTCTAAAATTATTTCTTTCCAAAAATCAATGTACTCTTCTGAAAAAAAGTCTCCGCTAGAATGCAATCGAACCGCACATCGTCCAGTGGTTTCGTTTATTTGGTTTTCAATTTTGTCCTTCAGTTCGGGTGACCGAAAATGAAAATCCCACAGATTTTCACACCATCGGTCAATTGTATAAACATCTTTTCTGGCATCTGCATTATAACAATGCGTGGAGCACCAATCAGATACTCCGGGGCAAGTGATTCTCGGAGGGATATTCCATACTAATATTTTGTCATAAATTCTTCCAGATTTACCTGTCTTTTTATTTCCAGTTTCCAAACCCGAAAGGCGGTTATCTTGAGGCTTTTGAGGACACAATTCCGAATATGTACTAAAAATTTCTTTTCGCTGTTGTTCTTTTTTGCAATCCGGTTTTTTTCGTTTATCATACAATTTTTTGTCCATCCCCTGCACCTCCCATCACCCATCTCCGTTTACAAGTTCACAGATTTATTCGTTACACACGCTTTAGACAGCTCTTTTGTCATATGTGCAATCTATTAAAAAAACTCTGCCGTCTTAATCACCGTACAATTACGTCAAATCAAGGTAGCAGAGTTTCTTGTTTTTACAAATTTAAGTTTAATTAAAGTCTCTTATTCTAGAGTTAGAGTCACCCATTTCTCATATATATAGTTTACCACAGTATTAGCGTCATGTCCTTTCGATATACCGAACTACACATTTCTAAATAAATACATAGTCTACATTTTTTCTTCATACTGTGACAGCATCTTTATGTAGGTTGTCAACATTTCTTTCTTCTTAGTTGACAAGCTTCGATAAGAAGATATTATCCATTTTTCATCTTCTGTCATTGATACATCCTTATCAGCCAAATCTGTGATTGAAATTGAAAGCGCATCACAGATCAGTAATAGCGTGTATACATATGGTTTTGTTTTTCCGTTAAGTAAATTGCTCAAGCTGGAAGTTGACAAATTTGTATTTTTTGCCAACGCATATATCGACATTTTTTCTCTTTCGCAATGCTCTCTCAGCTTTTCTAACATTTTTTGATATGTTTCATCTACCTCCATCGCGTACAGCCTCCTCCATGTATCAAATCAAATAGAATGAGCCATTGGGGTCGGTTTGGTATCGAGTGCGCCCAACCTGTTTCCTACGGTTTGCCCAACTTTCAGTCGTTCAGAATCATAGTTGATGTTCTGGAAAAAGCAATCCATCGGTACATTATGAGCGTTACAAATAACCTCAATTATATCTCTGGCATATCCGGTAATCCAAATAACTTACGCATCATCGGATATCTGCTAAATATGATTGTAAACACTAATGGAATTCCAATACCAATCAATAGAAATACACCTCTTCCGTATCCCAAACTGTCTTTTCAATGGTTCAGCGGGATATGCAGGAACATTTACAAATGATGGGAAAGAAAACTACGAGATCGGATAACAGCTTCTCCATGTGCCGCAATACGTGTGATTAAAAATTTTTAGATTCTCTTGAGTACACGTTTTCAAAATTTTCTCTGATTTCTTTACGCACACACCAATCCGAAGAAATACTGGGTAGATATAACTTGCGCCAAAAGTTCCCAGCTCTTTGGGTCCACTGACAAAGCCCTTCTCATGCTGGAGCTGTCGAGCCCGATGAAACGCTTTCATCACAGTTGCTCTGGTCACACTCTTCTTTTTTCGGTTGAAGAAGATTTCTCCGCCTTGCACAGTATATTTCAAGGATAAGCCTTTCTCCGTTATAAACGAATAATCGACATACGCCACAATTGCATCCCACAAGTATTCTTCTGCATCTGGCGAATCTATCTCTCGCCTGAGTCGCTCACACACAGAAATTCTCTTTCTGTAAACACGTGAGTATTCGGCATCCAAAGTTACTTCCGGCAAATTGTAGTTACCCTTTATATAGGGCAAATACCCATGGACAGATGATTTTTTCAACCCGGTTTCATCCATGATTTGTTGGATTGAGCATCCATCCTCATACAGACTCTGCACCTTACGGCTGAGTCTCGTGCTGTAAACCCCTGCGGTAATCAACATCTTCCGCACCCTTAACGATGTTGTATTCACACCTCTCGGACGCTTGGAGCATCTTCAGATGGTTCGATTCTGTCATCGTAGGGTTCAACGAAAAGTTCCGCCGCCCTGGCTTGAAAGGCTTCAATTTCCTTTTCTCGGTCATAGTCGGTTTTTTTCTTCGGTCGGCCGCGCTTCGCTTTTTCGGTGCCTTCTAATGCACACGGAGCATCCTCGGACATCGGGCGCTTCGGGCCGAAGTCGTTCATTGGGTTTTAGTTTTTCAAACCGTCCTTTCTGAAACTGGTTGCTTGCTTCATTTTCCATTTCAAAGTTGCAATCATGCTTTAGCCGGAGGTATTCTGACACACTCCCGTTGCCTGCCGTCCGCCACGTAGAGGCAGCATTTTCGGACGGCGTAGCCATGCAAGGCATGGCATTTTTTGATGTTCCTACATTGACGAGTATCACAAGTCTGCAAATAAACCAGCCTTATACACGCCGGTCTCCAGCATCTTCTTGAAGCTGTCCTTTACGGCTGCGACGTCTTCATGGTAGGTCATTCCGTACCAGGTGTCGTTGGTTTTCAGAACCTTTACAGACATCTTTCCCTGCTCCAGCAGTTCACCGATGAAGATTGGAATCAGATATTCTGCCTTAAGCGGATTGCCCGGTACTTCCTTATCGAAGAACTCTTTGAAGCCTTCTTCCAACACATCCAAAAACTCCGGTGTTAATCCCCACATATTCATTGAAACCAGAGAATCAACATCAACAACCACACCGTCTGCCTCTGCTCCATCAGCATTCTTCACGATGTTCTTGGTCTCCACAACCTCAGTCAAGTTGTCATCCTCGTCCATCTTGCAGATACCACGAGTCACACCGCCATTATCAGACAGGGTGTTCTTCAGCACAAAGCCTGCCATACAGGACTTGTCACCATTCACCAGATACTCGTGGACAGCCTTAAAGCCTTCCTTGCCATAGTAATCATCTGCATTGATGACGATGAACGGAGTTTTAATTACGTCCTTCGCTGCAAGCACAGCCTGACCAGTTCCCCACGGCTTTGTACGGCCTGCCGGAAGTTCTCCCGGAATATCGTTAATATCCTGAAAAGCATAATCCACAGTTACACTATGAGAAGAACAAATAGCGGCAATGCGATCACCGATGACCTCTTTAAACTCCTTCTCAATATCCTTACGGATGATAAAGACCACATGATTGAAACCAGCTTCAATCGCATCATGAATTGAGTAATCCATGATAATATGGTTTGCATCATCGACCGGCTCCAACTGTTTTATTCCTGTTCCAAATCGGCTGCCGATTCCAGCGGCCATGATAAGTAATGTTGTGTTCATTTTATATTCTCCTCTGTTGTTCTTTGTAATTCAGAATCACAAACTAAGAATCGAAAAATTGGATTCCAAAAACTCCAATATTTTCAATTGTGATAGTAGTGCCTAGTGTTTCTCATCTTCTTGTATGTGTTTTTTAGTAGCTAAACCTATTTCGTTTATGCATAATCTTTTTCATGTTTTCCAGAACGATTTCATTTTTAAGCAAAACAAGTATACATCCATAAATGATTACAGATAACAAAACGGATGTAACTGAATACACATATAGATTTGAGAAAAGATTCTTTATGATTCTGCAGCAAATTATAATTCCGATACTTCCACAAAAAACTGAAACCACACTATCTTTAAGTGGTTTGTTAAAAATCACTTTTCCAATTAAATCCTTACATCCAAAAAAATTCATAGAAGCCATTATAGATTCAGAAATTAAAGTCGTAAAAGCAGCCCCTACAGATCCGAAGTATGGAATTAATATAAGATTCAGTACAATATTCGCAATTGCACTAATGATAGAACTTTTAAGAAAAACCTTTTCCCGTTTGTATGGAAGCAAAACACAATTATTAAATAACCCACTAAATGTCGAAAACAATATAGCAACACTCAAGATTATAAGTGGCAATTGTGCATCCAGATATTTATTGCCAGCAATTATTAGAACAGCTTCCCTACTTAATAGTATAACTCCTACAATTGATGGTATAATTAATATTATCAATGCATTAGCAACTTTGCTTAACAGCTTTTCATAATCTTCTTTTGTCTTTTTTGAAGCTAAATAAGCCAGTCTAGGAATTGTAACAGTCAAAATCGACCCAGTAAGATTCTTCATGATCAAATAAATTTTCGTTGCCACACTATATATTCCCACTGAATAGTCATTTTTTAAATATCCTAGCATCGTTGTATCTGAATTCACATAAATCTGAATTGCAATATTTGAGGCGAAAATAATCATTATGGGTTTAAACATTTTCCTCCAGTCAATTTTGAATGTAAACTTAATCTGGCAAATTTTTTTTGCATTAAAAAAATTCAAGACATTCGAACCAACAGAAGCAAAAACAGTTATCGCTGCATATACAATATAATCGCCTTCTTTTTTCACAAACGCAAAAAGAAGTATAATTGATATAATTTTAAATAAAATACTCCTAATCGTTATGTATCTATATTCTTCAAAAATTGAATACACCCATTCTGTACCAAGTGTCGTAAAAAAAATTTGAAACGAAAAAATCAATATACATACAAGATAACGATCAAGTGTTTTCGACAACAGTAAAAAAATTAAAAGCAACAAGTATGAAACAATTGTTGAAATAATATTAAAGCTAAAGATTTCACTTGCAAAAGAGCTAAATTTCTCTTTATTATCTCGATATTTAGCTCCCTCTCTAATTGCATACTTATCAATTCCTAATGCGGCAAGTAACAAGAAATATGAAATCAACGAATTTGAAAAATTATATTTTCCTATTTCTTCGACTGAAAGCACTCTTGAAACATACGGAAATGTTATAAGTGGAAATAGAAAGTTCAAAAAAGTCTTAAGCCCATTCAAAAATGCATTGATTTTTAATGATTTTCTTTTCATATATCACCATTCTTTCTCCAGATTACATCTCAGTAATATTAAATTTCACTTTACAATTCACTCGAAAAGTAGCTTACACATTTTAAGCGCAACTTCTATTGTAACGTCCATATCGTAGTACTTGTACTCGCCCAGGCGACCGCCGAAAAACACTTTACTTTCGGCATCTGCCAGCTTCTTATACTCAGAATACAGTAAGCTATTTTTAGTATCGTTGACCGGATAATACGGCTCATCCCCCGGCTTCCACTCACTGCTATACTCCCGGCTGATGATGGTCTTGGGCAGGTCATTGCCGTTCTCATCCTTGCCAAATTCAAACCATTTGTGCTCAATGATACGTGTCCACGGTGTCTCGCGGTCAGTGTAGTTGACCGCAGCGTTGCCTTGGAAGCTTGGCTTGTCAAGGAGCTCGTTCTCAAAACGGACAGATCGGTACTCCAGCGTGCCCAGTTTATAGTCAAAGTAGGCATCGATGGGTCCGGTGTAGACCACCTTATCAGCCAGTGCATCCAGCTCAGCCTTGTGCTCCAGATAGTCAGTGTTCAGGCGCACCTCGATGCCGTCCAGCAGGTTGGCAATCATCTTGGTGTAGCCGCCGATGGGGATGCCCTGATACAGCGCATTGAAATAGTTGTTGTCAAACGTCAGGCGCACTGGCAAGCGCTTGATGATGAATGCAGGCAGGTCCTTGCAATCGCGGCCCCACTGCTTCTCGGTGTAGCCCTTGATGAGTTTTTCATAGATGTCGCGGCCGACAAGGGAGATAGCCTGCTCCTCAAGATTTTTCGGCTCGCTGGTGATTTCCTTGCGCTGCTCCTCAATTTTGGCGGCAGCCTCCTCCGGCGTGACCACGCCCCACATCTTATTAAAGGTATACATATTGAAGGGCAGCGAGTAAAGCTCACCCTTGTAGTTGGCTACAGGCGAGTTCGTAAAGCGGTTGAACTCGGCAAACTGAGTGATGTAATGCCAGACCTTTTTGTTGTTGGTGTGGAAGATATGCGCACCGTACTTGTGGACATTGATGCCCTCGACGTTCTCGGTGTAGATATTGCCCGCAATGTTGGGGCGCTTATCAACAACTAGCACAGATTTTCCATGCGCCTTTGCTTCATGCGCAAATACCGCTCCGTAAAGACCGGAGCCTACTATCAAATAATCGTACATAAATACTTTCATTCCTTTCTTATACCTTTCAGTATTCCCCAAAAAGCCCAGAATTCAAATGTCGTTGTATAGCTTCTTGAGACAAATAAATTAACACAATAACACAAAAAAACCATTGCTATAGCCATGTTCTTTTTTTTATAATCGAATCGAATCAAAAAATAGATAATCTTATAAATTACAAATAAAATTATTATTGCTCCAAATATAATTCCAAATTGTAGAATAATCTCCAAAAAAATATTATGTGCATATCCATTTGTTGTAAACCAATATATCGCATCATTTAATTTTGCTCGTTCTCCTAAAAAGCCATATCCCAAAGGATTATTTCTTATTAATTCCAACGATGCATTTGTTATACTAGTCCTACCATTTGTATATGATATACCGCTCATATTCAGTCCACTCAATGCATCGATAATGCGTGACTCTATTCCTAGGATATTTGCTAATTCTGTAAACGATGCAAGTATTTTATCGTAGCACATAAAGAAAATAGTAGCAAGAATTATTCCCAATAAAATAATTTTATATTGTTTAGAAAAAAACAAATAAAAAAGCAGAAAAGCCACTATACATAGAATAGAACCTCTTGTTCCTCCTAATATATTCACAACAGTTCCTATTGAACCAAATAAAAGCGAAACCTTGTTACCGCCAAAAGATCCGTCATACAATGCAAAAAGAATGAATGCTAAAATAGCATAACTAAATCCCATGTACGCTGTACCAATTTGAGATGTCAATACAATGACTGTCGCATATAAAATAATTAGATAGCTGATTTTCTTGAATGTCTCATATAAAAAGTCATAGTTATCAACACATCGATACAGCAAAAAGCCCGACAATCCTGATATAAAAATGCCTTGAACAAGTTTTTCCTCTTCTATAACTTTAATAGTTGCGTTATCAATGACACATGTAAATAACATCATCAATCCTACTAAAGCATATAGTATCAGAACATCTCTATGTATAACTCTAAATGCCTGTCTACATGAAATCAAAAATAGAATTACCAATCCAAGGTACATTAAATACTTTAAGCCCTGGTATATTAATCCTTTTCCAAACATTATAGAGTTCAATGTAAGAAAATTAATTCTAAACATAAATAAAACAACAAATAGTGAATAAGCCCATTCTTTTTTCGCCCAATCTATTTTTAATTTCATTCCCGCTTTTCTCCACAACTTTCTAATATAAGAATAGGTACAAATCAATCATTACCTTAAAACCCGCACAGATAACCAGAGCACATAAAATCATTCCTCAATTTAGATTTTCGAACCGTTTAAGTCACACATTACTTTTTCATATAGTTCATTAATATTCTTTGCGTTTGTTTCTGAAGACATATGTTCTCTCATATAATGGCATCCATTTTCGGCAATTTTTCTTGCCATTTCCTTTTCATTCAAAACCCATTCGATTTTTTGAGTCAAATCAGAAATATCACCGTATTTATATAACAATCCAGTTTCCGTATCCCGTATCAATTCAATTGTCGCAGCTGTATCTGCTCCAATTACTAAAGATCCACTTAGCATTGCTTCAACAGTTACTCTTCCAAAAGCTTCCGCTTTTGAACACACAAAAGTAATATCCGCATTCCTATAGTATTTGCTTGTATTAGAGCTGAAACCGCAAAATTCAATGTTGTCTTTTAAGCAATAATCTTCCACCAATTGTTTTAATTGGGATATATAGTCCTCATTTCCTTTTCCAACTATTGAAAGCTTGAAATTATTATACCCTTTTCCCCTAAGCATTCTGCAGGCTTCAATAATTTGCCATTGTCCCTTAGATTCACTAATACTACCAACAATCAGAAAACTTGCTGTATTACCTTCAAGAATTTTCTCGTCTCTATTGAGAAATTGTTTTGAATCCACACCATTGTAAATAATCAAACACTTCTGTGAATTTGCAATTCGGGAATACTTGTTATAAATACTCTGCGATATGCATACAATCGCTGCGGCATCATTAATTAGTCTATGTGCATACGTTTTATCATAAAAGCTAACTTTTTGATCTTCTTCAAGAAACTCTCTGAAATGCCAGATATATGGTACCTTACAAATACGTGCAGCCTCTGCTCCCACATAAGACCATGTTGTATTGATGTGAACAATATCAATTTTCAAGTCTTTTATAAGCTTCACGCATCGATTGATTGCTATTTTATTAAGCATCAATTTTAATTTCATCTCAGTGCTTTTTTGGGGGCTTTCAATTTCAGTAAGCCGGACTATCCAATTGTAAGATCTGATGAATATCGTTGGAATTCCATATTCATCTAAGATATCTTGTCCAGATCCCTTTCTGGACAAGACAACATATACATTATGGTTGTAGTTATTTTTAAGACAAGCCGCAAGTTTTGCCATACTCAAAAAAGCACCTGAGGCTTTATCATTATCTGATGGAAAAAATAATATGTTCATTTTTATCTCCTTTCAGATGTTGGCGTAAATGTAGAAGGTATTCTACTTTTTTCGGACATAAGAAATGCTCGAATTGTATTTGGATCGTATCTGTAAATTGGTGTCTGGTAAACAGCCAGGCTATTCTTATTGATCCAAACATCCATCAATCGCTCCGAAAGAAATCCGAATACTCTTTGTTGATACTTAGTGCGTCCGTCTAATTTAATTTTTTTCTCAACGTCAAACAAGATACTGAAAAGCCATTCGCAATATTCATCAAACTTCTTCTTGTCGATTGCAATCATATTAAACATTGAAAGCTGAAAACTTTTCATCATGTTGTCAAAGCTCTCAATATAGTCCGGGTGAAGCCACTCGATTGCCTCCCTAACCATATTCATGTCCGATTCGTAATGTCTTTGCCTATAGTATTCCTCATTTGATATTCCATACCGTGATTTCTGACTCACGACAACATCATAACTTTGTAGGATTTTCTTAATATCATCTTGTTTACAGATATGCGGCAACAACGCATTTTTTTTCATGAAGAATCGACGATAATGTTCTATCGAAACATATTTTGATGAACAATCGTTCTTCCATATCCAGTACAGTGCTGTCAATTCACAATAGTTTTTATTTTTTTCTGCTATATTATCTCCGCTGCAATCTGTTATATAGTTATATTTATTGTCACCTGTTCCGACAAAAATCGGAGTTCTTCCTTTCGGAACATAATCGACCGGTGTGTGCGTGACCATATACATAGTCAAGTCATTCATACTCTTTTTCTCACCTTTCTGTATATACTTATTAGTGGCGTCTTTCTCACCAACTTCTTTATTTTAAATTGAATTTTGTATTTAATTCCCCAATGCAAATACTTGCTTATAATATCATCAAAAGATGCATTCGCATAATCATTCCAAAACATATCGTAATCGTTTGGAATTTCTGTTGGTTTTTTTAAATTGTGCTGATAGTCTAAATATTTGTGGTCGAAAGTTTCGATAATGTAATCTCCGGTTTTTTCTGTTTTACCGCAAATACCTTGTGCAAGAATTTGACCTTGTTCGCTATTTGCTAGTATAAGCGATACTCCTGTTTCTCTCCGAGCTACGACAGCATCCGTGTTTTCTATTCCCCAATAGTCTCCAAGTGTACAATCGCTATTTCTTTTTTGCGTTGCAAAGGGACACTTAAAGCACCCTTTTTCAATACTATATGCTCTTAAATGCAATTTTGAAAATACTGATGTTTCTGGCGTGTTTATTAATTCAATTCCATTATCAAATTTGGCATAGCCCGGATAGGCTTTCCACCCTTCTGGTTTATATCGAAATGAATAGCTTATTAACTTTCCACCATACATTTTTTCTATCCAAGAAATATAACTTTCCCATACTTCTTTCTTGGCTGTTCCATGGCAGATAATGTCAATGGTAAAAAGTCTGTCCCTCAAATTTTTCTTTGAAAAATAATTAATAACACTATAAACTTGACACGGCGTCCCTGAAAAGAGTACCCATTTTCCATCAGTCAAGTCATCCATTACCTCCTGTCTACAATTCAAAAGATCACTTTTTACATACTTTGAGCCTTGAAATATATGGCATTGTTCTGCCGAATTGACTCTCATATGTTTGACTTCCATATTCTCATCTAATACAACGCCATAAAATGCAACATTTCCTTTTCCGTGTATTTCTTCAAACTCTCTGCATAGGCGGATAAATGCACCACCAGATGAGCTTCTCATTACTTCTTCTTCAGTATTTTTATAAGCATATATATGCGTCATTTCTATATTGCCTTTCTTATGTACTGTTTTGACTCCTGCCTTTTTTCACTTAAAATTTCATCAACTCTATCCCAATCGATCTGTTGATTATATACTTTTTCAATCTCCATATCAGTCGTGACCATTCTGCTGTCAATCTCAACCAAACTTTGCAGTCCAGTAATTCTACTCATTTGTGCTTTTCCAACTTTAGGAAATGTAAAAAATGGTACATGATATAAAATGCTGAAGACACTACTATGAAATGAATCTGTAAAAACATATTTTGCATTTCGAATCAGGCTTATAAACTCATCCGGAGCAACATCCCATACTTTGATGTCTCCGAACTTCAAGTCATACCAAACTGTATACTCTGATTCCATAAATGGCATTGTTACAATTTTTAGATTGTTTTTCTTGGCAAATCTTTCCACGGCTTTTCTTTGTTGTTTCGTTCCACGCAACATATAAACAAAAATATATGGGAAATCATATCTGTTGCTTGGGCAGATCTTATCCCATATTTTTCTATCTACCATTAATGTTGGATCGAGAACCGTTTGACAAACTTGTTCTCCCATAATTTGATTTATAAGATCCGTTCCAGACTCTTCTCTACAAGAAACAGCCTTAAAAGTACTCAAGTGTTTTTTTATCTCTTGCTTTTCTTTTTCGCTCACCTTGGTAACCCCAATGCTAGGAGCATAGGAGAATTTAATCTTGTTTTCATCTGTGAAGTCTAGCCAGTACATACTATCAATATCAGTCAAGGTAGGGTTCCATATCTGATCACTCCCGCAAACAAACGCATCATACTCTGCATTTGCATCAGAGATGGTTCCTTCCGAATACTGATTACTTGATACAATCAATTTCTCATCTGTGAAATTCTGAATCTTAACACTTCTATTTTTCAACTTTGGAAAACAAAACTTCCAAAAAACTCGAAGAAAAGTTTTTCTAACGCCAATTGTTTGCAATTTATCTATTAAATTATCAAATGATAAAATCTTTTTTCCAAATTGATTGATAATTTCATACGAAACTTCGGGGATACTATTCAATTCCTGCTGCAAAGCATATGCTTGTAGAATTGATCCATAATTATTTCTCCACCAAGTAAGTCCCCCTATTTTCATATTTCATTTCCTCCCAATCAATTTATATATAATTTTCGCAATTCTTCAGCGTTTTTCTCTATATTAAATCCAGCCTCTTCTACAACGCTGATGGCCATTTCAGAGCATTTTTCTCTGTTGTTGTCTCGAATCAAATTCAAAATTTTCAATGCCCACACTTTTGGATTCTCATCGAGTGATACGAACTCAACATTGGGCATTAAACCGCAGTCTTTAGTTACAGTATCCGAAAACAAGCAAGGCAATCCATTAATTTGCCATTCAATAGCCACTAACGGAAGTCCTTCAAAAAGCGAAGGTAGAAGCATTCCGTCCATTGCCTGAAGATAGTCACTAACATGATTTGTTGTTCCAACAAAGACTATCTTCTCTTTAATGTCCCTACATGAATCCTCAATTTTAGATTTTAGCGGGCCATCTCCTAGCAGCAATAATTGAGCATTTGGTTCAATCTCGATTATTTTTCTAAAAATATCAATAAGAAATTTATGATTTTTCTGCTCAAAAAATCCTCCAACATGACCAATTACTACTTTATCATCAACTCGCAGCTTTTCTCGCATCAGTTTTCTTGTTTTGGAATTATATAAAAAATCATTAATACAGCGTCCGTTTTTCAGAATTGTAAATTGGCGATTTTCAAAAAGCCACTGTCCTGCTTCCTTGCCACATGCAACTGCATCAGTGTAAAGCAAATAGAATAAAGGTCTCAGTAACTTATCAGCCTTAACTTGATCACATTTTGTGTTGTGTGAATGTGCTATTCTCTTTTTACATCCACCCAACCATCCAGCGGTCATCTCTATTGTCAACGTCGCGCTATTACCATGTGCATGAATAATATCTATTTTGTTTTTTCGAATAAATTTTGTGAGTTCACAAAAATACCTGATCGGATTTTCTCTTCTAGAGGGTAAATCAACAATATGGCAACCACTGGCTTTTAATTGTTCTATTATTCCATGCTCTGATTTAATCGTTGAAGCAACATAAATATCAATTCCGTCTTTATTCATTGCCTTAATATACGACATCATTATATTTGTTATCCCATCGTATATTAGACCAACAGTGCTTACGATTATCACTTTTTTCATCTATTCATCCTCAAAACAACTTGTCTACCAGTTTCTCCAGCTCTTCATTAAACTTTACATTGTTACTGCTCATACCGTGCCCCATGCCTGCAACAATCTGGTCGTAGTTTGTTATAATGTCACCCAGCGTCTCAATATCTTCCACATCAATAATCGTACCCATTCGCTTTGACACATTTCGTGCGAACTCTACCTGATGGTCATTCACGTGTTCATTGAACTGATGCTGGCGTGGCACAACGATTGGTGTCTTACCGACCTGAAGTGGCATAATAAAGCTCGCCGGACCACCATGTGTGATCACAATTCGTGCATCTGCTACATTTTTGACCATCTGCTGATATGGAATCAGCTTGCTCCACTGGCAATATTTCGGATCATATGTACTGAACCCCGTCTGAATGATCACATCATCCTGAATCGTACCGTCTTTTTTTAATTCATCTATTTTTTGAATCAGCCGATTAAACGGCTGCTCATGTGTTCCCACCGTCACAAAAATCATCGTTCTCGTCCCCTAATTAGAATATGCTGCCAAGGTTAACCGCTTTCGGATAAACCTTCTTCTGTTCTTCCCACTGCACAATAAATTTGTCCACAATGGGATAAACCATCTTTCCAGTCATTGTCGGCTTATCAATGCGATCAAACACTTCGATATAGACCAGCTTTGCCCCCATCATCTTGCCAATGTAGAAAAACGGAACAGCCACAGCAGCACCGCAGGAGATGATCAAATCCGGCTTTTCCTTGTGAAGCACATTCCACGCAATTTTTGTGTTTTTAATAAGTGCTTTCAGGCTACGATTGGTCGGATAATAGCACGGATACATCTTCTCTCCTTCCAAAAGGCTTCTTGCATCCTCTTTATCAAATGTGACCCAAAAGTGATCCTTATCTTTCCAGAAAGGCTTCAGCATATACAGGTGAGTTAAATGACCACCAGATGATCCCACCAAACAAACCTTTATTTTCTTTTCATCATTCATCCAACTTTCTCCCTATCTCTTAATCTCTCTGGAAAATATCCCGCGTATAAACTTTCTCTTTCACATCATCAAGGTCTTTACTATAACGGTTTGCAATGATGGCGTGGCTCATTTCCTTGAACTTATCCAGATCATTGACCACAAGGCTACCAAAGAAGGTATCGCCGTCTTTCAAGGTCGGCTCATAGATGATCACAGTTGCGCCCTTGGCCTTGATGCGCTTCATAACGCCCTGAATAGAGCTCTGGCGGAAATTATCGCTGTTGCTCTTCATGGTCAGACGGTACACGCCGATGGTCACAGGCTTCTCCTGCTTTTCATCGTATTCGTTGTCCTCGTCATATCCATAGTAGCCAGCCAGCTTCAGGACGCGGTCAGCAATGAAATCTTTACGAGTTCTGTTGCTCTCGACAATAGCTTCGATCAGGTTCTCCGGCACATCTGCATAGTTAGCCAGCAGCTGCTTAGTATCTTTCGGCAGGCAGTATCCGCCGTAACCAAAGGACGGGTTATTGTAGTGGCTGCCAATACGAGGGTCAAGGCATACACCGTCGATAATCTGCTGGGTGTTCAAGCCCTTGCTCTCTGCATAGGTGTCCAGTTCGTTAAAGTAAGCCACGCGCAGGGCCAGATATGTATTGGCAAACAATTTGACTGCCTCTGCCTCGGTGAAGCCCATGAACAGAGTGTCAATGTTCTCCTTGATAGCACCTTCCTGCAGCAGACCAGCAAACTCATGGGCTGCTTCTACCAACCGCTCATCACTTAAATCAGTGCCGACGATGATACGAGAAGGATACAGGTTGTCATAGAGAGCCTTGGATTCGCGCAGGAACTCCGGGCTGAAGATGATGTTCTTACTGTTGAATTTTTCACGTACGCTTGCGGTGTAGCCCACAGGGATCGTGGACTTGATGACCATGATGGCGTTCGGGTTATATTCCATGACCAGCTTGATCACAGCTTCGACTGCAGATGTGTCAAAGTGCTGGGTGTGGCTATCGTAGTTCGTAGGAGCCGCTATCACAACAAAGTCCGCATCAGAGTATGCAGCCTTTGCATCCAGAGTTGCGGTCAGGTTCAATTCTTTTTCTGCGAGATACTTCTCGATATAGTCATCCTGAATCGGAGACTTACGGTTGTTGATCATCTCAACCTTCTCCGGAACAATATCAACTGCGGTCACCTGATGGTGCTGAGAAAGCAATGTGGCAATTGACAAACCCACATAACCAGTGCCCGCAACAGCGATTTTGTAATTCTTCATGTTATTTACTCCTCCGGCCCTCATCGGGCATATCCTCTAATTTTCTATGTACACATCCATATGGATGGTCTTTCTCTCTAATTCCTCATGTGTGATAACCACACTCGGCTAAGTATTTTCTTATACTGTCGTATCCAACTACCCCAGCAATCATATTTCCCTTGTTTTCTACTCCATAAAACATCCGTTGAGTACACTCATCTCTATTCCTCTATAACCGAAGTGTTGATTTATACAGTCGAACCCCGTATACCCTGCAATGACGTTTTTTCTAAGTGTTGGATTGTTGAATCGAACCCTGTCGGCGCATGATTTTTGTTAAAACTGTATATATTATCCAGTCCAATTCTCACCGTTCATTGTTCGTTATGAACAAATCATTCACTTCAACCACTCAAAACATGTAATTATCATCACCATTCATGCTCTACTCAACAGCTGTTTTTTGAAGTAGAAATCATCTGTTTTTCTCTATTTTCATGACTCAACAAACCATCTATGATGTAGGCGTCATTAAGAGGTCAGCTAGTGTACTCAACAACAACTTTACGAAGTAGATGATAAACTCATGGATTTTTGATGTATTTATCATCAAAAAGGTCATTTCAGCAGTTTTCCTATCCATTACTCGCCGATGTGTTCTACATTTGGTTTTCTTTCAGGCTTTTTTCGTCAATATGTACCATAATCGCCCGTTTTACTTCCATATTTCAGTGCATTATGCAACATCATTGCACTGTGTTGAGTGTGCAAAACAGGTTCTTTTCGACGATGCTACGTCAATACGGTTTGTTGAGTAGACATTCGATGGGCAGCTTACTCCTTTAATGCCTTTTGCGTTCACACACCAGTGAACATCACCAGCATTCAAAGAGTATATAAAGCCAGCTTTATCCTGATATGGAATGAAGGTTACATTATCCATATGATTCCGATATATTCCTCTCACAAGTTTTTATATCTAACCGCCGATGCAGTACACCGGCGGGCTTTATCTATCTACAACAGTATGTTCATCATGTTTCTCACACGGATCCTTCTCTCTTCAATACTGTCATCACTGTTTTAAACAGAATCTTTATGTCCAGCCCAAAATTCCAGTTGCTGATATATTCTGTATCCAGTCTTACTACTTCTTCGAAGTCTGTAATATCACTTCTGCCACTTACCTGCCACATACCTGTAATCCCCGGTTTAATGGCAATTCTGGCTCTGTGATGCAGCTCGTACTTTTGTAATTCATCTTGTAATATCGGTCTGGTGCCTACAAGGCTCATGGTTCCATTTAGCACATTCCAGAACTGTGGGAATTCATCAAGTGATGTTTTTCTGATAAATTCTCCTATCCCGGTTTTTCTGGTTCCGTCGGGCAGGATTTTATTTCCTATTACACGAGGGTCGAAATCAATCTTAAACATACGGCCATCACTCATTTTATTCTGCGCCATAAGTTCTGCCCTGCGTTCTTCTGCATCCATGTACATACTTCGGAATTTGTACATTTTAAATGGTTTTCCATTCTGACCGATCCGTATCTGTGAGAAGAAAATCGGACCCGGAGAGCTGATATAAATGGCTGGTGCCACAAAGATAAAAATGATCCCTGTCAGGAGACAGCCTACCAGTCCACCCAGGATATCCAGTAATCTTTTAGCAAGTGCCTGTCTGTCTGTAGCATAGTTCATGGTAGTTGTCAGAACTGTATATCCACCTATGGTTTCTACAAATTGTTTCTGCCCGGGAGTGCTTCTGACTTTTGTCAGATTCACATGAACTGCCATTCCCATCTCCAGCAGTTCATCTATCAACTCATGGGGATATGGATAAGATGCATCTACATTAACAAAGACTTCATCCACCCATTGCTGGCAAATATAGGATGCAGCATTCTTTAAATCTGCCACAACCGGAATTCCTTCAATTTCCCTGCCTGCTATATTTTTATCAACGATTATGAGACCGTTAATGTTATATCGATTATAATTGTGATTTTTTACATTCTGGATTACTTTTGACGCAAGATTATAATTTGTTACAATATAGAGTGAATGTTCTCCACCTTCTGCCATTTTATGGATCAGGTGTTTTTTCCATATTATTCTTGTGCCATAGGACAGGAGTATATAAAAGACTCCCATAAGATACAGAACTGTCCTTGAGAAACCGTGTCCATTACTGACAGTGAACAGATATAGACCACTTGCCAGTTCTATCAGGATCATCTGTTGGATAGCAGAACGTAATTCCTGATAATAACCTCTTCTCAGAACGCCTTTATAAAATTCAAAAATAATGATCAGAAATAAATCTGCCAGTATTACAAAGAATATCATATCGTGATATATTCCCAGTTCAAATAGGTTCCGGACAGAACCATTTCGAACCAGATATGCCAGTATTAAAGACAGAAGTAAACACACAAGATCTATAAATATAAAATCCTTATGTTTATACCATCCTCTTGATTTTTTTCTATACATACGCCTTCCTTAGTTCTCCTTCTTTTTTATTTTAAAAGGCATATATACAGAACTGTTTCTCTGTATATATGCCCTCATTATCTTCTTATTTTTTTTATAATTTCCAACCCAACCTCCATATCCATGCTCCTTCCAAACATTTCAATGGAAATCCAGGCTTTTCTTTTATGTCTGTTGATTTTTCTGATATAACCTTCCATGCCCTGCAAGGGTCCTGTGAGTATTATGACCTGATCATTCTCTATGATCCCTGTGGACATGGCTACCAACTGTTCTTCCTTTCCCAGCTTCTGAAGCAGCTCTACCTCTTCCTGAGATAAAGGGACGATCTCATCACCTGTGCCCAGAAGTCTGGTCATTCCTATGACTTTTCTCAGATTTTCAGACAGCTGTTCCAGATTTTTGGCAATCAAAAAGACATACCCGGGAAAGAGGATTCTTTCCTGGATATGCCATTTGCCTTGAAATCGTTTCTTCTGTTGATAGTAGGGAATAAAGCAACGTTCCAATATATCGCTGCTTATCATCCGCTGACACTGGCAGCAGATGTTCTCTTCTGTGCCTGTTCGCACCTGCATCACATACCACATTGGATATCTTACCTCCGTATTTTGGGTATGCTTCGCCATTCTGCCTTGTAACACAGGCAGATTCTCTTCAAGATATGTAAATCAATATCTTCAAACGCGGCAAAGCGACGATTTAAAGACTATAAACTTTTTGTCTTATTCAGAATAATATTCTAGCTTTATGACTAAAAATATGCAACCACATTTGTTAAATTTTTTAAATCTTTACAGATAATGAATAAGCGTATATCAAACTTTTGACTTCATCCGTAAAAAATTTCTGTGGAGCGACACAAAACGCAGCCGCCATCTCTGGCGTTGCGTTTTGATTCTGAGGTCTCTCAATCATTAATTATTCAGCATCTGCAACAACAGTGAAGAAAGCACCATCATCTAATGCAACTTCAAGAGTTTTGTTCTCTTTGTCAACGCTGATCGGATCAACGATCTGCCATTTCTTTGCATCTTCTTTGCTGTAAGCTACAAGCTGAATGTTCTCCATAGTATCTGTGATACTTGGAACAGAAATCTCAACTTCATATTTACCATCAGCATTCTTCTCTGCTTTATCTGCATCAAGTACTTTGAATTCATCAAAACCTGTAACGAATTCTTTTCCGTCAAGTTTCTGAATGAGTTCATCGATAGCAGCTTTCACTTCTTCGTCTGTTGTCTCTTCTGAAAGAGTTTTCAGAACGTCAACGAAACCAGCTACTTCCATTTTACCTTCGTTAACCTGTTTGAAAGCGTCAGCTACTGCCGGCAGTTCTGCCTGCAGATCAGTAAATCCTTCTGTTTCTTCGATTTTCTGAACAACTTCATAGATTGCAGACTGTTCAGCAGATACTGTAATTGCGCTTGTGCGGCTTCCTGCTGCACTGACACCTACAGTAGCACATCCTACTCCAAGGGCAGTTGCTAAAGCAAGTGTCATGAATTTTTTTGCAATTTTCATAATGCACCTCTCCTTTTGGATTATTTTTATATTGATAATCGTACAGGAAGTCTGTACGAATTATCTCTGAGTAATAATAACAGTACTAATGACTATTTGCCACCATACAGTTTATTCCAAACCGGCTGTCTTCTAACCGGTTTATTGAATTTTCTCATAAAACATGGAAATAATCAAGTCCGACAGAGCATCTTTGTCTACTTGATACTCATCAAAGTTCTTACCTTGCTTTCCCTCACCTGGTACAGTCTCTGTATCAGTGATGCCGTTTCCGGATGCTGTAAGCAACTTCGCAAATATGTCATTTCCCATGTTTGTAACTGTATAGCTCTTAATACTGTCATAGAGGTCTGCCACAAATCCGGCATCCTCTCCTGCCTTCTCCTGCGCTTTCTGAATTAATGCCTGGAGATAGGTTTTCTGTCTCTCCTGACGGACCAGAGCACTCTGGGTCTTGTCAGTGTCTCGATATCGTACAAACTTTTCTGCGTTTTCACCTGTAATATTAACAACAGCACCCTCTTTAAATTCCGGATATGTATCCTCAAGGCTGTTGTCAGGCACTGTGATCTGAACTCCACCTACAAAGTCCGTAATCACCGGAATACCATCCATATTCATGGAGCAATATCCCTGAATCGGCAGTCCGTCCAGCAGATTGGATACTGCTGTCTTCATCAGTTCACAGCTTTTTTGCTTGCCATCACCAAATGCGTACTGTATATTGATGTGGTCTGTTGACTCTCCGAGACTTTTACCGGATGGATTGAAAACTTCAATCTCCGTCATAGAATCTCTTGGAATAAAGAGCACCTTAATTTCTTCTGTTGCCCTGTCCATGGAAACCACAAAAATCGCATCTGCCTGACCGGCATCTTCCTGTGTCTGATAGGTATCTACCGGATTTCTTGTATCAATTCCTAGAAATAAGTAGTTGCTGAGATGATCGTTATATTTATATGTCCCGCCTTTATATTCCACCGTGCCACTGCCTGATGTCTGGCTCGTCCGACTCTGGTCATCACTGTTCATGCCGCTTGTCTTTTGGGATGCTGATTTTGTCTGCATCATAAAATAATACCCGCCGCCCAAAACTGTAAGAACTATGATCAGGATAATTATCAGAATCATATAAATCTTTCGTTGTCTCGCAGCTTCTTTTGCTGTTTTTTTCATTTTCATTCCTTCAATCGTTTACTCAGTTCTGGCTGATATAGCCAAGCTCCTGCAATTTCTGGAACACTGCCTCTGCCATAGCCTGCTGTGCTTCATAAGTAGCAGACAGCTTCTGTGTCACATTTGCAAGACTGATATAATGTTCGCCCCACTTCTCGCTGAGCACCTGATCAAGTGCTTCAGAAGTCACGCTTCCATCCATAGGGCGTGTTCCCACAACAATGAACTGGTCTTTGTTCTGGAATGTATTTAAAATCTGTTCCTGCTGCTCAGCAAGCTCTGCAGGATCATGATTCCATCCGCCATAGTATCCCATGAAGATGACAGGTACACAGTCCATATCATTTCTGGTAGTCTGTTCTTCTGTAAGATCACGGATTCCTGTCTCTGTTACATTCAGCTGCGCACCATTTGCAGCCTGCTGATGTTTCGCAATATATCCCTGAAGAGTTTCATCACTTACACCGGCCATCTTCATCATGGAAAGTGTGCCGCCGCCCTGAAGGGTCTTGTTGATCACTGTCAGGTTATATCCGTTGTCTGTCAGAAGTTTCTGAAGCACTGCCATGTAGGAATAGGTGTTGGATTCCTCACCATTGATCAGATCATCTCCCCAGCATACGATACCGGAAATTGTTCTCGGTGTTTCCGCTTCAGCAGTATCTTCTGCCTGTGCGGTCTCCTCTGCATCCTCTTCCCCGGCTGTGTCTTCTTTCTTCTTGCTCTTCTTTGTCTCACTGTTATCGGCATCTTCTGTATTCTCATCTTCGGAGGATGCCTTCTCTAACTGTGCAGCGTGTTCCTTTACTGCTTCATAATCTTCGATTCCGCTCTGCTGGTTACCTGCAAGTTCTGTCAGACGTTTGGCTTCTTCCTGCTCTGTATTATAGCTCATCACAAGAATAGTGCCAAGAACCCCCACCAGGATAATACAGATAAAACCCAGCAAAATATTTGTCTTTTTCCCTTTTCTCTTCTTATTTCTGCTCACTTTTCCCAATTTTCCTTTACTGTTAATTATGGTTATGATATCACTTCTGAACGATTATCAGACAGCAATATTATTTCTGGGACTCATCATCGCTTCTGCGATAGTATTCACCATAATGTTTGTAGTAAGAAGAGTAATATTTGTCGCTACTGGTGTCTATCTTATTCATAACAGCTCCCAGAACACGGCATCCGCTTCTCTCAAGCTGTGCAAATGCCTTCTGTGCATCTCTGTATCTGACGCTGCCTGGCTGGATCAGGAAGATCGCTCCATCACAGCATCTGCCGATTACCGCAGCATCGATTACAGTTCCGATCGGCGGTGTGTCAATCAGTATGTAATTGTAATATTCCCTGACTTCTTTCAGAAAAACCTTGAAAATGTTCTCGCTGAGAAGTCCTGAAGGGTTTGGTGCAGCCGGACCTCCGAATATAATGTCCATATTCGGGAAATTCGTCTCATAGATAATATCCTGCAGTCCTACCTGCCCACTGAGAAGCTGGGAAAGACCCTTGACCTCTTCTTCTACTCCCAGTCGTCCTGCATAAGCAGTCTTTCTGATATCCGCATCCAGAAGAAGAACTTTCTTACCGATGCTTCCAAGCTCCTGTGCAAGGCTGAGTACTACATCACTCTTACCTTCATTCGGAAAGCAGCTTGTAACCAGAATTGTCTTTATGCTCTGACCGGACAGCTGGATATTTGTACGCAGCGTTTTAATCGCCTCGCTGTAGAAATAGTCCGGTTTTCTTTTATCTGTTAAATTGAGTTTCTTCATTGCTCAGATTCCTCCATTACTCTAGCGACGCTTCTTGTTCTTCTTATTGCTCTTTGGTTTCTTGTTCTTCATGTTTACGTAGTCTTTTCTGTCAGGAACCTTGGCAAGTACAGAAACACCGAGATATTTCTCAATATCTTCTTCTGTCTTGATAGTATCATCCATTACAGCGTATACAACTACGATTGCCGCACATGCAAGAAATCCGAGTAAGAAGCCAATTACTGAGTTCTTCATTACACTTGGAGAGGTTCTCTCTGTAGCAATCTTACCAACTTCGATGATCTTAGGCGGAATAACTTCCATCTTGTCTCCGATATAGGATGAGGAAACATTCGCAATCTCATCTACGATCTTCTTAGCCATTGTAGAATCCGGATTATCAACAGTGATCTCAAGGATACGGGTATCTGTCGGATTATTAATCGTTACATTCTCTTTCAGATCCTCCGCTGTCATATCCAGGTTCAGATTTGTAACTACCTGTTCCAGTACAGGGGTACTTGTGATCAGTACTGTATAATCACTTGTCAGACTGGCACCTAACTGCAGATCTGCCAGAGATGTCAGCGTAGTTTCCTTTGAGAGAACAAGCATACTGGATGTTGAACTGTAGATTGGTGTCATCAGGAACTGTGTACATGCAGCTCCGATACAGCCACCTATAAGAGCAACCATCAGTACCAGCAGAATTTTCTTTCTGAGTGCATGAAATATTTCCAGTAAATCAATTTCAACTTCATCGTCATTGACATCAAGTGCCTGCACCCTGCTGCTCTCAAATTTGCTGTTCAAATTGTCTAACATCTGATATTTTCCTTTTCCCTTTTTCATTGTAGTTTTTGTAATTATCCGGCTGATTTATTTTACAGCAGACAGTTACAGTTTTACATAAACCGTATATATTTTACCGTAGTACGTATAAAAAGTCAATTGCGAGTGACATTATTCTTTGAAATTCATTAAAATTCTTTAAAATCCGACCACAAAGTTAACTCGGTCAAAATCCATTAAAATTTATGATCTATGATTTTTTGCGGATTTCGAATGAAAAGCTGTTTCGCATAGTCTGTATCCATTTTCTTTATTACATAGCTATAGGCTTCCCCGATTCTGGAAATTCTTTTACTGCTGTTATGGCAGTCAGAACCCACAAAATGGACCAGGTCATTCTTCATCAGCTTCTGACAGTAGCGTTTTGTAAAAAAGCCGTCTTTTCCCACAATGCTGTCTGCATTGATCTGCATATAAGCTCCCATCTCTGTCAGTTCTTCTACAAAGTCCAGATCTGTACGGGTCGCTTCGTATCGTTCAATATGTGCAACAATGGGTCTGTACCCGCCGGAAAGCATTACTGACAAGCGTTCTCTGATATAGGATGCCTCTGAATTGTGAGAGAATTCTACCAGCACATACCTGGAACCAGCCATGGTAGAAACTTTTTTCTCACGAAGCATAGGAAGCATCTCCATATTTGCATGAAATTCGCATCCGAGGTAAAGATGCAGATCTTTACTGATATCTGCTGCCGCCTCTTCTGCAAGCCAGAATTGTCTCTGTACTTTTTCCAGAGGTGTCTCAAACATCTGGAAACGGAAATGAGGCGTCAGAATAATGTTTCTCACTCCCTGCTTATATTCCATCTCCAATAATTTTCTTGTTTCTTCAATATCCGCAGCTCCGTCATCCACTCCTGGCACAATGTGGCAATGTATATCGAATATTCCTTCTTCGAGCATTCTTGTTATCCCTTCTGTCAACAAAACTGCCGGATATTCAGCAAGCAGCTTTCCATCCGGCAGTCTCTGTTATTCAACACAACTATTTTTGTTGTCTGTTATTATTCTTCTGTAGCTTCCTCAGCCGGTGCTTCAAGAGCTTTCATGCTCAGGCTGATCTTCTTGTCTTCGCCGTTGAAGTCAACAACTTTAGCTTCGATCTCCTGTCCGATTGACAGTACGTCTGCTGGTTTTGCAACGTGCTCTCTGGAAATCTGAGATACGTGAAGAAGTGCATCTACACCTGGTGCAAGTTCTACGAATGCGCCGAAGTCTGTCATACGTGCAACTTTACCTTTTACTACGTTTCCTACAGCGAAGTCCTCAGCTGCTGTGAGCCATGGATTTGCTTCCGGGAATTTGAGGGAAAGTGCGATCTTGTCTCCGTTAATCTCTTTGATAAGAACTTTAAGTGTTTCGCCAACTGTGAATACTTTCTTCGGGTTCTCTACTCTGCCCCAGGACATTTCGGAGATGTGAAGAAGTCCGTCAGCTCCGCCGAGATCGATGAATGCACCGAAATCTGTAACGTTCTTAACAGTTCCTTCAACTGTATCACCTACATGGATTTTCTCCATTAATTCTTTCTGTTTCTCTGCTTTCTCAGCAAGAAGAAGCTGCTTACGGTTACCGATGATGCGGCGTCTTCTCGGGTTGAATTCTGTGATTACGAATTCGATCTCCTGATCTGCATATTTGGAAAGGTCTTTCTCATATGTGTCGGATACGAGGCTTGCAGGAATGAATACTCTTGCTTCGTCTACGTTTACACAAAGTCCGCCATCGAGTACCTGAGTTACAGGAGCTTTTAATACTTCCTGATTCTCAAATGCTTCTTCAAGACGTTTGTTTCCTTTCTCTGCTGCCAGTCTCTTATAAGTAAGAGTTACCTGACCTTCTCCATCGTTTACTTTGAGAACTTTTGCTTCCATTGTGTCGCCAACGTGAACAGCATCAGTGAGTACAAGGCTTGCATCGTTAGAGTATTCGTTCTTTGTGATAATACCGTCTGCTTTATAACCGATATTCAGAATAATCTCATCTTCTTTTACATCGATGACAGTACCCTGTACAATCTCTCCATTTCTGATAGTTTTTACGGAATCTTCCAGCATCTGTTCAAAACTTAATTCTGACATGTTCTTGAACCTCCTCAATAATTTTGTTTGGGGTGGAAGCCCCTGCTGTAATACCTACATAACTACTGCATTGGAACATTTCAGAATCCAAGTCTACAGGTGTTTGTATATAGTAAGTATTTCCACATTCCTTTTTGCATATTTCAAACAGCTTTTGAGTATTGGAACTGTGCCGGCCGCCTACGACCAGCATAGTGTCTACCTCTCCGGCTATGTTTTTTGCTTCTCTCTGCCGTTCTTCGGTAGCATTACAAATAGTGTTTAAAATATTAAGAATATTTAAAACATTATTATCATACCTCTTTTTGCAAAGAATTTCAACTAAATCTTTAAATTTGTTGTAATTAAATGTCGTCTGGGACACAATACTTATTTTTTTCCCTTTCGGAGGCACAAATGCATCGGCTTCTTCCTGGTTTTTGATGACTGTGTACGGTCCCTGACACCATCCGCAGATTCCCTGTACTTCCGGATGGTCTTTGTCACCGATGATGACTACGTGGTTTCCGGCGAGACTTTCGCGCTCTACGATCCTGTGGATTTTCAGGACGAAGGGACAGGTGACGTCTACGTATGAGATGCCTTTTTGCTTCAGTTTATCGTAGATTGACTTACCTACGCCGTGGGAGCGGATCACTACGATGCCGTTCTGCTGATTGTTGTCCGGGGTGTCGAGGTCTGCTTCTGTGATGACCTTAACGCCTCTGGATTCCAGGTCTGCTACTACTTCTTCGTTGTGGATGATCGGCCCCAGGGTGAAGATTGGTTTCTGTTCGGTGTCGATGAGTTCGTAGACTTTGTCCACGGCTCTCTTAACTCCGAAGCAGAAGCCGGCTGTTTCGGCTACTTTTACTTTCATTATTTCTGCACTTTCTCCTTATAAACATCAAGGATTGCATTTACAACGTCGTCAATTCCCATCTCTGAAGAATCTACAAGCACCGCATCGTCTGCCTGTCTGAGAGGAGAAACTTCGCGGTTCATGTCGCGTTCGTCGCGCTCAATGATGTCCTTACGAATCTGGTCCAGGTCGAATGGTTCGCCTTTCTGCTCATACTCAAGGGCTCTTCTTCTGGCTCTGGTGTCAGCACTTGCTGTGAGATAGATTTTTACTTCAGCGTTCGGAAGGATCGTTGTGCCGATATCTCTTCCGTCCATAACGACGTCGTTCTTCTCTGCCAGAGTTCTCTGGAGTTTGAGAAGGTGGGCTCTTACGTTTGCGTTTGCAGAGCTCTTGGATGCCATATTTCCTACCTGCTCTGTGCGCAGCATGGAGTTGACGTTCTCGCCGTTTAAGATTACGATCTGTTCTCCGTTTTTGTATTCGATGGAGATGTCTGCACCGGAACACTCTGCTTCGATTGCTTTCTGATCGTCTCCGTTTACTCCTTTGTTCAGAAGATATAAGGCCATGGCTCTGTACATGGCTCCTGTATCTACGTAAATAAATGATAATTCTTTCGCCACTTTTTTGGCGATGGTGCTCTTTCCTGCTCCTGCAGGTCCGTCGATGGCAATATTACATCCCATTTTCGCGATTCCTCCTGTTTCTATTAATTACAGCAGTATTCTCTGCCTTTTAACTTTTAATTTTTTAACCAATCACTGTATCGCCTGAGCAGCTAAATATGCGGTAGACCATGCGATCTGAAGGTTGTATCCGCCTGTCACTGCATCCAGGTCCAGTACTTCGCCTGCGAAGTAGAGTCCTGAGATTTTCTTTGATTCCATTGTTCCCGGGTTTATTTCTTTTACGGAAACGCCGCCTTTGGTGATGATGGCTTCTTTGAATTCTCCCATGCCTGTGATAGTGAACGGGAAAGCTTTTACAAGATCAACGAAATGCTGACGTTCTTCTCTGGAGATATCATGGATTTTCTTCTCTGCCGGGATTCCACCAAGTTCCAGCATTACCGGTGTCAGGGATGACGGGAAAAGTACTCCGATCACGTTCTTGAACTGTTTGTTCTGTCCTGTCTCGAATTCGCGCAGGATTCTGGCATCTAACTGTTCTTTGGTAAGAGCCGGTTTCAGGTCCAGGTATGCACAGAGTTCTCCGTTCTCTGCTTTCGCCAGTTTCGCTCCGATGTGGGCGCTGGCAGAGAGAATCATCGGGCCTGTCACACCGAAATGGGTGAACATCATCTCGCCGAAATCTTCGTAGAGGACTTTCTTGCCGTTCTTTATGGTAAGTCCCGTATTCTTGAGGGAAAGTCCCTGTAGTTTCGGGATGTAGTCTTCTTTCGTCTTTAATGGGACTAAGGATGGGCTGATATCTGTGACTTTCAAGCCCAGTTCTCTTGCAAAACGGTATCCGTCCCCGGTGGAGCCTGTACTCTGGTAGGAGAAGCCGCCGGTGGCTACAATGACTGCATCACCCTCCATAAAGGTGCCATCCTCAAGAATGACTCCTGTGACCTTCTCCGCTTCCGGTTTCTTTACAATCTCTTTTACTGTAGTGTGCAGATGAACCTTCGCTCCGGCTTTCTTCAGTTCACGCTCCAGTGCGCGGATGATGTCTGAAGAATGATCAGACTGTGGAAATACTCTGTTTCCCCTCTCTACTTTCAGAGGTACGCCTGCTTCCTCGAAAAAATTCATGACGTCCTGTGGACCGAATGAATAAAATCCGCTGTAGAGAAATTTCGGGTTGCTCATGACTGCTGGGAAGAGTTCCTCTGTGTCGCAGGCGTTTGCTACGTTGCAGCGGCCTTTTTCGGTGATAAATACTTTCTTGCCGAGTTTTTCGTTTTTTTCTAATATATGAACTTCATGATGGTTGCGGGCTGCGAATACTCCCGCCATCATTCCGGCAGCGCCGCCGCCGATGATCAGTACTTTGCTCATGGAATGTTCCTTCCTGTGTTTTTTGCGTTTATCCATACCCTGCTGACTGCTCCACTACGAAGAAGCTCCTGTCTTGTGGGTATTACATCTTTTTTATAATAACGCAAAGGAGCCTGCTTGCGCAAGCTCCTTTTTTCTTTTGTTACATATTTAATTAAACAGGATATGCTCCGTTCTTTTTGTCAGCTGCTTTCTCGTCAACTTTTGTTTTCTGAGCCTGACGATACTTGAAGAAGTCCATAGCTACCTGTGGGAACAGTGCGTATGTTAATACATCCTCATCCTGTTCTTTGTACTGGGCCATTTCACTCTCAAGTTTCTCAAGTTCGTTGTCAAGAAGGTCTGCCGGACGGCATGTGATCGGTTTCTCATCGCCGATGCACTTCTTCTGTACTTCCGGATTAAACGGTTTTACAGTTGCGCCGTATTTTCCTAACAGGATATCTTTTGTTTCTTTTGTAACCATTTTGTATCTCTCGCCCATCAGTACGTTGAATACAGCCTGTGTACCAACGATCTGGGAAGACGGAGTAACAAGTGGCGGTTCACCGAGGTCTTTACGTACACGCGGAACTTCCTCAAGAACATCGTAGAATTTGTCTTCTGCGTGCTGTTCTTTTAACTGGGAAGTCAGGTTGGAGAGCATACCGCCCGGTACCTGGTACAGTAAAGTCTTGATGTTAACACCAAGGTTCTTCGGATTAAGAAGTCCGCTGTCAAGAGCTTCGTCACGGATTGGACGGAAGTAGTCAGCGATCTCGGAGAGAAGTTTCTGGTCAAATCCTGTGTCGTATGGTGTATCCTTGAATGTCTCAACCATAACCTCTGTTGCAGGCTGGGATGTTCCCAGTGCGAATGGAGACATTGCTGTATCGATGATATCTACACCTGCTTCTACTGCTTTTAAGTAAGTCATGGAAGCTACACCGGATGTGTAATGTGTATGAAGGTCGATCGGGATGCTAACTGTTTCTTTTAATGCTGTAACAAGCTCTGTAGCTTTATTTGGAAGGAGAAGACCTGCCATATCTTTGATACAGATGGAATTAGCGCCCATATCTTCGATACGTTTTGCAATGTCTGTCCAGTATTCCAGTGTGTAAGCATCTCCTAATGTGTAGGAAAGAGCTACCTGTGCATGAGCCTTCTCTTTGTTTGCAGCACTTACAGCTGTCTGAAGGTTACGAAGGTCATTGAGGCAGTCAAAAATACGGATGATGTCGATTCCGTTTGCAGCAGATTTCTGTACGAAGTATTCTACAACGTCATCTGCATATGGACGATATCCAAGGATGTTCTGTCCACGGAAAAGCATCTGAAGTTTTGTGTTCTTAAAGCCGTCACGTAATTTACGAAGTCTTTCCCATGGATCTTCGTGAAGGAAACGAAGGGATGCATCGAATGTTGCACCACCCCAGCACTCTACTGCGTGATAGCCGACTTTGTCAAGTTTATCTACGATCGGAAGCATCTGTTCTGTGGTCATACGTGTTGCGATCTGAGACTGATGAGCATCACGGAGAATGGTTTCCACAATTTTAACAGGTTTTTTCTCTAATTCTGCCATTATTAAATCTCCTTTATAGTTTGTTTAATCGGATATTCGCAATCCGCTTCGCTACTTGCTCATAACCAAATAGCTGCTCCGCAGCTTATCAGAAGGAGTTGCACTCCTCCTGATACAAGCAAGATAGCTTGCTTGATTTGGTTATACTCCAAAAATAGCCATGAATGTTCCGGCTGCTACGGCTGTACCGATAACACCGGCAACGTTCGGACCCATTGCGTGCATCAGAAGGAAGTTTGTAGGATCTGCCTCTGCACCCACTTTCTGGGATACACGGGCTGCCATAGGTACTGCGGATACACCGGCAGAACCAATCAGCGGGTTGATCTTTCCATGAGTCAGTTTGCAAAGCAGTTTACCAAGCATACATCCACCAAATGTACCGATTGCGAATGCAACAAGACCTAAAACTACGATCTTCAGAGTATCTGCGTTTAAGAATGCTTCTGCACTTGTGGAAGCACCTACGGATGTACCCAGAAGGATAACTACGATATACATCAGGGCGTTGGAAGCTGTTTCTGTCAGCTGTTTAACAACACCGCACTCTCTGAAGAGGTTACCAAGCATAAGCATACCAACCAGAGGAGCTGTTGTAGGCAGGATCAGGCAGACAACGATTGTGATAACGATCGGGAAAAGGATCTTTTCCAGTTTGGAAACCGGACGAAGCTGATCCATTTTGATCTTACGTTCTTTCTCAGTTGTGCAGAGTTTCATGATAGGCGGCTGGATGATCGGAACCAGTGACATATAGGAATATGCTGCCACTGCGATTGGTCCCATCAGTGCAGACTGTCCAAGTTTACCTGCAAGGAAAATGGAAGTCGGGCCGTCGGCACCACCGATGATGGAAATAGCTGCTGCTGCTTTTCCGTTGAATCCAAGGAAGATTGCAAGGAAGTAAGCTGCATAGATACCAAGCTGTGCTGCAGCACCCATCAGGAAGCTGATCGGATTTGCGATAAGCGGACCGAAGTCTGTCATGGCACCTACACCCATGAAGATCAGAGATGGTAAGATACTCCACTCATCAAGGATGTAGAAATAATGAAGAAGTCCACCTACACCGTTAGACATATCTTCCGGGTTTGCCATAATGTCCGGATAGATATTTACAAGCAGCATACCGAATGCGATAGGAACAAGCAGAAGCGGTTCGAATCCTTTTTTGATAGCAAGGTAAAGGAATACGCAGGCTACTGCGATCATCAGGTAATTGCCCCATGTCAGATTGAAGAATGCTGTCTGATGAATCAGGTTGGACAATGTTTCTGTTACATAAGACATTTGACTACCTCCCGTCTTAGTTCATTGTTGCTAAAGTATCTCCGTTTTCTACAGAGGCACCTTCTGCAACATCAATGCTTGCGATAGTACCGTCCTGAGGAGCTACTACAGGGATTTCCATCTTCATGGATTCAAGAATAATTACGCTGTCTCCGGCTTTTACTGCCTGTCCAACGCTTGCTGCTACTTTAACAACTTTACCAGGTACGGAAGCAGTTACTTTTACTGCGCCTGCGCCTGCTGCAGGAGCTGCTGCTTTCGGAGCTGCTGCCGGTGCTGCTTTAGGTGCGGCCTTCGGAGCTGCTGCTGGTGCGGATACGCTTCCTGTTTCTTCAACAGTTACTTCATATGCTGTACCATTTACTGTAATTGTATAGCTTTTCATTTTAAAATCCTCCTAAATAAATAACAATTATTAGCGTTCATTACTTTCTCAGTAATGTAATCTACGATACGCAAAAATATTATCGGATGAACAGTAATTATCTTCTGTTTCTTTTTACTTTGCGGATGGAACGAACTACGAATCCGTCTGTTGTAGTTCCTTCTGCTGCTGCGATTGCTGCTGCGATAACAGCTACCAGTTCTCCGTCATCTGCAAGGTTCTCTTCTGCTGTCTGTGCAGGAGCGGCTGCTGCGATTGCTGCTGCCTCTGCTTCTTTTGCAGCCTTGGCTGCTTTTGCTTCTGCTGCTTTCTTTGCTTCCGGATTCGGGATGAAACGGAACAGAGAGATCAAAAGACTTAATAAAACCAGCATTACGAATACAGTTCCAATACCCATCAGAGTATTAAGACCTGCTCTCTGAAGAGTCTTACCCATACCATACTGCACATCTACAGTCATGGAAATCGGTGTTCCCTGTGAGTCAAAGACATATACAAAGTTTGCTTCTGCTTTCTCAAATTTAAGAGGAACAGTAACTGTGTACTGATCATCTTTGAAAGTTACAGTAGTTTCACCATTGCTGTCCTTCTTTGCGCCAAGTTCATCCTTGGATGTCTGCCAGGACTGCATGGCACTTATTGTAAAGTCATTTCCTGAACTCATGTAATTCTCAATTTCTTCATCTTTAAGCTGGACAATGGTATCTGTCAGCCCCTCTGCTGTAGTTATCAGTGTGGACTTGACAGTATCATTAATCTCATCAGCGGCAAATACCACAGAAGTGCTGCCGATCACCAGTGCAGCCATTACGAGAAATGTCATGAATACAGAAGTTATTTTTTTGATCATTTTCATATGCGTCACCCCGCTTAAATCGTTCCGTGTTTCTTGGACGGACGATCTTCCCTTTTTGTGAACAGCATCTCAAATGCACCGATTACATATTTTCTTGTGTCAGCCGGGCTGATAACAGTGTCAACATAGCCTCTTGCTGCTGCGGAAGCAACACCATTCTGGAGTTCTCTGTACTGAGCAGCTTTCTCATTTAATTCAGCAGCATCTGCATCTGCGTACATGATCTTGGCTGCCAGGGAAGCGTCCATCATACCGATCTCTGCGTTATCCCATGCATATACAAGGTCAGCACCGATAGATTTGCTGTTCATTGCCACGTAAGCTGTACCGTAAGCTTTGCCGATGATCACGTTTACCTTCGGAACTGTTGCGTCTGCGAATGCAGCTACCAGCTCACCTACGGATTTCGCCATCATCTTCTCGCTGCATAAGGTTGCCATGAAGCCTGTTGCGTTTGTAAGTGTAAGTACCGGAATGTCAAAAGCATCGCAGAATTTCACGAAGTCTGCTGCTTTTCTTGCACCTCTTGCGGAGATGCTTCCGTCAAATGTTTCTACTTTCTTGCCTTCTGCGTCGTATACTTCGCTTCTGTTTGCAACTGCACCGATGGTTGCTCCGTTTAAGCGGATAAATCCTGTAACCATATCTTTGGCATAGTCTGCTTTTGTCTCGAAGAATTCGCCGTTGTCAGCGATCTGGGAAAGTGCGATTGCTGTATCACCTGCACAGTTTGCAAGTTCAGCGCATACACGGTTGAGATCATCTGTACACTCTGTGTAATTGTCTGTGTCTTCATTATTAGAAGGAAGAAGTGATACTAAAGAGCGGATCTGGCCAAGAACCTCTTCTTCTGTACCAACGCCATCGATCAGACCTGTTTCCTTGCTCTGGAAATCAGCTGCTGCTGTATCGCATTTGTCTGCGTTATTTCCCTCCAGTGCGTTCGGTGTGTTGATGAACATTTTTCCTTTTTTGGATTCGATAAATGTGAAGTCTGTCAGGGACGGGATAACTGCCATACCACCGCCGCATGTTCCGAAGATTGCTGTGATCTGCGGAATCACACCGGATGCCAGTGTCTGTTTCAGATAGATCTGTCCGAAAGCTTCCAGTGCATCTGTTGCTTCCTGAAGACGGATACCTGCGCAGTCTACAAGTCCGATAACCGGAGCGCCTGTTTTCATTGCAAGATCATAAAGTCTTGTGATCTTCTTGGCATGCATTTCGCCAACAGTACCGTTTAATACGGATGCGTCCTGGCTGTATACATAAACCAGTTTGTCATCGATTACACCATATCCGGTGATTACACCGTCAGATGGTGCTTTGTTTGCAGCCATGTTGAAATCTGTTGATCTGGCTGTTACGCTCTGACCGATTTCGACAAAACTGTTTGCGTCAAGCAAAGAAGTAATTCTTGTGCCTGCTAAGCTTTGTGTTGCATTACTCATTCTTGTTTGCCCTCCATCTTTATGAGAATATTTAAAAGTTAACCCAAAAATTTAGCCAATTTTAATTCTACCTTTTCTGGCAGAAAATTTCAACATTTATTTGTCATTTTCGTTAAAAATATAGCAAAAAAGTTTGTCAGGTTTCTCCAAATTTTGTTTTTTTGCGTATTTCTTCCTATTAAATAGAAGATATTACGGTTATTTTGCATTGTCCCGTATTTCACCCTCTCCTTTAAACCGGTACATCGTTTTCGAAATAACTATACCACTCGCTTGTTTGCGAATCCGATTGTACAGGTACAAAAGTCTCAGCGCAGCCCAGAGAAAAATACTATAGCCATGCCGGTTTGTCAGGTTTTTTACATGATGCAGCATGCGGTTATGAATGCTTTTCATTCAGTGCGTGGAAAACCATAGATGTTTTTTATTATATAGCACGAATTATCAATTAGATTTATGGATTATCCCGTTATATAATTAACACATCAAAGAAATTCAGGCCACAGCTAAAGCACTGAACAGTTATAGATCCAACAGAAAATTTCAGGAGGAAAGACGTAATGAAAAGCAATTACCAGCATATTTTCACACCACTCACAGTAAAAAATATGACTATCAAAAACCGTATTGTTATGATGCCTATGGGTACAAACTACGGTGAGCAGAATGGAGAAATGAGCTTTCTTCATATCAATTATTACAAAGAACGTGCCAAGGGCGGAACAGGACTGATCATTGTAGAGAACGCAAGTGTGGATTCTCCGCAGGGTTCCAACGGAACTACTCAGCTTCGTATTGACCACGACAACTATCTGCCGCGTCTGTACAAATTCTGTGAAGAGATTCACAAATATGGTACCTGTATTGCAATCCAGATCAACCACGCGGGTGCTTCCGCTGTTTCCGCACGTACAAATATGCAGCCTGTTTCCGCATCTGATGTTCCGTCCAAAGAAGGCGGAGAGATCCCGCGTCCGTTATCAGTGGAAGAAATCCATCACATTGTAAAGAAATACGGCGAGGCTGCAAAGAGAGCCCAGGCTGCTGGTTTTGACGCAGTAGAGATCCATGCGGGACATTCCTATCTGATCAGCCAGTTCCTCTCTCCTCTTACAAACAAACGTACAGATGAGTTCGGCGGATCTGTGGAAAACAGAACACGTTTCTGCCGTATGGTCATTGAAGAAGTAAGAAAACAGGTCGGACCTTTCTTCCCGATCATGCTCCGTCTCAGCGCAGATGAGCTGATGGAAGGCGGCAACACTCTTGAGGACACTCTTGAATATCTGGAATATGTTCAGGATGAAGTTGATATCTTCGATGTTTCCTGCGGTTTAAACGGTTCTATCCAGTATCAGATCGATGCCAACTACATGAAAGACGGATGGCGTTCCTATATGCCTAAAGCTGTCAGAGAGAAATTCGGCAAACCATGTATCTCCATGGGAAATATCCGTAACCCGAAGGTTGCCGAGCAGATCCTCGCTGACGGCGATGCAGACCTGATCGGTATGGGACGTGGTCTTATCGCAGAACCTGCATGGGTAAACAAAGTAGCTACAGGCAGAGAATGTGACCTTCGCAAATGTATCTCCTGTAACATCGGATGTGCAGGAAACAGAATCGGCTTTAACCGTCCGATCCGCTGTACTGTAAACCCGGCTGTTCTGGAAGGTGATGTTTATAAGAATCAGAAAGTGAACAAAAACTGTAACGTTGTAGTAATCGGAGGCGGTACTGCCGGACTGGAAGCTGCCTGTACAGCCGCAGAAGTAGGCTGTAACACCTTCCTTCTGGAAAAGGGTGAAACTCTTGGCGGTCTTGCTTCTGTGATCTCTAAGATTCCTGCAAAGAAGCGTCTGGCTGATTTCCCGAACTATCTGATTCACAGAGCAGAGCAGCTTGAGAATCTTTATATCTTCACAAACACAGAAGGAACACCGGAAAATATCCGCAAGTTCCATCCGAACCTGATCGTAAGCTCCACAGGTTCCGCACCACTGCTTCCTCCGATCAAAGGACTTCACGACCGCATTGACAAAGAAGGCAGCAAAGTCGCTTCTATCCTGGGAATGATTAATCACATCAATGATTATCCGGAAGATATGACAGGCAAGAAGGTTGTTGTTGTGGGCGGCGGCGCTGTTGGTCTTGATGTTGTGGAATTCTTTGCAGCAAGAAATGCTGAGATTTCTATCGTGGAGATGATGGATCAGATTGGACGTGACCTGGATCCTGTTACAAAGAATGACATGAAAGACCAGATGAAGAAACATCATGTGGCCCAGCTTACAAAGACAGCTCTTCAGGAAGTAAAAGACAGCTCTTTTCTTGTAAAAGATGCAGAAGGTGAACGTGAGCTTCCATTTGACTACGGATTCGTATGTCTTGGTATGAGAGCTCAGGGACAGCTTTTCGCAGAGCTTTCCGATGCTTTTGTTTCTGATGATGTTGAGATCCTGAACATCGGAGACAGCAAACGTGCAAGAAGGATCATCGACGGAACTCTGGAAGGAAGAAATATCCTTAATACACTGACTCAGATGGGATACCTTCAATAAAAACCTTTACAAAAAAATACTTTACAACAAAATACAAAAGGGGATATTATAATGGCTGAAAGAATTACCGGACATACTGAATTAATCGGTCTGATGGCTTACCCGATCCGTCACTCCAGCTCTCCTGCAATGCAGAATGAGGCTTTTGCAAAACTCGGGTATGACTACGCTTACCTTGCTTTCGAGGTTGGCGCAGATGAAATTGAGGATGCAGTAAAAGCAATCCGTACTCTGAAAATGAGAGGATCCAATGTTTCCATGCCTAACAAAACTCTGGTTGGAAAATACCTGGATGAGCTTTCTCCTGCTGCAGAATTATGCGGTGCGGTTAACACAATCGTAAATGACAACGGCCATCTTACAGGTCATATCACTGACGGTATCGGATTTATGTCTGCCCTGAAAGATAATGATATTGACGTGATCGGAAAGAAAATGACCATCGTCGGTGCAGGTGGTGCTGCTACTGCTATCGAAATCCAGGCTGCTTTGGACGGCGTTGCTGAGATTACAATCTTCAACCGCAAGGATGAATTCTGGGATCGTGCAGTATCCACAGTAGAGAAGATCAACACAAAGACATCCTGCCATGCAGTTCTTTATGATCTGGCAGACCTTGATAAACTGAAAGCTGAGATGGATGACAGTTTTATCTTTGTCAATGCTACAGGTGTGGGAATGAAACCACTGGAGGGACAGTCCGTTGTTCCGGACAAATCTTACTTCCGTCCTGAGCTGGTCGTTATTGATGTTCCTTACTCTCCGCTGGAGACAAAGATGCGTTCCATGGCAAAAGAGGCAGGGTGCAAGACAATGAACGGTCTGGGAATGATGTTATTCCAGGGCTCTGCTGCATTTGAGTTATGGACAGGCGAACCAATGCCTATTGAACATATGAAAGAGATTCTTCACATCTCCTATGATGACTGATACCTGATGGTATCTTCAGTAATGATATCTTATATTGTGATGCAGAACAGATCATTTCACCGATCTTTCCACACATAATATTTGATATATACCGCTTTTCGGCGTACTGCAGGAGATGTACTGATATATTTACTCCGCGCAGAATGTGCATATCCTGCAGTTTGCTTTCAGGCGTGTATATGTATAGAATCAAAAGCCTGTTGATCAGGCTTATGTTACGGTTATTCTTATAATAGTTCTATGAAATACTGCGGATGCGGCTTATATTATAGCAAATCCCAGTCTACTGTTTATTGCTTTTTGCAATTAAACCAGAGGATTACCTGATTGGGTTAAAGCAAAGAATTTACCTGACCGGATTAGGTTCAGTATTTCACAGAACTTCCAATATAACAGAAAATATGAGGATAAACAGATGAACACAGTTCAGGTAAAAAACACTGTGATCGGTGAAGGCAGACCTAAAATCTGCGTTCCCATCGTAGGAAGAACAAAAACAGACATTCTCGAAGAAGCAAAAAAGATTACCACTCTTCCGGTTGATGTGGTTGAATGGCGTGTTGACTGGTTCGATGATGTCTTTGCTACTGAGAAAGTATTAGAGACCGCTAAAGAACTTCAGGAAGTTTTAAAAGACATTCCTGTTCTCCTTACATTCCGTACTTCTAAAGAGGGCGGTGAGAAGGATATCTCTGTAAGTGATTATGCTGCTTTAAATATTGCAACTGCACAGAGTGGTTATGTAGATTTAATTGATGTAGAAGCATTTACAGGCGATGATGTTGTAAAAACAATTATCAACGCTGCTCATGAGGCAGGTGTGAAAGTAATCGCTTCTAACCATGATTTCTTTAAGACTCCGGAGAAGGATGAGATTATCAGACGTCTTCGCATGATGCAGGATTTCGGTGCTGATATTCCGAAAATGGCAGTTATGCCGACTTGCAGGCAGGATGTTCTCACACTTCTCAGTGCTACTCTGGAAATGTCTGAGAAATATGCAGACCGCCCGATCATTACCATGTCCATGGCAGGAACAGGCGTTATCAGCCGCCTGACAGGTGAGACATTCGGTTCCGCTCTCACCTTCGGCGCTGCTTCCAAAGCTTCCGCACCGGGACAAATCGGTGTGAATGAATTAAAGCAGGTGCTGGATATTATTCACAGCAGTCTGTGATCTGTTGATGAATGATGTGATATCAGATGTTATTCTTGCCTATAGTCGCCTGGTATCACTCATATCCGGCAACAGATGATTGCTATCCCATGAAACAGATGGATTTACTCAAAAGAACACTCCTTAAAATTTTACGATAAACGCAGCCAATGTATAATTGTTGGCTGCGTTTACTTTTAACAAAAATTTAAAATTATAGTTCAATAATAAGATGAGCATTATTTCTGATTAACTGCTTAAAATATGCCATCTCGGTATCGGAATATCCTTCAATATCCTCCCACCTATAATCAGGAAGCCAGCATGTAGCATTGTGGAATCCTCCGAATTCATCAGGAGTTTCTATATAGACTTTTACTTTCCCATCTGCTTTCATTTCCGAATGAGTAATTTCTGTATCATCATTCAATGTCATAAACGGATACATCATAATTGCATTCATCCCTTCTTCATTTAATTTACCTGATTATAGCACAGATTTCATTAATCATCTATGATTTTTCTCAAAGGGGTTCCAGTTGGACAGGAAAATATTCAGTCCGAAGCCTACTGCCAGAGCCCATGCAGATGCCCATGCGGTTCCCTGGGTTGCGAGGACTGCTGCCATTACACCTGCGATCATCTTGTCTCTGTCGCTCTTGCAGTAGTCCATACCGATCCTTGCACATACAAATGCCTGGAACATCAGAGTGATTGATGAGCCTACTCCAAAGATAGGTCTGAAAAAGCTTACCACAGGAATAATCAGTACACTTAAGAATGTGGCCAGTCTGAAAGAAGCCATTCCTCCGAGAAGAGATTTCATTGCTTTCTTTCCTTCTTTGTAACGCATGGAGACAGATACAGTCATTCCAACCCATAACGGACCGGAAAGGGGAGGAAATGGTGCAATAATGGACAGAATCAGGTTTCTCAGACCGCTTACCAGATTGGAACGGCTGGAATTGAAATCAATATACTCATCATCTCTTGCCTGACGTGCCTCTGATACAAGGGTCTCTGTAGTAACAAAATCACCAAATGCAATAACATAGCACACCAGTGCCAGTGGCAGTGCTTTGATAAACATAGATGCAGGAGGAATCCCTACGCCAAAGATACTTACCTGATCGATAATTTCTTTGAACCGGGGAATCTTGATAAAGGTACCGATCTCAAACCCGGGGGTATCCAGCTCTCCAACCAGAAGTCCTACTACCATTGCGATCAGGTATGGAAAAAGATTTCCGTATCTTGCAACCAGATCAAGAAACTTGTTGTTTTTTCTCTTCTCCTGATATTTGTCAGAGAAGCTGATCAGGATCAGAAGGCCTACGCCTGCAACAATAGCCAGGGGATATTTGTGCATATTTCCATTCTCTCCCAGCTGCCCTGCCATAACTGTAACAGGTGCTGCAAGAAGGATACCACCTTTGACAGAATCAGGAACTGCGTGGACAAATTTATCTGCCAGTTTGGTCACACCCATGAAGATGAATACCAGACCTACCAGCATCTGCAGTGCGATCATAGCCTGTATTCGCTCTTTTCCCATAGGGAAACCTTCCAGGAATACAATAGTTAATGGCAGTGTCGGTGTGATCCACCCCGGTACAACCGGATCACCGAGCAGACTGTGAAGCAGATAAAGGAAGGTTTCAATAATTACACAGCTCCACGCCAGCTCATAAGGAAGCCCCAGATACTGCTCCAGATAGGGAACAGCTGCCAGCGCAGTAACGCCCAGGATCAGACCCTGAATGAACTCAACAGATTCTATCTTGTAGTGAATAAACGGAAGTCTTATCTGAAATGGTCCAAAGGGGATGTAGGGCAGTTCATTTTCTCTTCTTTGTGTTCTTGTATGCGCCATACACATTCTCCTTTTCAGTGAATTGTTAGATTACTTCTATGCTTTGCCTTGTATATTCTATCTTTTTTGTTATTTTTTAGACAATCCAGATTTTAACAAAATCCAATCCAACCGGAAAAAATTTGAAACTTATAACGTCCAAACGAATCTTCAGTTAGATTGGATTTCAATATCACGGGATTTCTGTATCTTATTTATTTCTATAGCTTACTTATTTCTGTTCTTCTTTACAAAGAGGGCGAGCAGGATACCGACGATGGTCACTGCCATATTCAGAAGAAGAATCATTCTCGGAGCACTGCTTCCGCCCATTTTGGTAATGTATCCTGCAAGACTTAAGATTGTATAGTTTGCAATACTGGATGCGATCATTACCAGAGAGGTTGCTGTTCCCTTATTCTCAGGGAAGAACTCTGCTGTGGTGGAAACTGCCAGCTGGAGAACACCGCCTGCACCTGCATATCCGATCACGAAACCACCTACCAGACAGATAAACGGAGCCTGGATAAAGTAGCAGAGAGCCAGCATAATTGTGGAGATTAACGGATAGAGGATCAGGACGTTAATCTCTTTCAGGCCTTTTTTAATAAATGCTGCTGTTGCAAGGATGGCAGTTGCAGTTCCCAGGGCATACAGGGACTGGATCTTTGAAGGGTCTGCCATACCGTAGGAACGGGCAAGTTCCTGATTACAGTTCAGCCATAACATAAAGGTGGAGGAGCTAGTGAATCCGATCAGGATTGCAGCAATCGCTGCAGGGGAAATCTTGTGTCCGGATTTCTTCTTGTCAGCTTTAGCCTGTGCTTTTTTCTCTCTCGCAGGGAAAGGAAGGATCAGGATCAGGATTCCGTCAATGAAGATCGCAATACCTGCAACAATAAAGATTGTCTTGTATGACATATTTGCAGATGCTACGATTCCGATCAGGAACGGAAGCAGGAACTGGCTCAGGCAGATGGAAAATTTTGTAAACAGGTTGGCTACTGACGGGTTGTTTACATAGATTTCCATACAGGTAGGGCTTACGCAGGTATCAAGGAAAGAGTTTGCGATTCCGCCTATCACTGCAAAGGCATATCCCATTGCCATGGATGTGGAATTGGCCATTCCAAAGAAGTATGCCACATAACAGAGCACACCGATAATTCCGCTCAGTTTTCTTCCATATTTATCAGACAGAGGGCCGGAGAAAGGAAGGGAAATCAGACGTCCCAGTCCAAGTGCTGCAATTACAGATACTACCATACTTACATCCAAGGTGCCATCGGCCAGGGGCTTCGCACCCCAGGCAGCTGCAAACTCCGGTTTGTACTGCCCCAGGATAGAAGCACCGATTCCATGGATGAAATAAGTGAAATATGCTGCAAGGGAGGTGAAAATGAGCATTTTGTTTGTTTTCTGTTTCATTTTGGTCTCCTAGGTTATTTTGTTATTACTTGTTTTCGTTTTCTTCCTGGAATTTCTGATATTCAGCTGTTGGCATTTCTAGTCCTGTATAGAGTTTGTAAGCTGCGGCTCCCTGCCATAACAGCATTCCTTTTCCGCCGATTGCAAGCTTGCAGCCTGCTTCTTTGGCTTCTTTTACCATTCTTGTTTCTGCAGGATTGTAGACAACATCTGCAACTACAAGATCAGGGCGGAACATGGTTTTATCTTTGATCAGAGTAAGTTCTTCGTGAGGTTTCATTCCTGCAAGTGTTGCGTTTACGAGAATATCTGCGTTTGCAACCTCTTCTTTCAGTTTTGCCTCATCTGCAAGATCAAATACAGAAACTTTACAATCCGGTGTTTCTTTGCTCAGTTTCTCTGCTGTAGACTCTGCACGCGCAAAGAATGGGTCTTTCGGATTAAAGATAGAAATGGATTCTGCACCGTCTAATGCACACTGTACCTGAATTGCCGTTGCAGCACCGCCTGCACCGAGAACTACCATTTTTTTGCCTTTTACGTCAACGCCGTGTTCTTTTAAGTTGCGGACAAATCCGACACCATCTGTGATATGTCCTACTAATTTGCCGTCTTCATTAACGATTGTGTTAACCGCACCGATAATTCTTGCTGCAGGTGAAAGTTCATCCATGTGTTTTGCAACTTCGTTCTTGCATGGCATGGTTACGTTTGCGCCTCTCATTTTGAAAAGACGGATTGCATCCAGAGCAGCCGGAACCTGGTCTTCCTTGATGTCAAATGCCATGTAAGCATAGTCAAGGTTGTGATAACGGAAGCTGAAGTTATACATTGCCGGTGATCCTGAGTGTCCTACCGGGCTTCCGATAAGTGCCATTAATCCTGTTGTTCCTTTAATTCTCTGTTCCATTTCCTGTTTGCCTCCTGAAATATTTTTGTCAGAATCCAGGTACATTTTATATATGTATCCGAATATTTCTCATTTGTAAGATCATTCTCAAGCTGCTGTCCGCTGATAATATCATACAGCGCCTCTTAACTGCAACTATAAAATGAATATTTTTAATTACAACGCGGACGCTACCTCATACGCTTCTTTTGTAGCATCAAGTGCTCTTCTTGCGCGGGTGGCATCGCCGATCACATAGGTATCGGGTACGATAGCTTTGATCTCTTCGCCGAATGGGTTGTAGTTTCTGAATCCCATGGAGAGGATGACAGAATCATATCCTCTGGATTCATGTCTCTGTCCGTCTGCTGTCTCGTACTCTACGCCGTCTTCATAGAATTTGCATACCTTTGCACCTGTGATTTCTTTAATCTTGTAATCTTCGAAATCTTTCATCAGGTAAACTCTATGCTCGTGGATTACGTCTGCACCTACAGTGTCTCTGAACTCGATAACTGTTACATCATGATTCTGCTCACCGAGGAATGCTGCTGTCTCGCATCCTACCATTCCGCCGCCTACAACAAGAACCTTCTTTCCTGCTGCTCTCTTGCCGTCAAGGAGATCAGAGCCATGAATGATTGCAGGATTGTCGATACCTTCGATGGGAAGGATCAGGGTTCTGGAACCGGAAGCAACAATTACGCTGTCTGGTTTCTCTTCTTTGATAAGATCCAGAGTTACTTCCTGATTCATTTTGATTGTTACGCCTGCTTTCTGGCAGCGTACGATATAGCTGCGGATCATGTTTGTAATGTCGCCTTTTCCCGGAGGATAAGCAGCAAGACGCATGTTTCCGCCAAGTTTATCACTTGCTTCATAAAGTGTTACCTGATGACCTTTTTCCTGTGCGATAAATGCAGCGCAAAGACCTGCAACACCGCCGCCGATTACCATTACTTTCTTAGCTTTTTCTGTAGGAGCGATGCCCTCAGCTTCATGTCCAAGGAATGGGTTTACAAGACAGCATACAGGGTTTCCTGCATACATGTTTGCCACGCAGCCCTGAAGACATGCGATACATGGGATCATATCCTCCAGTCTTTCTTCCTGTGCTTTTAATGGCATATAAGGATCTGCAAGGCTCTGACGTCCAAATGCAACCAGGTCACAGCGTCCTTCTTTTACCATTAATTCCGCAAACTGCGGTTCTGTATAACGTCCTACTGTGATCACCGGGATAGATACAGCTCGTTTGATCTCTTCTACCTGAGAAGCGGAGAAACCGCCGTGTGTCACTGTGGGTGCCCACATAAATTCATCACGGATATGAACTGCACGGGATACATGGATGGCATCCAGTCCGCAGCCTTCCAGATAAGCAGCAATTGCAGCACTGTCATGCACATCAAGACCACCCGGTACTTCATCACAGCTATTAATTCTTGCAAGAACTGCGATCTTTCCTTCTGTCATCTTCTTTACTTCTTCGATGATCAGACGGGAGAAACGCATTCTGTTCTCAAAGGAACCACCGAATTCGTCCAGTCTCTTGTTTGTTCTTGGGGAAAGGAAGGTACTTACCAGATAGCCATGTGCCATATGGATCTCAACTGCATCTACGCCTGCTTCCATGGCTCTCTTTGCTGCGAGGCCATAGCCTTTTATCAGTTCATAAACTTCTTCAGTTGTAACTTCCTTTGGTGTATCTCTTCCGCAGTCTGACGGAATGCTTGTAGCTGCCTGGATAGGTGCGCCTGCATTCTCTGCATTTCCTTCAGGACCTGCATTCTGAAGCTGCACGGAAACCTTTGCTCCCTCTGCATGACAGGCATCTACTACCTTGCGGAAGCTCTCGATTGTGGAATCATCATAAAGGCATGGTTTGCGAGGACCGCCTTTTGCACCTTTATGTACTACTGTTGCTTCGATTGTGATCAGACCGAAAACGCCCTTTGCTCTTTCACGGTAATAAGCTACGGACTGCTCGCTCATGCTTCCGTCTGTGTTTGCAAAGTTATTTCCCATTGGCGGAACCACGAAGCGATTCTTTACTGTCATTGGCCCGATGTCGATTGGCTGAAACATTGCATTAAATTTCATGTGACCTTCTCCTTTTTTGAATTCTTTTCTATTAATTATTCATTCACTATTTTGTGTTCATTCAGAATGTGGATCAGGCAGGCGTGGAGGTTTCTGCATGATCCCCTGATCTGTCGTTTATCCGTCAGATACTTACTGAAGAACCTCCGGCCATGCTTCCTCAAGCACTTTCTTTGTGTTCTCATATGTATGGTTTGCAGCATATTCAAGTCCTTTTGCAAGGATTGCATCGCTGATGACTTCTACGCCGATTGCATTTGGTTTGATTCCTTTTTCTTTTACCATTTTAACGAAATCTGCTGTGCATCCGATTCCTGTTCCGGGAGCAAGACGGTCATGCATGGATTCATCTCTTAAGATTGTTGTTGCATATGGTCTTTCCCATACATCGTTGATCTGGATGGATACAATCTTGTCTGCAGGGATTTCTTCGATAACTGAAAGATTGATAGGCTGATTTGCTCTTACCCAGTGCCATGTATCCATGATCAGTTTTGCATTCTCACAGTCAGCTGCCTTTACAACTGCCCAGCCTTTTTTCATATCCGGGATTCCGCTGTATGGCATTGGCTCAACACCGATGATGTATTTTCCTGCTCTCTGGCATAATTCTCTTAATTTCTGCGCAGTATATTCTACGGAGTAGTTTTCCATCAGACCGCAGTTGATTTGTTTTACGTCAAATAATTCACACATATGGAAGCAGAGCTGTTCTTTGTATTTCTGCTCGTAAGATCTATGCTCTTCTGCCCACTGTACGATGTACTCAACCTCTGTTACTTTCATACCATGTTTGTCCAGAATAGCAAGAATGTCTTTGTCAAAAAGTCCCTCATTCAGCGCATCTACATAGGTTTCTGCACGAAGACCGATTCCTTCGTATCCTGCGTTCTTTGCAGCAATCACTCTGTCTTCAAATTTGCACTGATCTCCCAGTGTCCAGGAACTGATAGTAATTGGAAATTCTTTTGACATCTTTTTGTCCTCCTGATAAAATCGCATAATTTTTTTATTTATTCCGGAATTATTTTGTATCTTTTTGATATAAGCATTATATAACTTTGTTAAATATAAAACAAATTAGTTCTATCCTTTAAATTCATAGATTTTTTCAATACGTCATGGTATAATCTACGTATATAACAAATATCGCGCGGGTTATTTGTGCAAGAGTGACTATAATTATGGTTTTCCAGAGCATTAAAGGACTATGAAAGCCTGCACATAAAATATAGTCACTTATAAAATACTAATCAGAGAAAGGAGTTTTTCTATGAACCTGTATCATCTGCGGTACTTTTCTACGCTGGCTCATATTGAGCATTACACAAAAGCCGCTGATATTCTGGCGATCACTCAGCCTTCTTTAAGTTATGCAATCTCTACTCTCGAGGAAGAACTGGGTGTAAAACTGTTTGAAAAAAATGGAAGGAATGTTACTCTTACCAAGTATGGAAAAGTTTTCCTGAATGACGTGGAAGAGGTACTGAACCGTCTGGACTCTTCTGTGAACAGTCTGAAGCTGGCAGGTAAAGGGGAAGGCTGCATTGATGTGGTATTCCTGCGTACACTGGGAATTGATTTTCTTCCTAAGATCATGCGGGGATTTCTGGAGGAAAATCCTGCTAAAAAGATAGATTTTAATCTGTATTGTGATAAAGTTTTAACATCTGATATTCTGAACGGATTAAAAGAGAAGAAATATGATCTGGGGTTCTGTTCCAAACTTGATAATGAGCCGCTGATCGAGTTTATTCCGGTTGCCAGACAGGAGCTGGTTGTGATCGTACCTCTGGATCATCCGCTGGCAGTAAAGGATGAAGTACGGCTGGAGGATACCATTCCTTATAAACAGATTATATTTAAGAAGAGAAGCGGTCTGAGACAGATCATTGACGGATTGTTTGAGCGCATCGGTCAAAAACCGGATGTTGCCTATGAGATTGATGAGGATCAGGTTGCTGCAGGGTTTGTGTCCAATGGATTTGGTATCTGTGTGGCTCCCAATATTCCTATCCTGCAGTCACTGAATGTAAAGATTCTGCCACTTGTATCTCCAAGCTGGCAGAGAAACTTCTATATGGCAATGTTAAAGAATGTTTATCATCCGCCGGTTGTGGAGGCTTTTAAGAATTATGTAGTCGAACAGGCGCAGAAGGAATGGGATTATAAGACCAGCTGATCTGGCGCGTGTCTGAAACACGCTCTGACATAATAAAATATCAGAGAATACAAAAAGATATGAGTTCGCCCTGTCAGTTGGGACAACCCATATCTTTTTATAATAACTTATACCTTCTATAATGCGGCTTGATATCTGCCACTTCTGATACATAAACCAGATCTGTCATGCTATATTATTTTTCTTCATCCATAATGCGAAGCCTGTGTACAAGCTCTTCGCAAATCTCCAGTTTGTTTTTACCATCTGTCTCGATGATAATGTCTGCTGCTGCCTCGTATTTCTCGCGGCGTTTCTCCATCAGGTCTGCAATAAACGGAACCGTTTTGTTGTTCTCGATCAGCGGACGATCATGGTTGTCTTTGACACGATCAAGTATTGTTTCAGGCTTTGCAGTAAGAAGGACCACTCGTCCGTTCTTCTTCATCTCTGCCACATTGCACTCTCTCATAGGAGTACCGCCGCCGCAGGAGATAACTACATTTGTCCTGGACTGCATTTCAATAAGCAGATTTGTCTCAAGGTCACGGAAATACTGCTCACCATATGTCTCAAAAATATCAGAAATACTCATTCCCTGTCTCTGGGCAATAATCTGGTCCATCTCTACCACATCCATGGCAAATGCATTCTTAAGGAAATCAGAAATAGTAGATTTGCCTGCACCCATAAAGCCGATAAGAACGATATTGTAGTTGAAGAGCTTTCTGGCCTGTATACGTTTACTGTTTGTGCGGATGCTGTCAAATACGTCTGCCACTTCATCCTTGTGGCGTCTGCCTTCCATTCTGCCCTCAAGCCATTCTTTCTGTTTTGCTTCCTGCTCAGGCTGTAAAATCTGAAGTCCGTTGGCTTCTTTATATGCCATAATGTCCTCGACAATTCTGTTTCTCATGATAAGGGCATCCAGGATGATCTCATCACACTGTCCAAGACTCTCTCTGAGTATTTCTAACTGGTTCATATCTCTTTCCTCTGTCTTTCCTATGACAATTTACTTATTCTGCAAAATTGCCATAAACTTTTTCACGAACGGCTGATGTGTCACCAAACTATCAACTGGTTGATACATGAAATGCCGGCTGTTAAGTTTTATTATATCAATGTTGCTTTTTCATAGCAACCCTTTAAATCATTAAATTGTTTCATTGATTCTATAGTTTTTTTCTATGAAGATCGAGTAGGAGGCAGCTTTCGCCGCCGACCTCTCACACCACCGGACATGCGGT
>OHAU01000390.1_pt1 | contig 63165 bp, 60 predicted proteins | sample 1577181 | NCBI WGS metagenome assembly OHAU01 (sample SAMEA3541472, study PRJEB24748) | human gut metagenome | biome: human gut; feature: human-associated habitat; material: faeces | place: China | collected 2012
TCGGTCCTGCTTTTTCTGGTAGACAGCCCTGCTGTGCGCCTTAAAATCCTGCCTGCCGCACCATCTCCACCAAAAACGGCTGGATGTGCGGATAGGTCATCGCCTGCGGCAGAGTGTCAAACAGCTCCACCCGCTTCATCTCAAAATTTTGAGGCAGCGGCTGGAAGGAAAATATCTTGGCAAAGTAGAGCATCCCAAAATCCTCCTCCACCAAACCGCTGGCTTCCCGTTTTTGTTTGACCCCATAGGCTCCGATGGGGTACAGCTGAAAGTCCTGCGCTCCGCTCTCCTCATAAAGCTCCCTGCGCGCAGCCTCCTCCGGTGTTTCCCCTTCTTCGATGTGTCCGCCCGGCACCTCCCAGGTCGTGCGCTTTTTATGCTGGCACAGCACCCACTTTCCCTCATACTTTCCAACGATTACCGCATAGTGCAGCGGCAGCTGCCGGTAATCCGTTTTAATCAAACGCACCTCGACCATAACAACCTCTCCTTTGTGATTCAAATTTTTATCAAACGCTTTTTGCATCAGCCTCCGCCCTGCTGCATAGAGATAGAGAAAAAGGAGGAGGCTTTATGGAACAGACCATTCTGTTTTGTGTTCTGGCACTGGCTTTATGCCAAACCGTTTTTCTGCTCAACCATCGCTACCTGCTGCGGGGTACGATTTTTTCTGCTGCCACCGGTGTCGGCTGCCTGGCTGCCCTGTCGTTCCTGTTCCCGGCAGCCGGACTTTGCCTCACCACATCCGGTATGGCTGTCAGCGCTGTCTTTGGAATGCCGGGCTGCATTTTTCTTTTGCTGATTAAATTGATTTGCCGGCTGTGATACGCTATAATAAAGCTATTCCATACACTTTCAAGGAGGAATCAGCTTGGCTAAAAAAATGCAGTATCAAACCGTTTGGACACAGGGAAAAAAGGGCAGTGACGACGCTTTTTTTGTGCGTGCCAACGTCTTTGTTGTCGAACAGGGATTCAAGGTAGAATTTGATGATTTGGACAAGGTCTGCTGGCACCTGACCCTCTATGACCGCAACGAGCCGATTGGAGCTGCCCGCATCTATCAGGATACCGACGGTGTTTGGCAGCTGGGTCGCATCTGTGTGCTGGAAAACTACCGCGGTAAAAAAATCGGCAACCTGATTTTGAGTGCCTGCGAGGAAAAAATCCGCCAGCTTGCCCAAGGTCCTGCCCTTGCCCGACTGGGTGCACAGGCACAGGCAAAGGGCTTCTACCTCAAAAACGGCTACACCGCAACCGGCGAGGAATACATGGACGAATATTGCCCTCATGTCGTGATGACCAAACAGCTGTAATGCAAAACAGCGGGACCTCGTGCAGAAGTCCCGCTGTTTTTATGCCAGTGTAAAGTTGACCTGTCCGGCAGAAACATCCACCGAAGCCACTGTCACCTGCTGCGACTGACCGATGCGGTAGAAATTTCCGCTCAGGCTGTCCTTCAGCTCGATTCCTTCCTCCAGCTGGTAGTCGCCCACAGGCAGGTCGTTGATGGAAACCAAGCCCTCGACGCTGTTTTCCAGCTCAACAAAGAAGCCAAAGGAGGTCACCCCGGTGATTCTGCCGGTAAAGCTTTGTCCGATAAAGCCGGACATATACTCCGCCTTGTAGCAATCCTCGCAATCGCGTTCGATGTTCATGGCGTTCTGCTCCATCTGACTTGCATTTTTGCTGGCTGCCGGCACAAAGCTGCCATATCTCTTTTTGAGCTTTTCCTTCGGGCTTCCTGCCAGATAGCTGCTCAGGATGCGGTGGATGGCAAGGTCGGGATAACGACGAATAGGCGAAGTAAAGTGCGCATAGTTATCCAGCACCAAGCCAAAATGCCCGATGTTCTTCTCTGAATAGATTGCCTTGGACATGGTGCGCAGCAGCTGTCCGTTAATGGCAGGCTCCAGCTCGGTTCCCCGCACACCCTCCAGAATGTCGGAAAAATCCTTTGGCTGCGGATTTTCCAGCAGTCGCTGGGCAGGAAGGTTCAGGCGGGTCAGCAGGTCGTGCAGGAGGTTTATCTTGATGACCGGCGGCTGCTCATGGACACGGTAGATGAACGGCAGCTCCTGCTCCATCGCAAGGGTCGCAGCTGCCTGATTTGCCGTCAGCATAAATTCCTCGATCATCCGTTCGCTCTCGCCGGTCGGACGCGGCAGGATGTCCTTGATGCGCCCGTTTTCGATGACGAACTTCGATTCGTTGGAGGAAATGTTCATCGCTCCGCGGTCAAACCGGCGGGCACGCAGAATCTGCGCCAGCTGCTGCATCCATTTGATTTGCGGAATCAGCTGGGCATATTTTTCCAAAATCTGCGGCGATGCTGTCTGGTCCAAAATAGAATTGATTTCCGAGTAAACGCCCTTGACTCGGGAACGGATATAGCTTTTTACAAAGCGGAAGCCTTCGATTTCTCCGCTGGGCTTGAGGGTAATCAGCGCAGAAAAGGTCAAACGGACCTCATCGGGATTGAGCGAGCAGATGCCGTTGGAAAGCTCCTTTGGCAGCATCGGAATCACCTGGTCCGCATAGTAGATGCTGGTTCCTCTGCGGTAGGCTTCCAAATCCAGCGGACTGCCCTGGCGGACATAATGGCTGACGTCTGCGATGTGTACGCCCAGATACCAGTGGTCCTCGTCGCGCTCAAGCGAGACTGCATCGTCCAAATCCTTGCTGTCCGCCGAGTCGATGGTGAAGATGTCCATACCGGTCAAATCCATGCGGTCGCTCAGTTCGGAAAGCGGAACACCCTCCTGCTCAATCTTTCTTGCCTGCGCTAAGGTCTGCTCGTCAAACTCGGTGCGCGCGTTGTAATCTGCCAGCACCGCCTGACAGCACACCTGTGCCAGCTGCGCCTGCCCGAAGGTGTTGATAACCTCCACCTGATGCGCAAAGTGGCTGTCTCCCCGTCGGGTGATTTTGACCAGCACCTTGTCCCCGTCCTTGGCTCCGTGCAGTCCGCCCTTTTCGATTTCCAGCAGAAAGCGCATCAGTCGGTCGGGTCGCAGGAAGTAGCCCTGCGGCTGGCGCACCACTACGCCGGTAAACGCCGCGTCGTTTTCCTGCAAAATGCGCACAACGCTGCCCTCCCGGCTGTGGTTTTCATCCTGCTTTTTCTGCGGCTGGATTCTTACCAGCACCAGATCTCCGGGCATGGCTCCCTGCATAAAGCGTCCCGGCAGAAAGATGTCCTGCGAGCGGTCGGTGACAGGCGCCTCGCCCTCCTTTGGTTCCGGTCGGGCAAACCCAAATTTTTCATTGAGCGAAACAATCTTTGCCTGCACCAGTCCCTGGCTGTTGCTGAGCACGACTGAATTTTTTCTGCGCCAGATTTCTCCGCTTTCCTCCATCTGCTGCAAGGTCTCCAAAAACGCCGCGTGCTCCTCCCGCTTGATCTGCGCTTGTATCTCCAGCACACGGATGCCGATCGGCTCCTCCTTCTGGTGGCGCAGCACCCGCAGGATGCGGCTTTTCACATCCATTCTGGTAAAGCCTGCGTGTGCGCGAAACGGTCTTTTTCGATGCAGTTTTCTTGCCATATCGTTTCCCCCTTTAACTGCTTGCTAAATCCTTTTTCTGATTCTCATTATATCCCCATCTCCTGCAACTATCAAGCGACAGTTTGGGGAAGATGGGGAAAGGATGCACACAAACGGGAACATCCTTTTTTGCTATCGTCCTTATTTGCAGTGGATATACGCCGGCACCTCCTGCCACGGCACAGGAAATCCCGCTCCATGGGAGCAAAAGACCGAGAAGGATGGATTTTGCAGGTCGTGTTTTGCATCATATCCAATCTCTTCGATCACCTGCTGCGGATGGGCACACGGCTCGTACCCATCAAAGGAGAGGCTCAGTATCCCCTTGCCTCTGGTGTAGGAGATAAACTCCAACCCATACCCGGAAAGCGCCTGCGCCGGTCCTCTGCCGCACAGCAGCACGCCGTCCTCCTCGGTCACCGGCGGCTCAAAGCTGCACTCCATCCGCTGCAAATCTGCCATCAGCCTGCCCAGCTGCTCCGGCTGCACCGCTGCCTCAAAGCTGTAATACGGCTCCAGCAGCACACAGCCACCGGCAGCTGCCAGCTGCTCCAGAGCCTGACGGATTGCCCGATAGGTCGCCTCCCGAAAATCTCCGCCCTCGGTGTGCTTGATGTGCGCTCTGCCGTTGAGCAGGGTGATGTGTACATCGCACAGCTCCGAACCGGTCAGAATACCCTTGTGCTTCTTTTCAAAGACGTGTGTGCGGATAAGGTTCTGCCAGTTTTTGCCCAGCAGATCGGTCGGGCAGTCGCTGGAAAAGGTGATGCCGCTGCCCCGCTGTCCCGGCTCCAGGCGCAGATGCACCTCGGCATAATGGCGCAGCGGCTCATAATGACCATAACCCACCACCGGCTGGGAGATGGTTTCCCGATACAGGATGCGGCAGTCCCCGAAGTCCAGCTCGATACCAAAGCGGCGGCTGCACAGCTGCCGCAGCACCTCCAGCTGGATCTGACCCATGATGCGGATGTGGATTTCCTGCAATTCCTCCTCAAAGCTGATGCCCAGCGTCGGATCCTCGTCCTCCAGGATGCGCAGCTTTTCTAAGGCGGTGCGCACCGGCAGCTGCGGCGGCAGGATAACCTTTGCTCCCAGCGTCGGTGTCAGCTGGCTGTCGCGGTGAAAGCGGCGTTTCCCCAAGCCGTCGCCTGCCCGCACCTGCTCCAGACCGGTGGCTGCACACAGCTGACCTGCCTGCGCCTGCTGCACGGTGGTAAATTTGCCGGAGCTGTACACCCGCAGTTCGTTGATTTTTTCACTGGCTTCCTGTCCGTCCGCTGTCAGAAAATGCACCTGGTCGCGCGCGGACAGCTTGCCCGATTGCACCTTGATCAGCACCACACGCTCTCCCCGCGGGTCGTGTCGCACCTGCCAGGCAATGCCGGAAAATTCCTCGACAGCGGGCAGCGCAAGGGTCAGGCGGTCCAGTCCGCAAAGCAGCTGCTCGATGCCCTCATCCTGCAAAGCCGACCCTCGAAAGCAGGGGAAAAGCTCCCTTTTGGCGACCAGCTGCGCCATCTTGTTCAGCCATCGCTCCTCCTCATACCCGCCATCCAGGTACATCTCCATCAGCTCTTCGTCCTCTGCTCCAATCTGTTCGATCAGTTCTTCGCTCAACTGCGCACCCTCTCCAAAGCATCCCGAGCAATCACAGACCGCGCTGCTCATCCTCTTTTGCAGCTGGTGCAGCACCTCGTCGGGACGCGCACCGGTCCGGTCGGTCTTGTTGAGAAAGAAAAACACCGGCACCTCATAGCGTTTGAGCAGCTTCCACACCTGCTCGGTGTGCGCCTGTATCCCTTCCACACAGCTGACCAGCACAATGGCGTAATCCATCGCCTGAATTGCCCGTTCCATCTCCGCACCGAAGTCGGCGTGACCGGGCGTGTCCAGCAGCCAGTATTGATGCTCCCCGATGGAAAATGGCGCGTGGTTGGAAAAGATGGTGATGCCTCTCTCCCGTTCCAGACGGTCGTTGTCCAAAAAAGCGTCTTGGTGGTCCACCCGTCCTCTGGTGCGGATGCTTCCTGTATGATAAAGCAGCTGCTCGGAAAAGGTGGTCTTGCCTGCATCGACGTGCGCCATCACGCCGATGCTTAAAAATCGCTGCATCGTCATTCCTCCTGTCCGTATGGATAAGCCCATTGTATCACATCACAGTAGACAAAAAAAGAGCGTTTCTGCTCCCGACTCACTTTTTTCCCCAGGCACTTTATTAAATCTATGTAAAATCCAGCACAATCTGTGTAAAATTTTTTGTTTAAAATTGCACCTCTATCGAAGATGTGCTATCATTAGGATAGAACGCACAATCATCTTCTAATGGAGTGTTTAGGAGGCATTTTTATGTCGATAAAAGAAAATATGCAGCAGCAGATTGAAAGCTATCTGGAGGAAAACCGCCCGCGCTACCTTCAGTCCATCCGACAGCTGGCACAGATTCCGGCTCCGTCCAACCATGAGGAAAAACGGGCAGAATGGTGCAAACAGTATCTGGAATCGCTGGGAGCCACCGGTGTCTACATCGACTCGGCGCTCAACGTCATCTTCCCTTACGGTGTCAAAGAAGGAGACGGCGACCTGTGCGCCATCCTTGCGCACACCGATGTGGTCTTTCCCGACACCGACCCGCTGCCCTTCCACGAAGAAAACGGCAGATTCTACGCACCGGGTGTCGGCGATGACACCACCAACGCCGTCGCTGTCATGGAGATGGCAGGCATGGCAATCGCTTTGAACCTCAAGCCCAAAACCGGCATCCTCTTTGTGCTCAATTCCGGTGAGGAAGGACTGGGAAACCTCAAGGGTGTGCGCCAGCTGATGAAGAATTTTGAAGGGCGCATCTCCCGCCTGTACGCCATCGACGGCGGATTGGACACTGTGGTCAACGATGCCGTCGGCTCCAAACGCTGGAAAATCACCGTCACCACCGAAGGCGGGCACTCTTTTGGTGCTTTTGGCAACCGCAATGCCATCCACTATGCTGCCAAGATGATTGACACCTTCTATTCTCTCAAGGCGCCCGACATCGGAAAGACCACCTACAACGTCGGCATGATTGAAGGCGGCACCTCGGTCAATACCATCGCACAAAGCTGCTCGATGCTGTACGAATACCGCTCCAACCGCCGCGAAGGACTTGCTTATATGGACCGCTTCTTTGACGGAGTGATTTCCTCCTTCCAGAACTTTGGCATCGGTGTCTCGGTCGAGCTGCTGGGCGACCGTCCCTGCAAGGGCGACGTTGACCCAAAAGAGCTGACCGAAATCGTCAAACACGCCTCTGCCCTGTACGGCTATGAGCGCAGCGACGAGTGCGGCTCCACCGACTGCAATATCCCGCTGTCGATGGGTATTCCTGCTGTCTGCTTTGGTGTCTATGAAGGGCAGGGCGCACACACCCGCAGCGAATGGGTGGACATCGAATCCACCCGCACCGGCATGAAAATCTTAGCTCAGGTTCTGCTGAGCGAAATGCAATAATACCCGTTACACACCCCACTGAAAACGGAGAACAGCTATGGAAGAACTCTTAACAACCAATAACCTGCCTGCACCTCCGGTTCCCGGCATTTTTGTCAACCGGGAGCTGAGCTGGCTTGAATTTAATCGCAGAGTGCTCAGCGAATCGCTCAACCCAAAGATCCCTCTGATGGAACGGCTGAAATTTTTGTCCATCTACTTTTCCAACCTAGACGAATTTTTCATGGTCCGGGTCGGCTCGCTGCACGACCAGAGTATTGTCGAACCGAACAAACTCGATGATAAAACCGGTCTGAATGCCGCCGGACAGATTGATGCCATCTTAAAAAAAGTGGCAGAGATTAACCCCATTGCCGAGCGCGCGTGGGAATCCATCAAGCAGCAGATGCGCGCGCAGGACATCGACCTGATGGATACCCAGCATTTAAACAAGCTGGACGAGCAGATTGTTCAGAAATATTTTGCTGAAAACATTCGCCCTCTGCTATCCCCACAAATTATCGACCGCCAGCACCCCTTTCCCTTTTTAAAGAACAAGGAACAGTTTGTTTTGACTGTGCTGGAAAATAAGGAGAAGGAAAAGGATAAGGACAAATCCAAAGACAAATCACAAACCAAGGGTGACAGCCTGCAGCTGGGCATCGTCCCCTTTTCCCATCTTCCACCCTACTTCATCTTCACCCTTAACCAGCGCCGCCGCGTGCTGTTCACCGCCGACATCATCCTCTACTGCGCCCAAAAGCTGTACGGTAAGCAGAAGGTGGTGGAAAAACACATCATGCGTGTTACCCGCAATGCGGATATCTCGGTCGACGAGGGATTGTACGATTTTGACATCGACTTCCGCGGCGTTATGGAGGAAATGCTCAAAAAACGCCGCAGGCTGGATGTGGTCCGCCTGCAATTTTCCTCGATGCCCGGCGAACGGGTGGTCAATTTCCTCTGCAAAAAGTTTAAAGTAACCCCTGCCTGCTTTTTGGTTCAGTCCATCCCGCTGGATTTCTCCTTCGGCTTTGCTCTGCCGTCGGCTCTTGACCCGCACAAGGAGGAAAAAAGCTGGTTTTATCACGAAGCCAAGCCTTTTGTTCCGGTCGACTTTGCCAAAGGGGATGCAGGCGGCGCCATCAACTACCTGCAAAATCACGATATGTTGCTCAGCTTCCCCTTCCACAGCACCAAACCGTTTGTCGACCTGCTGTATGAAGCGGGAGATGACCCGAGCGTAGTTTCCATCAAAATTTCCCTGTACCGCCTTGCCAACCACAGCAAGATTGCCTCCGCTTTAGCACACGCTGCCGAAAAAGGCAAGGAGGTGCTGTGCGTACTGGAACTTAGGGCGCGCTTTGATGAGCAGAACAACATCGACTACGCCACCATGCTCGAAGAGGCAGGCTGCACCGTCATCTACGGATTGAGCGACTACAAGATACACGCAAAGCTCTGCCTGATTACCCGCAAGGTACACAACCAAATTCAGTATATTACCCAAGTCGGCACCGGCAACTACAACGAAAAAACCTCCGAGCTGTACACCGACCTTTCCTTTATCTCCACCGACCCGAAGATGGGCGAGGATGCCACCCGCGTCTTTCAGGCGCTGTGTGTCGGTGAGGTGGTGGAATCCACCGAGCGGCTGTGGGTCGCTCCCAACTGCTTTGAATCCAACGTCCTGCGCTATATCCAGGAGCAGATCGACCTTGCCCGCAGCGGCGGAGAAGGGTATGTCTTCATCAAGGTCAACTCCCTCAATGATATGGAAATCATGGAAAAGCTGATTGAAGCTTCTCAGGCGGGCGTCAAGGTGGAAATGGTCATCCGCGGCATCTGCTGTCTGTGTCCCGGCATCCCCGGATATACCGACAACATCCGCATCAAGAGCATCGTCGGACGGTATCTGGAACATTCGCGCATCTTTATCTTTGGCACCGGAGAACAGCAGCGCATCTTCATGGGCTCCGGCGACCTGCTCAACCGCAACACCCGCCGCAGGGTGGAGGTCTTTGCCGAGGTGCGTGACGGCGATCCCCGCCGCGAAATCCTGCATCTGGTGGATGCCATCCGCATGGACAACCAGAACTCCTGGGAAATGCTCAGCGACGGCAGCTATGTCAAGGACAACAGCGACCACGCCGAACCGCTGGATTCCCACACCTATTTGCACCACTACTTTGAAAAGCCGTTTGAACTTCCTCCTGCCAAGCTTTCCTTAAAGGAGCGACTGTTCGGACGGTTTCACAAAAACTAAACAAAGGAATTATTGATTATGGACATTATTTATCAACACCTGACCCAGCAACAGATCGGTCCCGAACTGTTTTCTGGATTCGACCGCTGGCAGAATGTGACCCGCTGCTGGAGAAAAGAAAACGGCAGCTGGGTGCTTCGGGACATCGCCTTCATCGACGACTGGAACGAAGAAGAATACATCTTTTTGTACGACTGCTTAAAAAACACCCTCAACACCGGCGGCGATGTCATCGCCGCTTTGGAAGGCAATCGGCTGCTCGGCTTTGCTTCGGTGGAAAATCAGCCGTTTGGTCCGCAAAATGAGTACCTTCAGCTGTCCAGCCTGCACGTTTCCAATGGGATGCGCGGTCGCGGCATCGGCTCCCACCTGTTTGCCATGAGCTGTCTTGCGGCAGCGCAGCGGGGAGCGAAGAAGCTCTACCTCTCCGGTCATTCCGCCGAGGAAACACAGGCGTTCTATCGCGCGATGGGCTGTGTGGAGGCTGCCTGGTACCACCCGGAGCTGGTGGCTGCCGAACCTTGCGACTGCCAGCTGGAAAGGCAGCTGTGTGGTGTCCTCCCCTTCCCCGGCGAAGATTTTGCGACCGACCGCACCGACGAGTCTCAAGCAACCTAAATCTTTCTGCGGGAGGTCAGCTGCACCGAACCGGTCCTTTCCCAACTCATCGGGCTGTCGCAGGAATGGGAGGAGGAAGGCTCCATCCATGGCTACCACAAAAATGAGCCGGACGACATCGAAGGTAACCGCATCTTTGCCGCCTTTCGCGGGGAGCAGATGATTGGCTACCTCTTTGGCAAAATGCAGGAAACGCAAAAGGACAGCTCCATCATGCCTGCGGGAACCCGTTGCTTTGAAATCGAGGAGATTTACGTTCAGCCTGCCCTGCGCAGCAGCGGGATTGGTTCCCGATTGTTCCAACTTGCACAGCTGGCAGTGACTGGAGAAGCACAGATGCTCACCCTGAGCACCTCCACCAAAAACTACCAAGCCATCCTGCACTTTTACATCGAGCAGATGGGAATGCAGTTTTGGAGCGCACGTCTTTTTAAACCGTTATAACAGAAGAAAGGCAAACAAAAAAGGAACCGAAAATCGGTTCCTTTTTTACTTGCTTTTCTTTACTGCTGCGGCGGGCACTCCGGTACGGATGTCTGCTGCTCCTGTGCAGGCTGTGCTGCCGGCTGCGGCTCCTTTGTCTTATTGACCATCGCAGAGATACGGTCGATTGCCTCCGGCACCATATTTACGATTGCATCGGCGGTCGTGCGGCTTTGGTTGACATTGAGGATGCGCACATCCCCTTCCCGCTCAATCAAAAAGCAGAGCGGCTGGATGGTGACACCTGCGCCTGCGCCTCCACCGAAATCGTCCTTCGTAGATTTTGCAATGTCGCTTCCTCCCGAACCAAATCCAAAGGTCACCTTGGAGATTGGGATGATGGTGGTTCCACTGGCTGTGACGATTGGTTTGCCGATGATGCAATCAACATCCACCAAATCGCGCAGTCCTTTCATAGATTCTCCCATGAGGTTATGGATATGCTGACTCATATGATCCTTCCTTTCGATTGTGTTGACTTTATTGGTTTGCTCCCTGTGTTTGGGGAGCTGATTTTCCACCGTCGGTTGTGCAGGAGGTGGAATCCTTCTGCTGCGGCTTGTCCGTTTCCTTTCGGGAGAGCAGCTGCCTTAAAAAGCAGGCTGCAAAGCGGACAGCAGCTGCCACTGCCACGATTGGGTGAACGGTCAGCGAAAAGCGTAGCTGCCAGCGTTCCTGCCCGGTCCCCCAAAAATCAGGCTCAATGCGGATGTCCGTCCTTTTCACCCTGCCAATATTTTGCACCATTCCCAGCAAAGTATAAAGGAGGGTCGAAAATTTTTGCGCCTCCAGCGCCGATTGTGCCGTATCCTCGCGGCTGACGATACCATACAGCTTCAAATGATGCAGGCACACATCCCCCAGCACCATCTGAAGCGGTTTTTTAGCGCACTGCCACAGCTGCGGCAGCATGGCAAGGATTTCGCTTGTTTTCGGCTTTTGTTCGTTGCTATCCGACGCCTTTTCCTGCTTCTTTTGAGGCTGCTTTTGTTGTTTTTTGGGTGTAACTTTTTTCTTTTGTGCAAATGGAAACAGATGGATGGTAAACAACAGGACCTTTACATCGACCTTCAGCTGATTTTCTGTCACCGGCGGCGCTTTTGTCTGTTCGACCATTTGGCGCAGCAGCTGCCTGTCTGTCTGAGGCAAGTCAAGTGCCTCAATTTCCTTGTTCACCTCATCGGTCAGCAGGCAGGGCGCTGGCTGCTCCGGTTTCGGCAGCCAGGACAGGCGCAAGGTCAACGGCAGACACAGCAGCAGAATAATGGCTGCCAGCACACCCAGCAGTATCCACAGCACCGTCATCGCTGCACCCTCCCTTTCCTTCTTTGTTCTATGCCTGCTCGCTCTCCTGGGCGTTCTGTGTGCTCTGCGGCAGCTTGGGCAGCGTTTCGATGCTCTTCATCCCAAAGCAACGCAGAAAATGTTCGGTGGTCCCGTAGGAAATCGGTCTGCCGGGTATCTCCAGCCTGCCCATCTCCTGCACCAGTTCCTTTGCCACCAATGCGTTGACCACCGAGCTGCTGTCCACTCCACGAATCTGTTCAATGAAGGACTTGGTCACCGGCTGGTTGTAGGCGATGATTGCCAGCACCTCCAGCGCCGCCTGGCTCAACGGGGTGTTGTTCTTGACCTCCAGCGCCTGCCGGATGACCTGCGCATATTCTGCCCGCGTTGCCATCTGGTAGCATTGGTCCAGCTCCAGCAGGATAAACGGGGTATCCTCATACCATTCGTTGATTCGCTCCACCAGCTGCTCCAGCGTCTGGCGGTCGATTTCCAGCAGCTTTGCCAATCGTTCTTTTTCGTAAGGCTCTCCTGCGGCAAACAGGATTGCCTGGATATTCTGTTCTATCTTTGTCAGCTTGGTCAAAAGCCTTTTCCTCCCTCGGCAAACCCTGCTTTACAACAGGCGGATTGTTTTTCCGTCCGATTCCAGCAGGACGCGCTTATTTTTCATCAGCTCCAGCACCGCCAAAAAGGTGGCAACCACCTCCGAGCGGTCGCTGCTGCTTTCAAACAGCGATAAAAAGGAGGTGCGCTTTTTTCTGTACAGCAGCTTCATCACCACTACGATGCGCGAGTTGACCGAAACCACCCTGCGCGCCATCATCGGCTCAAAGCTCCTGTTCTCCTGCTGCGGCAGTTTCCTTCTGCCCACCGCAGAAAGATAGGCATCCAGCAGCAGGCGGCTGTTGTGGTGCAGCGGGTAAGCAGCATCGGGAACGGCTGCATCCTTTTGCATCGGGCGCACAAACAGTTCGTCCCCGACAAAGCGGTTTTTCAGCAGCTGTGCCACCTGGCGGCAGAGGGTGTATTCAATCAGCTGTCCGGTCAGTTCTTTCTTGAGTTGCTCCTCCAGCTCCTCGTGCTTGGGCAGCAGCGAAACCGATTTGATGTACACCAGTCGGGATGCCATCTCCAAAAATTCGCTGGCAACCTCCAGCTGCTGGCTCTGCATCTGCTCGACATAATCCAGATACTGCTCGAGCAGCTTTGCAATCTCAATGTCATAGATGTTCAGCTTGTGCTTGGAGATCAGCTGCAGGATCAGGTCCAAAGGACCTTCCACCTGTGCGACCTTAAAGGAAAGCTGCTCTGTCAAAGGTCCTTCCTCCTTATATTCCCATGAACAGCGCGGTAAACTTCCACAGGAAGCCATAGATTCCGTTAACTACAAATGAAATCGGTCCGTCCAGGATGTTGGTAAACAGAATAAGCATCATAAATACTATGTAGATAATCTGTTCATGCTCGTCGATCCAGCGCAGTGCTTTATCCGGCAGGAAAAACGCCAAAATGCGCGAACCGTCCAGCGGATGAACGGGAATCAGGTTAAACACCGCCAGGTTGAGGTTGGTCACGCACATCACCATAAACACCATCGCCAAAAAGGAGGCAAGGAAGGTCGGCAGCGGCAGCAACAGCACCGCCTTGTACAAAATCATGGTCAGCAGCGCCATCAAAATATTGGACATCGGTCCTGCCAGTGCGGTCAGCGCGATGCCGGCACGGCGGTCTACCTTAGTAAAATAATAGGGGTTGACCGGGACCGGTTTTGCCCAGCCGACTCCGGCAAACAGCAGCAGGATGCTGCCGAACAAATCCAGATGATGGAAGGGATTGAGCGTCAGCCTGCCGGCTTGTCTGGCAGTATGATCTCCCAGCTTATCTGCCACCCAGCCGTGCGCACACTCATGGATTGGCATGGTGGTAAACAGCACCAGCGCACGAACCAGGATGGTCGTTGGACTCAAATTGAACAAATGATCGACTCCTTTTTCTCTCAGCTTCTGTGGGCAAAAGAAGGTTTCTTGTTCATTTTGCCCTTTTTCCTTTCATTATACCTTCTAAAATAGTAAAAAACAAGGTAGAAGGATGGGTAAAAACTGTTAATTTTCCTCTTTTTAAAATATTATTGCAAAAGGGCTTGAATTTTCCGAAGAAATCTGGTAAAATACGAATGTTGACTTGTTAAAAGTTAGAAGGAGGTGCAGACTAATGGCTAAATGCGATATCTGCGGAAAAGGCGTTACTTTCGGTATTAAGGTTTCTCATTCTCACAGAAGATCTAACAGAACTTGGAAACCAAATGTAAGACGTGTGAAGGCAATTGTTAATGGTACTCCGTGCCACATCCACGCCTGCACCCGTTGCCTGCGTTCTGGTAAAGTAACCCGCGCTATCTAGTTTACACAAACAAACAAGCAAGCCGTTGCATGATGCAGCGGCTTTTTGTTTTGCCTTTTTTTGCAGCGCAGGCATAAGGACAGACGGTTGACTTTTCTTTCATCGGATGATACCATCTTTGTGACAGGTATCCCATCCACACGATACAAGGAGGTCATTTTATGATGATTGTCAACACCGATTTCATCTCCGGCAAAACCTTACAGACCCTTTCGCTGGTCCGTGGCAGCACCGTCCACTCTAAAAATATCGGCAGGGACATCCTGTCAAGCCTTAAAACACTGGTAGGCGGAGAGATTGTCGATTACACCAACATGATGAATGAAGCGCGCGCCATCGCTACCCAGCGAATGGTTGAAGAGGCTGAACAGCTGGGCGCCGATGCCATCATCAATGTGCGCTACGCTTCCTCTGCCATCATGGCAGGCGCAGCAGAAATCATCGTCTACGGCACCGCTGTAAAGTTTGACGAAGAATAATATTCATTTTCCATATTTCCAAGTTATCTTCTTTTCTTCGCCCTCATTATGCAGGAAACGCTTTATCAATCCTGTAAAATCAACTAATTTTTTCCAGTTTTTCCCAAAAATTAAGAGAAAAATGAAAGTTTACACAAAATGATAAGTTAAATTGACTGGATAAATCCTTTTCTTTTATACATTTGTCCAATTTTTTATTCAAGCCATTGACCTCCCCATTTCTTTCCAGTATACTAAAGATAATAACAGAATACGAAATCATTCAACGAATCCCTTTTTCTGTTATTCTAAACATGATAACCAACAATTACCTGTTTCCCACTAAAGAAGAGCGGCTTTTCAATAAAGTCGCTCTTCTTTTTTTGCAAAAAAGGATACCGGACAATCTGTCCGGTATCCTTTTGGTCGTTTATTTGTCGTCTGCTTTAAAGGCAGCCTTTTGCTGGTCATCTTCCTGCTGTGGGAAGGACAGAGGCTCGGCAGGAGTTTCTGCCTTAACCTCGTGCAGCTCCAGCTTTGTGCCAGCAGATGCCTGATTGGTTTCCTGCTCCTTCTTTGCACGATATTCGTCAAAGACAGAAAAGTCTCCCTTCATCAGACGGTCAAAGTCAGCGCCGTTGATCTTTTCAAACTCGTACAGGAACTCAGCTACCTTATGCAGCTGGTCCATGTGCTCGGTCAGGATGGATTCGCACTGGTCGTATCCGCTGTCGATAACTGCACGAATCTCTTCGTCGATCTGTGCCGCTACCGTTTCGGAGTAGTCGCGGGTGTGTCCAAAGTCGCGACCCAAAAAGACCTCGTTTTCGTTTTGTCCGTAAACGATTGGACCCAAGCGGTCGCTGAAGCCATAGCGGGTCACCATCGCCTTGGCAATCTTGGTCGCACGCTCCAGGTCGTTGGAAGCACCGGTAGAAATATCATCCAGCACCAGTTTTTCTGCAATGCGTCCGCCCAGCAGGGTAACGATATTTTCCTGCATTCCTTTTTTGGTTTCATAGCTGCGGTCCTCGGTCGGCAGGCTCATGGTGTAGCCGCCTGCCATGCCACGCGGGATAATCGAAATCTCGTGGACCTTATCCTGTGTTTCGCAGTAGTAGGTGGCAACTGCGTGTCCTGCCTCGTGGAAGCAGGTCAGGCGTTTGTCCTTATCCGGCACCACATGGCTGCGTTTTTCCGGTCCGGCAACGACTTTGATGGTTGCTGCTTCGATGTCCACCATGGTGATGGCTTTGCGTCCCTTGCGGGCAGCCAGGAGAGCTGCCTCGTTGACCAGATTTTCCAAATCCGCACCGGTAAAGCCGATGGTCGTCTTTGCAATAACATTCAAATCCACATCCGGTCCCAGTGGTTTGTTGCGGGTGTGTACCTTCAGGATTTCCTCTCTGCCCTTGACATCCGGGTAGCCTACCACAATCTGGCGGTCAAAACGTCCCGGACGCAGCAATGCCGGGTCCAGAATGTCGCGGCGGTTGGTTGCTGCCATCACGATAACGCCGGTGTTGGCTCCAAAGCCGTCCATCTCAACCAGCAGCTGGTTGAGGGTTTGCTCCCTTTCGTCGTGTCCGCCGCCGAGTCCTGCTCCACGCTGACGACCGACCGCATCAATCTCGTCGATAAAGACGATGCTTGGGGAGGTTTTCTTAGCCTGGTCGAACAGGTCGCGCACACGGGATGCACCGACGCCGACGAACATCTCTACAAAGTCCGAACCGGAGATGGAATAGAACGGAACGCCTGCCTCTCCTGCAACTGCGCGGGCAAGCAGGGTCTTACCGGTTCCGGGAGGACCCATCAGCAGCACGCCCTTCGGAATGCGGGCACCCAAAGCGTTAAACTTTTTCGGGTCTTTCAAAAAGTCTACGACCTCTACCAGCTCTTCCTTCTCTTCATCCGCACCGGCAACGTCGGCAAAGGTCACCCTTCTGCCGTCCTCCACCGGTTTTGGTTTGGCTTTTCCGAAGGTGTTCATCTTGCCGCCTCCGCCGCCTGCCTGACGCATCATAAAAATCCACAGCAGCGCCATGCCGCCCAGCAACAGCAGGGTCGGCAGCAGGGTTGCCAGCAAAGAAGGCTCCTTTGCCGGGAGGTAGTTGCGTTTGAAGGTTGCGTCGTTGGTCTGTTCATACTGCTCAATGTAGGGCTTGATGTCCTCATTGAACTGTGGGATGCTTGCCAGTTGATAATCCACCAGCTGGTCCTTGCCCTCCAGCCTGAGGGTGAGGGTGCGGGAATTGTAGTCGATTTGATACTCCGCGACCTCTCCTTGCTTAAAGTAATCCAGTACCTGATAATACTTCAATGTGGAAACCGGCTTATCCAACGACATCATTGCAAACAGCAGTACAATGAGCAAGCCGAACATTGCCAGGTACATGACGATTCCCTTTGATTTTTTGGGCACCAGTGATTCACTCCTATCTTACACACAAATTCATCTTAACCCAAAATTCTGCCGGGGTCTGATTTCAGGTTACTTAGTATATACTTCTGGTTTGAGTACCCCGATATACGGCAGGTTGCGGTATTTTTCCGCATAGTCCAGCCCATATCCCACGACAAATTCGTCCGGTACTTCAAAACAGGAATAGTCAGGAACAATGTCTGCCTCTCTTCTGGCAGGCTTATTGAGCAAAGTTGCAATGCGGATGCTTGCCGGATTGCGTTTTTGCAAAATCTCCCGCAGGTAGAATAAAGTTTTGCCGCTGTCCAGGATGTCCTCCACCAGCAGCAGGTCATAACCCTCCAGATTCATGTCGAGGTCCTTTACGATTTTGACCACGCCGGAGGTTTTGGTGCCCGAGCCGTAGCTGGACACCGACATAAAGTCGATTCTTGCCGGTGTATCCACCGCGCGCATCAGGTCCGCCATAAATACGACCGAGCCTTTGAGCACGCTGACCATCAGCAGATTTTTTCCCTCATAATCCTTTGTAATCTGTTTGCCGATTTCACAAACCTTATCTGCAATCTCCTGCTGAGAAAGCAGCACCTTCAGGATGTCGTCCTGCATCTTTTTCATTTGATTTCCTCCTCTGCCCATATCAACGCAACCGTTTTGCTGCCGTCGTCCGGCAGCACCCTGCGGTCTGCGCCAAATCCTTCCACCCATACCACGCCGTCGCTGTCGCTGAGCACTGCCGAGCGCCACCGCTGCTGCTGTGGTGTTTTGGCTTCATTCCATAATTTTTTTAAAGGGCGCGAGCCGCTTTGATGGGCAAGCGCGATGCGGTCCCCTTCCTTTCTTTGACGGAACACCGCATTATCCTTCATTTTATCACAATCTACTGCATTTTTTAAGAGAGCCGGTTCTTTTTTAAAGAAAAATTTATAATCTTCCATGCTGCACAGCTGCACCCGCATCCATTTTCCCGCAAAGAGGGGGATTTTGCCCTCCCTAAACGGCTGCTCGAAAAAAGGCTGCCGCTCACTTGAGTAAAAAACCTGCGTAAGCAGGGTGATTGTGCCTGCATCGACCTGTAACATCGTTCCTTTGGTCAGCTCGGTCCTGCCGCTGCCCTGCTCAATCCGCGCAAGCATCCGGCTCACCCGCTCATAGGACGGCTCGAGCTGCACCTGTTGCAGCAAAAGTAGCAGCACCCTTCTCTGCATTGCCGGATGCAGCTGCAAAAAAACCTGCCGCTCCAAAGCAATCGGCTGCTGCGAGCGCTGTAACCGCCGGTATTCCTGCTGTGTCAGCTGCTGCAAAAACTGCTGGTCGGCGCGGGCTGTGTCACACAGCTCTGCGATATTCTGCAAAAATCCGCCGTTGAGCTGCTGCATCTGCGGCAGCAGGTGATGGCGGATGCGGTTGCGGGTATACCGGTCGCTGTCGTTGCTGGAATCGTGGATGAAGTCCAACCCATTTTCCCCGCAAAACTGCTCAATCTGCTCGCGGGTACACGCAATCAACGGACGGATAATCTGCCCGCGCACCGGCGGGATACCGCCCAAACCGTTGAGTCCGGTCCCCCTTGCCAGATAGAACAGGACGGTTTCCGCGTTGTCATTGCAGTTGTGCGCGGTGGCAACCCTGCCCTGCTGCCCTGCCAGTGCAGTCAGCAGCTGATACCGGCGCTGTCGGGAAAAGGTTTCCACCGACTGTCCTGCCTGCTTTGCCTCCTGCTGTGCCCAGATGCGATGGACCGTCAGCGGGATGTTATATCGCTTGCAAAAATCGGTGCAGAACTGCTGGTCGCGCTCCGATTCCTCGCCACGCAGACAGTGGTTGATGTGGCAGGCTTCCACCCGGATGTCCAGCTGCTGCTCCAACCGATGCAGAGCAAACAGCAGCGCTGTGGAATCCGCTCCGCCGGAAAATCCGACCACTACCCTCTGCTGCGGCTCCAGCATCCGATAACGGTCGATCGTTTGCAACATTTTATGGAGCATCGCGGAACAACTCCCTGCTTAAGAATCTGGTGTGCTGACCGTCGAACGCCAATTTGACGGTGTCGGTAGCTCCGTGACGGTTCTTTGCCACGATTACCTCCGCCACACCTTTGTCCTCGCTGTCGTCGTTATAATATTCGTCGCGGTACAAAAACATGACCAAGTCAGCATCCTGCTCGATGGAACCCGACTCACGCAGGTCCGACAGCACCGGACGGTGGTCGCCGGTGCGCTTGTCCGGGCTACGGGACAGCTGCGAAAGGGTGATGATCGGCACATCCAATTCCTTTGCCATCACCTTGAGGTTTCGGGTGATCTCCGACACCTCCTGCACACGGTTGTCAATCCGTCTGCCCGAGGACATCAGCTGCAAATAGTCGATGACCACCAGTCCCAGATTGGGCACCCGGCGCAGCTTTGCCTTCATCTCCGCTACGGTGATGCCCGCACTGTCGTCGATATACATCGGCATCCGGGCAATGTTCTGTGCGGACACCGCCACCTTGGTCCACTCGTCCACACTCAGGTTGCCGGTGCGCAGCTGGGAACCCTGAATCAGCGCATCCGCCGAAAGCATACGGGAGATCAGCTGCTCGCGGCTCATCTCCAGCGAAAAGACCGCTACCGCGTGTCCCTGCTTTGCAACATTGGTGGCAATATTCATCACAAAGGTGGATTTTCCCATCGCCGGACGCGCCGCCAGCAAAATCAGGTCGGTTCGATTGAGTCCTGTCGTCAAGCTGTCCAACGCAGAAAATCCACTGGGAATACCGACATACTGGTTTTTGTCATCGCCGGAAATCCGCTGCAATTTGTCGTACAGCTCAAAGATGGCGCGGTCCACCTTGACCAGTCCCGTGGCGTCCTTGCCCTGGCGAATCTCATACAGCTTCTGCTCGGCAAACTCCATCAGACCGCGGGCATCCGCATCGCTCTTTTCCGAGTTTGTGATGATACTTTTTGCCACGTCGATCAGGGTGCGCATATAGTATTTTTCCTGCACCAGCTTGGCATATGCTTCCACATTGGAGGCACTGGGCACCACCTGCACCAGCTGGGTCAGATAGACCTTGGCGTCCCCGTCGCTGGCGAAGATGCGGTCCGCCTTTGCCTGCTCGAGCACGGTGACAAAGTCGATGGGCTGGGCTGCGGTAAACATTCCCAGCATGATGGTAAACAGCTGCTTGTGCTGCGGACGGTAAAAGCTGTCCGGCGTCAGCAGCTCCAGCACGCGGCTGATGCACTCCGGCTCGATGAGGATTGCACCCAGCACCGACTGCTCTGCCTCCAGGCTGAAGGGCAGTTGCTCCGCGCCCAGTTCGATGGTTTCTTCTGCCATGCCGTTTTCCCTCCTACCGCACAAATCCTTTTTTTAGACAGGCAGCCGCCTGCGGAAATACTTTCCCAGACGGCTTTTCGCTGTTGTTATTCGCCAACTTCCACACCCATCTTGGCACTGATGCCGGTGTATAGTTTGATTTCGGCGGTGTATCTGCCAAATGCTTTGATTTCGCCGATGGTCACCTTCTTTTTATCAACGGTAACATTGTACTGCTTCTGGATGGCTTCTGCAACCTCCTTGTTGGTCACAGCGCCGAACAGCTTGCCGCCGGCTCCCGCTTTTGCTTTAATCTGGACAGTTTTACCCTCCAGCTTTTTGGAAGCTTCCATTGCGGCTTCTCTTTCCACCTGGATCTTGTGCTGTTTGGAGGCTTCTTTTGCCTTCAGCTCATCCATCGCCTGATTGTTTGCCTCTACAGCAAGACCCTTTGGCAGCAGAAAGTTTCTTGCATAGCCGTCCGCTGCGTTGATCAGCTCTCCTTTTTTGCCGCTTCCCTTTACATCCTGTGTCAGAATTACCTTCATTACAATCTTCTTCCTTTCTTGCGTCGGGTACTGTGTGACCCGTTGTATCTATTTTTCCTCAGGCGGCACCATCTGCACCGGTCCCGGGTCAGGGGCAGGCAGAGCCTTTGGCTCCTCCTTATCCTCGAGGGTATCATAGTATTCGTCGATTGCCTGTTTGAGCCTGCGTGCGCCTTCCTCCAGGTCGATTCCCTTGGTCTGGGCGCCTGCCATCGTCAGATGTCCGCCGCCGCCCAGCTTCTCCATAATAATCTGGACATTGATGCGTCCCATGCTGCGGGCAGAATAAGCGACCACGTCGCTCGATTCATAATAAAAGACGAAGGAGGCATCGACATCCTCGATGCCCAGCAGCTCATCGGCAGCCTGTGCGGACACCATCTTAATCTCGTCAATCTTTTCGCTGACACCGCACACCGCACAGTGGCGGTAGACCTTTGCCGCTGCCACTACCTTGCAGCGCTCCTGGTAAGCTTCCATGCTGGTGGCAAACAGACGTTTGACCTCCACTGTATCCGCTCCCATCTTGCGCAGGTAGGCTGCTGCCTCAAAGGTACGCACACCGGTGCGCTGAATAAAATTCTTGGTGTCGAGCATCATGCCTGCCAGCATCGCTTCCGCAGCCGCGCTGCTCGGTTTGTATTTGTCGCCAAAGTACTGCACCAGCTCTGCGACCATCTCCGAAGCGCTGGAAGCGTACGGTTCATGGTGGAAGATGACCGCATTGTCGATATAATCGACCATCTTGCGGTGGTGGTCGATGACCACCACGTTCTTGCAGTTTTTGTAGACCTCGGGTGCTTCGATAAAGTGCGGGGTATGTACATCCACGATAATCAGCAGGGTATCCGGCTGCACATACTCCAGCGCTGCCTCCGGCTCCACAAAGGCGGTATCAAAGCCCTGCTCCAGCAGACGCGCGTGCAGCTGCTTGACCATGTTGGCACGGCTGTTGAGGATAATCTTGACCGGCTTGCCCATCTGCTGGATTGGATGATACAGACCGACTGCCGAGCCCAGACAGTCCAAATCGGCAAAACGGTGACCCATAATCAGCACATTCGAGCAGGAATCGAGCAGCTCCATCAAAGCCGCTGCCACGATTCGGGTTTTGACCTTGGTGCGCTTCTCAATTCCCTTAGAAACACCGCCGTAGAATTCGTAGCCGTTCTTGTTTTTGACCGCTGCCTGGTCGCCGCCTCGTCCCAGTGCCATATCCAGCGCCTGACTGGCAAACTTTTCTGCCTGCAAAAGGCTCTGTGCATCCCTGCCCACGCCGATGGAAAGGGTCGCGGGCATCCTGCCGTTGGCGTTGATTTTTCGCACGGTATCCAGGATGGTGAAACGTTCCTCGACAATGCTGCGCATATACCGCTCCTCAAAGGCAACAAAGAAGCGGTCCTTCTCCAGCTTTTTAATCACGCCGTTGTAGTTTTCGACATAACATTCGATCTGGTATTCGATCTCGCCCATAATCTGAGAGCGTTCATTTTCACGCGCGCTTTGCAGCAGCTCCTCGTAGTTGTCGATGAGGATGATGGCTGCCACCGGTCGGGAGGAAAAGTACTCCCGTGCGATGCGTTTGAGCTTGTCGTCGTCCACCAGATACAGTACATTCAGGCGGTTGTCCTCCTCGCCGGTGGGTGCGTGGTAGGCGGTGTACTGGTGTCCATTGTACTCGACTCCATACCCCTGCACCGGACATTCGGTCTGCAAATTGACCGCCGGAAAATATTCTGCCAGGCTGTGCCCAAAGCAGTCGCTGCCGCCAAACACCTTTTCCCGCATCTGGTTGTTGTACCAGATGATTTCTCCGCCTCGTCTTCGGGTCACCAGAACCGGCAGCGGAAAATCCCGCAGCGATTTGTTGGTGTAAGGGGAAAGCTGTTTTTCCATCGTCTGATAGAACTTGTTGATACTCTTGCTTAAAGAGGCAATCATATAGATTCCCACCAGTGTCAATACAAGCAGGAAAAAGCAGGCGATAAACAGCCAGACATTTTTGCCGATGACCGCCACTGCAAAAGCGGCGACGTTCATCAGCACCAGCACCGCCATCAGCGGAATAAACAGATATAATCTCTTTTTGCTTTTGATTTTATTTTTCATCTTTGTGCCTCACTTCTGAAGCAGCACAGCCGGTTTATGCCTCCTGGATCACCGTCAGCACCATCGGGCTGCGCTTGGTTTTGTTGTATACATAGCGGCTGACCTCATCCTTCATCCGGTTTTTCAAGGTAGTCCAGTCGCGGACACCGCTGCCGATGGATTCCTCCAGCGCTGCTTTTGCCACATCGCGTGCGCCGTTGATCATATCCTCTGCCTCACGCACATACACAAAGCCGCGGGAGATGATGTCCGGTCCAGACACGATGCGTTTGTTTTTGGCATTGATGGCTGCCACCACCACGATCAAGCCGTCCTCTGCCAGGTGTTTTCTGTCGCGCAAAACGATGCTGCCTACGTCGCCTACACCCAGTCCGTCGACCATGACTGCGCCCGATGGAACCTCTCCGCCAAAGCGGAAGCTTTCGCCGTCGGTTTCCAGCACCTGACCGATGGCTGGGATGATGACATGGTCCTCGTCGATGCCCATCTGTTTTGCCACAATGGAATATTTTCTCAGATGTTTATACTCTCCGTGTACCGGCAGGATGTACTGCGGCTTGGTCAAAGCCATCATCAGCTTCTGCTCATCCTGACAGGCGTGACCGGAAACGTGTACCTCGTACATCTTTTCATAGATGACCTCTGCGCCCAGACGCATCAGCTCGTTGACCACGCGGTTGACAAACTTTTCGTTGCCCGGAATCGGTCTTGCGGAGATGATGATAAAGTCGTTCGGGGTCACCTTCACCTTGCGGTGCTCGCTCATTGCCATGCGGCTCAAGGCGGACAGCGGTTCGCCCTGGCTACCGGTGGTAATCAGCACCACCTCGTTAAACGGCAGGCGGTTTGCCACGTCGATGTCCACCAAAATCCCGCTCGGAACCTTGAGGTAACCCAGCTCGATGGCGGTTGCCACCACGTTGACCATGCTGCGCCCGGAAACCGAGACCTTTTTGTCGTACTTGACTGCATAGTCGATAATCTGCTGGATGCGGTGGATGTTGGAGGCAAAGGTTGCAATGATGATGCGGCGGTCGCCTGCCATCTGGAACAACTTGTTGAACGATTCGCCCACTGTGCGCTCGCTCGGGGTGCTGCCCGGCATTTCGATGTTGGTGGAGTCCGGCAGCAGCGCCAGAACGCCCTCACTGCCAAGCTCACCAAAGCGTCCCAAGTCGATGACACCGCCTTCAATCGGGGTGTAGTCTACCTTAAAGTCGCCGGTCTGTACGATAACGCCAGCCGGAGTGTGGATAGCAAGTGCGCAGGCATCGGGAATCGAGTGGTTGACGCGGATAAATTCCACCGACATACAGCCTGCCTTGATGGTGTCTCCGGGTTTGACCTCCATCATCTTGACCTGATTGCTCAGTCCATGCTCCTTGAGCTTATTTTTGATAAGACCTAAGGTCAGCTTGGTCGCATACAGCGGCGCGTCAATTTCCTTCATCAAATAGGGAATGCCGCCGATGTGGTCCTCGTGTCCGTGGGTGATAAAGACGCCGCGGATTTTCTCTTTATTCTGCACTACATAGGTAAAGTCCGGGATGACGATGTCGATGCCCAGCATCGTTTCGTCCGGGAACGCCAGACCGCAGTCGACGATGAACATATCGTTCCCACACTCATAGACGGTCATGTTCTTTCCGATTTCATTAAGTCCTCCCAATGGGATAATGCGGACCAGCGGCTTTTTTCCGTCCTTTTTGCGGCGTCCCTGGGTGCGTGGGCGGGTATTTTTCGGTTTTGCTGCATTTGGTGCTGCTTCCTGTGCCGGCTGGTTTTCTGTCGGCTGTGCCTTCTGCTGGCTGCGCGCATTGTTGCTTCTGCTGCGCCCTGTTCTTTTTTCAGCGCCGGTCTTTGCTTTCTTTTCCCCACCGGCAGGCTCTTTGACCAGCTCGATTGCGCTCTGAACCGCCTGGCTGAGCGCATCGACTTCCTTGTTCTGCCTTGGCTTTCGGTTATAGTGTCTTGGTTTACCGGCATTCGGCTGTGGACCGGTGTTTTTTTCATTCATGTGCATTTCCTCCTTGTCGTGTGCGGTCCTGCAACGCAGAGTGGCTCATTTCCCCTGTGCGGCTTTATTCTTCGGGCAGGTCCGCCGGTTGTGTTGTCTGGCAAAAGCTGTGTCATCTGCCGTTTTGCATCTCATTTCCGTTCCTGCTCAATCCGGCTCGTCAAACCACAGTCCTCTGCTTTCTTTAAAGTCCGCAGCAACTTCCTGTGCGGGCTATGGATAAAATATATAAAAATATATAAAAGAAACTGCGCGCCTGTCGCATGAAGGGACAGCTGCGCAAAATACCCATCATAATTTATTCTTTTTAATTGTACCTTTCTACAGCAAAGATGTCAAGAAGCATCTTGTCGCCGCTGTCACAATCAAACTATTGGAAAATCATCTTCTCCTTATACCAAAACTTGCGCTGCCCGACACAATCGCATATAATAAAGGATATGCAGCATAAAGCGGCGTTTTTGTGGAATCATTCTTTCCAGAAGCCGCTGTATAGAAAGGATGCAGAATATGAAACACGTGGACATTTTTACCGACGGCGCCTGCTCGGGCAACCCGGGTCCGGGCGGCTATGGGGTCATCCTGCGCTATAAAGGGGTCAACAAGGAGCTTTCCGGCGGCGAGCCGAACACCACCAACAACCGCATGGAGCTGACCGCCGTCATCACCGGTCTGGCTGCTTTAAAGGAGCCGTGCGAGGTGACCCTCTACTCCGACTCCCGCTACATCATCGACGCCATCCAAAAGGGCTGGGCAAAAAAATGGCAGGCAAACCACTGGATGCGCAACGCCAAGGAACCTGCCCTCAATTCCGACCTGTGGGAACAGCTGCTCGGTCTGCTCGAACGCCATCCGGTCACCTTTGTCTGGGTCAAGGGTCATGCCGGTCACCCGGAAAATGAGCGCTGCGACCAGCTGGCGGTGCAGGCTTCCATGCGGGCAGCCGGTCAGGCATAGTCCTTGGCTTTTAGGGCAAATGGTAAAAATCTGCGAATTTTGCCGTTTGCCACTTGCAAAATATACTTTTCGGGTATATAATTAAATCGGATTCAAAATTCCTTGTTTTAACCGACTTTCAACCGGTGACGACAAACCCTACACCAAGATGAAAGGACGATCTGTTTTATGGAACGATTTGTTTATGCCGACAACGCGGCAACCACCAAAATCACCCAGCCGGTGCTGGACGCGATGATGCCTTACCTGACCGAAGAATACGGCAATCCCTCCAGCCTGTACCGCTTTGCCAACCGCGCCAAACGTGCGCTGGAGCAGGCACGCGCCGAAGTAGCGCAGGTGCTGGGAGCCGACCCTTTTGAAATTTTGTTCACCGCAGGCGGCAGCGAAGCCGACAACTGGGTCAAAGAAGTGATGCGCACCCAGAAGGCAAAGGGCAAAAATCACTTTATCACCACCGCGGTGGAGCACCACGCGATGCTGCATTCGGCACAGCGGCTGCAAAAGGAAGGCTATGAGGTCACCTTTATTCCGGTGGACCGCGAGGGTCAGATCGACCCGGAGGACATCCGCCGCGCCATCCGCCCCGAGACCGGACTGGTTTCCATCATGTTTGCCAACAACGAAATCGGAACCATCTACCCTATCAAGGAAATCGGAGACATCTGCCGCCAGGCAGGGGTCCTCTTCCACACCGATGCTGTACAGGCGGTCGGACACGTAAAAATCAACGTAAAAGAAATGAATATTGATATGCTCTCCCTGTCCGCTCACAAATTCCACGGACCGAAGGGAGTAGGCGCCTTCTACTGCCGCAGAGGGATTCCGCTGAACAATCTGATTGACGGCGGCGCGCAGGAGAGAGGCAAACGCGCAGGCACCGAAAATGTAGCCGGCATCGTGGGACTTGCCACTGCGCTGCGCATTGCAGACAGCGAGCTTGAGCAGACCGCTCCCCGCCTGACCGCTATGCGGGACCGCCTGATCGACGGCATCCTGCAATCGGTCCCGATGTGCCGTCTGAACGGCTCGCGCACCAACCGTCTGCCGGGCAACTGCAACATCTCCTTTTTGGGATTGGAGGGCGAATCCCTCCTGCTGCGTCTGGACCTTGCGGGCATTGCCGCTTCCTCCGGTTCCGCCTGCGCCTCCAGCTCGCTTGACCCAAGCCATGTGCTGCTTGCCATCGGTCTGCCGCATGAGGTCGCACACGGCTCGGTACGGCTGTCGCTGTCCGATTTGAACACCGAAGAGGATGTCGATTATATTCTGGAAAAGCTGCCGCAGATCGTTTCCACCCTGCGTCAGATGAGCCCGCTGTGGGAACAGATTCAAAAGGGCGAGGTTTCTTTCGAGCTGTAATTTCTTCGATTACAACTGTTTGATTGATATAAATTTTTAGCAACATTGACCGATGGACAACAGATTGTCCATCTTCGAAAGGATGAAAAAACATATGATGTATTCTGATAAAGTTTGGGACCACTTCACCAATCCACGCAACGTTGGTGAGATTGCAGACGCCGACGGCATCGGCGAGGTAGGCAACGCTACCTGCGGCGATATTATGAAAATTTACCTGAAAATCAACGGCGACATCATCACCGATGTCAAGTTTAAAACCTTCGGCTGCGGCGCTGCTATCGCTACCAGCTCGATGGCAACCGAGATGATCAAGGGCAAACCGCTCAGCGAAGCACTTCAGCTGACCAACAAGGCAGTTGTAGAGGCACTGGACGGACTGCCGCCGGTCAAGGTCCACTGTTCGGTCCTGGCAGAGCAGGCAATCAAACATGCGATTGCCGACTACTACCGCCGCAACGGCATCGACCCGACTCCATTCGTCGGTGAGCTGACCGACCCAGAGGCTTGCCATGTCCACTAAGCGGGTATTGGCAGCGGTCAGCGGCGGGGTCGATTCCTCGGTCGCTGTCCATCTGCTGCGTCAACAGGGATATGAGGTCGAAGGGGTCATTCTGGAATTTTCTCCTGCGCATCGGGCGGCGGTCGAGTCCGCACGGGTCATCGCAGAACAGATGAAGATGCCGCTGCACGTCATCGAGTGTCATCGGGAGTTTGAGGAAAACGTCATCCTGCCCTTCTGCCGGGAATATCGGGAGGGACGCACCCCCAACCCCTGCATCCTGTGCAACCCTTCCACCAAATTTGCCCTCATCTGCAAAGCTGCGGCAGAGCTGGGATTTGATTTCGTTGCGACCGGTCACTACGCCCGGGTCGAGCATCAGCCCGACGGCACCGCTGTGCTGAGAAAATCCGACTGCCTGGAGCGCGACCAGTCCTATATGCTCTATCGTCTGACCCAGCAGCAGCTGTCGATGCTGCTGCTGCCGCTGGAGGGTCTGGAAAAGACACAGGTGCGCCAGATTGCACATCAGCTGGGTCTTGCCTGCGCCGATGCTCCCGACAGCCAGGAAATCTGCTGGCTGCCCGACGGAGACTACGCCTCCTTCATTGAGCAAAAGCTGGGCAGCTGTCCTGCCGGCGAGTTCATCTCTCCCGATGGTACAGTCTGCGGACAGCACAAAGGGCTTTTGCATTACACCGTCGGTCAGCGTAAGCATCTGGGTGTTGCCTTGGGGTATCCGGTCTTTATCCGCTCCATCGACCCGCAGAGCAACCGCATCTATCTTGCCCGCACCGGCGAGGAGTACGCGCAAGGGGTGCTGCTGCGCGATTGCGTCATCCAGCCAAACCCGCTGCTTGCCCTGCATCAGCCTGCACGTGCGCAGGTCAAGGTGCGCTCCCGCGCGCCCGATGCGCCTGCCACCATCACCCTGCTGCCGGATGGTTGCGCCCACGTCCTGTTTGACATGCCGCAGCGCGCTCCGGCTCCCGGGCAGTCGTGCGTCATCTATGACGGTGACATCGTCTTGGGCGGAGGCTTTATCGAAAAGCAGCTTCTTTCTGAAACCTAAAGTTAACAGGACAGCAAAATTGCTGTCCTGTTTTTTTATCGTTACCAAGCCATAAAAAAAACGGTCTGCTATTTCGCAGACCGTTTTTCATTTTTAATATTCAAAATGATTGGCAGCAGGCTCGACCGATACCTTTTCCATGATGACACGCTCGCCGGTTGCATCGGTAGCAGCGATTTTGTCTACAACCTCCATGCCCTCAAACACTTGTCCGAAAACAGAATGTTTGTAATCCAGCCATGGGGTGCCGCCGATTTCCTGATACTTTGCAATCACTTCCTCCGGGAAGCCCTGACCGCGCGCATTGACACCGATCTCCTTCATCTGAGAAAGCAAACCCGGGTCGCAGTCGTTTGCCTGTACGATGAAGAACTGGCTGCCGTTGGTGGAAGGACCTGCATTTGCCATCGACAGTGCACCGCGGAAGTTGCGCAGCTCAACGTCGAATTCATCCTCGAACGGTCTTCCCCAGATGCTCTCGCCGCCCATGCCGGTGCCTTCCGGGTCGCCGCCCTGAATCATAAAGCCGTTGATGACGCGGTGGAAGGTCAGTCCGTCATAGTATCCCTCTTTTGCATGGGTCACAAAGTTTTCGACGGTCTTTGGTGCTTTTTCCGGGAACAATCTCATCTTGATGGTTCCCATGTTGGTCTTCATTACGATTACTTCGCTGTCCTTTGCCGGTTTTTCAAACTGATACATCTGATTTACCTCCTGTACTGGTGCAGATTATTCTGCATATTCAAAGTAGTCGGCTGCCGGTGCGACGGTGATGGATTCAATCAGAACCCGCTCTCCTTCGTCCACCATGCCGTTTTCATCGGTATTCTTTGCCTGTGCTACAATCTCATCGACGATGTCCATGCCGCTGAACACCTGTCCGAAAACAGAATGTTTGTAGTCCAGCCATGGGGTGCCGCCGACCTCCTGATATTTTGCGATGACCGCCTCGGAGTAGCTTTCTCCGCCATCCTGCTCTGCCACTGCCTTCATGCTGTCAATCAGCTGGGAAGGGCAGCTGGATGCCTGTACGATGAAGAACTGGCTGCCGTTGGTGTTGGTGCCGCTGTTTGCCATCGACAGCGCGCCGCGGAAGTTGTGCAACTCGGGAGCAAACTCGTCCTCGAACGCCTCTCCCCAGATGCTTTCGCCGCCGGTGCCGTCGCCCTTCGGGTCACCGCCCTGAATCATAAAATCTTCGATGACACGATGGAAGCTGATGCCGTCATAGTAGCCATCCTTTGCGTGGGTCAGGAAATTTTCCACCGCCTTGGGTGCATACTGTGGAAAGAACATCACGCCGATGTCTCCTGCGGTTGTGTGGAGGATTGCCACCTCGCTGTCCTTGTCCGGGTTGTTAAACTGTTCCAGACCGCTTTCATCCGAAAGGGTCATTTTTTCGGTCTGTCCTGCCGACTGCTGGGTGGTTTCCTCCGGCTTTGTCTGGCTCTGCTCGGTCTGTTCAGTCTGCTCGGTCTGTTCGGCAGTAGACTGCTCCTGCGGCTTTTTATTATCCGAGCATCCGCTCAGTGCTGTCATACTCATCATAGCTGCCAGCAGCAACGCCAGCATCTTTGTTTTAGAATTTTGTTTCATCTTTTTGTTCCTCACAATTCAAAATAGATCTGCCCTGTCATTGTACCCAAAAAGGGGAAAAAAATCAAGCCCCTTGCCCTGCTGTGCTGACTTGGGCAAAGGGCTTTTCAATGCCTTACTGATGTGGCTGACCAAACAGAATCAGCTGCTCCACCGGCTGGCTGTCGGTCTGCTTAGCGCGCGCCTGTTCGCTATCCTCCTGTTGCTGTCCGTACTTCTGGATGGTCACACAGAAAATTTCCACCTCTGTCACCGCATCGGGGTCGGAATCGGGTGCGCCGGAGATGATGGCATCCACCACGTCCATCCCCTCGACCACCTGTGCAAACACTGTGCGGTGCAGCCACTCGTCCGGGTAGCCGCCGTAGTCCTCAAACAGTTCGACCAGCTGAGAAGGATAATTGCTGGCAGTCAGCTGCTCGATCTCCTCCCGGCTGACCGGATGGGTTCCCGAAATATAAAAACGGCTATCCACCGTCCCCTCGGGCGCATAGGCGACCACTGCTCCCGGGATGGTCCCCAGATTATAGGAGATTTCCTGCTCGAGCGGCTCGTCATAGATGCTCTCGCCCGGCTCTGTCAAAGGCTTGCCGCTGCCGGCAAACAGCCTGCACTTGCCGCTTTCCTCTTGTTGCCGTTCGATATAGGAGATTTTCTGTCCGTCAAAATAGCCGGACTTTGCAAGCTGGATAAAATTCTCTACCGTTTTGGGCGCTTCGCTTGGAAAAAAGCGCATCTTGAAATCACCCTGCGAGGTTTCTACCACCGCAATATCCTCGCCGGCTACCATCTGTTCGGTCTGCATCAGCACAATCTTGCTCTGGTCGAAGCTTTTGATACCCTGCCCCAACGGTGCGCACGCCGACATCGTCAGTAGCATACACGCACTCAGCACCACCGAGGACAACTGTTTGACCATCCTGTTTTCACCGCCTTACTGCAACTTTTTCTTTTATAAACCGCTTCTGCTCCGATAGCGGATTTTCTGTTTTGTGTTTGGTTGTACAGCAACTGCCCAACCTTTTGCTTTTTCATTATATAACAGATTTGGAGGATGCGGTTAAACAAATTGTAAACATTGATAAAACTCCTTTTTCCGACAAAAAATCCCCCGCCATACCGGTGTACAGCGGAGGATTTTGGTCCATCCTATTTGGGGAAAGAAAAGCCTATTTGCCAAAGCTTTCAAACTTACCGTCCCAGACGATTGCACGATAATTTTCGCGGTCGGTCGCGCCCTCGGTGCTGATGAACAGCAGACGGGAGTTTTCATCCAGACCCAGCTGGTCGCGCAGCGCTTTGAGCGATGGATTCAGCAGAATTTCGCTGACGCATCCAAAGGCGGAGGCGCCGGATTCACCGGAGATGATGCGTTCATCCTCACCCACCGGGCTGCTCAGGATGCGCATTCCCTTGGCAGCTGCATAGTCCGGGAAGGAGATGAAGTAATCGGCACAGCCGCGCAGCACTTCCCATGCAATCGGGCAAGGCTCTCCGCAGGCAAGGCCTGCCATGATGGTGTTCATCTCCTCGGTAACAAAGTGCATCTGTCCATCGGCGGCTTTCGCGGTGCGGAACAGGCAGTCGGCTTTGTTTGGCTCAACCACCGTGATGACCGGCTTGTTCTCAGTGTAAACGTTGGTGAAGTAGCCTGCCAACGATGCCGGCATCGAACCTACGCCTGCCTGCAAAAAGATGTGGGTCGGTGGCTGCAATCCCCGCTCCTGCAAGCTGACACGAATCTCATTTGCCATGGTGGTGTAGCCCTGCAAAATCCAAGAAGGCACCTCGGTGTAGCCGTCCCAGGAGGTGTCCTGTACCAGCACACAGTCCGGCTGCTCGGCGCGCTGTTTGGCAAGGCGCACGGTATCATCATAGCGCAGGTCGGTAATGGAGGCATCGGAATTTTCCTTGCGGATGTTTTCCAGTCTTTCCTGTGCCGAGCCTTTTGGCATATAGACCACCGAGCGCTGTCCCAGCTGGTTTGCAGTCCACGCAACACCTCTGCCATGGTTGCCGTCGGTCGCTGTCACAAAGGTCAGCTGACCCAGCTGTTTTTGAATTTCCTGCGAGGTCATCACCTGAAAGGGCAGCTCCGAAATATCTCTGCCCAGGCGCTGTGCGATGTAGCGTCCAATGGCAAACGAACCGCCCAGCACCTTGAAGGCGTTGAGCCCAAAGCGGTAGGACTCATCCTTGACATAAATTTCCCCTACGCCCAGCTGCTGTGCAAGGCACTTCTGTCTGCGCAGCGGGGTCGGCTGATACTGCGGGAAGCTGCTGTGAAAGGCGGTCGCCTTGTCGGCAATCTCCTGATTTAAAAAGCGGATGTCCGGGTCGGTTTGTCCCATTGCTTTGTGGTCATAGCGTACAATCTCAAATCCTTCGGTCATTGCTCTCTCTCCGTTTCTGATTTTGATTTCTCCCCGCATCCTTCCAAATTTAACAGGGAGTTTACCATGATTGTACCCTAGACCTTCACATTTTGCAAGGGCAGAACCGCTGATTTTTTACTTTTTCCACCAAGCTTTCCCGCCTTTGCTCTTGACATTTTTGTAGGAAGGATATAAAATCTTACCAGATACCATGAAATGTAGTTTTTTATACTATATTTACAGAAAGGAATCTGATTTTATGAACCACGAAAAAGTTGCTATTCTGGTGGACTCCGGCAGCGATGTGCCTGCCGAGCTGCTGGAACGTTACCATATTTTTATGATCCCGCTCAAGATTCTCTTTCACGAGGCGGAGTATCTGGATGGGCTGACCATCGATGCCGGTGAGGTCTATCGCCGCCTGCCCACAGAAGTCCCCAAGACCTCTCTGCCGGACGGCGGGCTGATTACCTCCGTTTTGGACAGAATCTATCAGGAGGGCTACCGCAAGGTGCTGGCAATCTGCATCTCCGGTCATTTAAGCGGAACCTGCAACCTGCTTCGGCTGCTCTGCGACGAATACGAAGGGCTGGAATGCTGTGTCATCGACTCAAAAAACATCTCCATCGGCAGCGGCATCCTTGCCATTCGCTGCGCCCAACTGCTGGAGGAAGGGATGGATTTTGCCTCCCTGTGTCAGCAGGCACAGCAGATGATTGGCAACAGCAAAATCTTTTTCTGTTTAAAAACGCTGGAATATCTGCAAAAGGGCGGCAGAATCGGCAAGCTGGCAGCAATGCTCGGCGGCGCCATTGCCCTAAAACCAATCATCTCCTGCAACGAAGAGGGCTGCTACTACCCGATTGCCAAGACCATCGGGCGCGCACCCTCCATCCGCAAGGTGCTGGAGCTGGCACAAAAATTTGCCGAAGGCTGTCCAAAGGTGATGCTGGCAGTTATGCACGGCGGCGCACCCGAAGAAGCGCAGGCACTGGCAGAGGAGGTCCGCCGACGGATTCCGCAGGGAGTCATCGAAGTCCGCGGGCAAATCAGTCCGGCTTTGGGCGTACACACCGGTCCCGGACTGGTGGGTATCTGTGTGCTGAAGATGGAATAAAACAACGGGACAGGAGAATATTTCTCCTGTCCCGTTTAGGTTGTGTCCTATTTGTGCAGCAGGCAGCGGTAACGCAAAACGGATTGCGTTCCATACTGCACCCGTTCTTCTTTGGTCGTAAATCCAACCTTCCGGTAAAAACCGACTGCCTCCCCATCGGTCTGTGCAGTAAGGGATGTCAGGTTGTACTTTTGCATTGCCCGCTCAATCAACCAGCTGCCGATTCCCCGGTGACGCTCCTGCGGACAAACTGAAATCCCAACGATTTCTGCCTGCTGTCCCTGTATGCAAAGGACAATCATACCCAGCAGACTGTTTTCTTCCACTGCGGCATATACCTTGATACGCTCATCCTGCAACCATCCTTCTGCCTTCTGGAAATATTTCTCCTTTGTCGGCTGGTAAAGGCAATGGCAGAACACCGCATACCCGCCTGCCAACTCCTCCCACTCGGTCAGTTCTCTTCCCTGCAACGCTTTCCCTCCATAAGAAAAACAGGACCCTCCACAGCAGAATACAGTTCTGCTGTGGAGGGTCTTATGGTTTGATTCGTCAAATTTTTCCGATTTTAGCGCAGCCTCATTCAAACCAAAGCTTAACCCAACATAGAGATCAGCATATAGATCCAGTGAGCGGCAACACCTGCACACAGACCGCCGATGGTGTGGCTGATGATGGCTTTACCGGTCATCTTGCTGTAACCCAAGCTGTCCATCATGGCAACGTGGGTGCTCAGATAGCCACTCCAGCACATACACATTGCAGTAAAGACTGCGATGTCGTTTCCACCTGCTGCACCTTCCTGTACCAGTTTCGGCACCAGACCGATAGCTGCGCCCGCTGCACCCAGAGAGGTGATTGGAACCGAGATACCCTGGTTGCTGGTGAAACCGAACAGAGGCTTGAGCAAAAAGTCGATCTTGTCACCCAATGCCGGCAGCAGAGCAATGCCTTCGTAGGCAGCGCCGGTGTAGGTGCCGTCAGCCGACGGACCGTTGGTGAACATCATCACCAATGTACAGATAATCAGTACACCCGGAATAATTGCCAGACCCATGTCAACGCCGGTTTTGCCTCCATCGAGGATGGCGGTCATAAAACGGGTGCCGGTATTGCCGGGACGGACCATACGATAGTCGGTATACATGATAGCGTTGATACCCTCTACCTCGCACATTTCCGTTTTGCCGTACTCCTTGGCGGTGAACATCAGCATCAGACGAACGCTGACGATACTGCCGATGATGGCGCCGAGGTTACCAATCAGTGCCGGAACTACAAAGCTTTCTCCGGTCGGGGAGGCGATGCCCACCATGAAAGAGGTGATGATCAGACCCATACCGAAAGCGGTACCGATGTTGGTCAGCGCCGGCAGCTGGTAGCGTTTAAAATAGCGGCGGAAGCCCTGGTCCTCTGCCAGTGTCAGGATTGCCGGGTTATCCGACAGATAGGTCGCCAAAATACCGACTACGCTCGCGCCGGGCAGGTCGTACACCGGCTTCATCAGCGGAGAAAGCACCTTGTTGATGATGGCAACGATACCAAACTCAGTGAACAAACCGGACAATGCGCCTGCCAGTACCGCGATTGCCATGATATAGAACACGGTGTCCAGCAGCAGCTGGTATGCTGTCTGCATCATGGTGTTGAGCATATTGATCATACCCATTTTCGAACCGAGCAAACCAAATACCGCCAGGAAAATCGCCATGAAAACAAAGCTTTCCAGGCTGACTACCTTTTTAATATTGGGATGATCGTTTAACTGTGTCTGAGAATCCATCCTTCTTATTCCCTCCTGCAATTCTTCTGATTCTGCATCTTAGCTGCAGCTCAGGCAGCTTTTCTACTCGCAATCATAGCACAATGCACATAAGGATGTCAATAAGCAGTTGCTTTTTAAGCATACTGTACGATTTTTATGTTTAATTTTATGAAATATTATGAACGCTTTTTTACCAATACCTATCCAGATACACCTTCTTTCCAAAATATAAGCACTCCCGCAGCTAAAAAACGACGGGAGTGCTTATATTTTGGCTATCTTATAATGAAAGTAAACTCGGATACAGGTTCCTTTTTTATCCGTCCCTTCTGCGGTGGGTATTCAAAAAGCTTTTCAGCCGTCCGCTTTGCGGATGGTCAAAAATCTGCTGCGGTGTCCCCTGCTCCTGCACCTTGCCGTCCGCCAGAAAGATGACACGGTCCGCCACCGAGCGGGCAAAGCCCATTTCGTGGGTGGTCAGCAGCATGGTCATATGGCGGGCTGCCAGTTTGCGGATGACCTCCAGCACGCCGCCCACCAGCTCCGGGTCCAGCGAGGAAGTCGGCTCATCCAGTAGCACCAACTTCGGACCGGTCACCATTGCCCTGCCGATGCCGATGCGCTGCTGCTGCCCGCCGGACAACCGGGAGGGGTATTCGTTTGCCTTGTCCGCCAGACCCACCATCCGCAGCACATCCTGCGCCTTCTTTTCTGCCTGCGGCTTGTCCATCTTCTGCACCAGCAGCAGCGGCGCCATGATGTTTTCCAAAGCGGTCTTGTTGGAAAACAGACTGTACTGCTGAAAAACCATCGAGCTTTGCCCGCGCAGCTGGTACTGCTGCTGCCGCGAGATGTGCGGCGCACTCACCTCGACCTTGCCTAAGCGGATGCTGCCTTCTTCCGGCATCTCCAGCAGGTTGATGCAGCGCAGCAGGGTCGATTTTCCGGTGCCGGACGGTCCGATGATTGCCACAACCTCCCCCTGATTCACCTGTAAATCCACTCCATCGAGCACTGTATGTTCTCCAAAGGTCTTTTTGAGTCCTCGTACCTCCAGCATCGCCTGTGTCATTTTCCTTCCTCCCTTCTGTTTTGCATCAATACATCCTGGAAAGCCAACGTTCCAGCAGCTTTTGCAGGGAATTAAAGACCGTTACAATCAGCCAGTAGACAATCATCACCGCTGTAAAGGATTCCAAAAAACGCAGGTTGGTCGAGCCTTCCATCTTTGCCACCGCCATGATTTCGGTAACACCCAGCGTGAACGCCAGTGACGACTGCTTGATGATGTCCACAAAGTTGTTGGACAATCCCGGCACCGCTACCCGCACCGCCTGCGGCAGCACGATGTGGACAAAGCCCTGAAAACGGGTCATACCGCAGGCAAGGCTGGCTTCCATCTGCCCTTTGCTGACCGAAGAAAGCGCGCCGCGCAGCGTCTCCGACATATAGGAGGAAGCATTGAAGGAAACACCCAGAACGATCAGGGTGGTGATGCTCAGCTGACGCATCGGCACAATCAGCTGCGGCAGTCCATAGCAAATCCAGAACAGCTGTGCCAGCAGAGGCGTCCCACGAAACAGCGACACCCACCCGCCGCATATCTGCCTGAGTACCGGCACATTCAGATAGTAGGCAGCAGCAATCACAAAGGCAATCAGCAGCGCCAGCACCAGCGATGCCAGAGAAATGCCGAGGGTCACATCAATATAGCGGAACATGATGGGAAATAAATTCCAGAAAAACGAAAAATCAAACAGCTGTTCCATCCTCTTCCTCCCTTCTTTTCATCACAATTCGGAATATATCATATAGATTCTACACAAAGTTATTATTGACTACGGAAAGAAAAGTCTGATCCCGCCGGATTTTACCGGCAATGGACCAGACCGTTTTGATTTCCTGTTGCGATTATCCTCTTGGGTCAACGGTGGCATCCATGCCAAACCACTGCTCCGAAAGCTCCTGAAGCTTGCCGCTTTCCCGCAGCTGTTGCAGGCTCTCGTTGACCTGCTGCGCCAGCTGGGTGTTCTCCTTCTGGAAGGGGTAGGCAGCCGCCTCGACATAAACGATATGATCTGTAATCTTAAAATCCTGTCCTTTTTCTTCGATGTTTCTCTTGGTTTGCAGCATCGGTGCGACCCGTCCGTCGATTCTTCCCAGCTCGATGTCGCTGTCCATCGCCGGTGTTCCTTCATAGCCGACAATCTCGATGCCCAGATTCTGCTCCTCGTTGAGCTGTTTGAGATTTCGTTCTCCGTCGCCGCCCATCACGACGCCAATCTTTTTGCCCTTAAAGTCCTCCAGCGATTGCAGGCTGCTGTCGCCTTTTACTACCAGGTTGTAGGTGGAGTAGAGGTAGACATCCGAAAACAGATACTTTTCCCTTCTTGCCTGGTTGTCCGAGGAGGTCTGCCGCGCCACTGTGTCAATCTTGCCGGTGTCAAGCATCCCAAACAGACCCGAAAAGTCTGCAACCGTATATTCCAGCTGCCAGTTATTCATCTGTGCCAGCTGCTCCCACAGGTCGATTTCAAATCCTTTGAGCTGGTCGTTTTCCTTGTAGCAGAAGGGGTAAAAATCTCCGCTGACCCCGACGCGCACCGTCTGTACATCCGATGTGGCAGTTTTTTCCTCCGTCGGCTGTGTCTGTGCTCCGCAGGCGGTCAACAGGGTCATGGATAAGGTCAACAACAGTGCCAATAAACCCTTCAATTTCATCAAAAATTCTCCTCTCTCTTGTTTATTTTTGTCTATCCCGTAAATATACATTTATTATACTATACCTGTCTTTTTGCCGTCAACCCATTGTCAATCTCTCCAACTGGCAAAGCTGTGAAATTCACCAATCGTTTACAGTTATTCTATTTTTTATAACAAAAAAGACAGGATTCTTACCGATTATCCTGTCTTTTGTAACATATTTACTTTTCTTTTTGCCAAGAGGCTGGGTCATCAGTTCTCCAACTTGCCCATCCACCAGGCGATTGCAGCACCGGCTGCCAGGGTAAACAGGGAAACGACGGTCTGCACGCCGGGGGTAAAACCTGCATTGAGCAAAATCGGCGGCACCGAGCCGGCAATCAGACCCAGGATAGCAAAATAGGTCTGCTGCTCATAATGTTTCATGCACCAGTTGATTCCCTTTGCACCAAAGAAGATGCCCAGCAGCACACCCACGCCCACCGGAAGCAACAGCGGGATGTTCAGGTCGGAGATGGCAGTCAACACCGAGGTATAGACGCCCAGCAGCACCATGACCATCGAACCGCTGATGCCCGGCATAATCATGCAGGCTGCCGCAACCGCAGCCGACAGCAGCAGACGAATGGCTGTGAGGGGTGTCAGGGTGGTAATCAGCGCACTGGAAGCGTCCGAAACATTCTGGAAAATGGTCATCAGCAGCATGACTGCAAAGCTGACTGCAAAGGGCAGCAGACTGCTTTTTTGAAAGGACTCCTTTCTGGCGCGCCGAAAGATCATCGGGATACTTCCCAAAATCAACCCTAAAAAGAAAAGGTTGGTGGGCATCGGGTAGCCTTCCAGCAAAAACTTGATCAGGTGGCTGAACAGCACAATTCCCAGCACTGCTCCGATGCCGATGGGGAAAAGATAGAGCAGCGAATTTTTAAAATCGCGGCGCAGGTCGGATACCGCTCCGATCAGTCGGTCATAGATGCCCATGACCACTGCCATCGTTCCGCCGCTGACACCGGGGATGATGTTGGCAACTCCGACGACCAGTCCTTTGAGTACGCGGGAGAGAAATTCCATATTACTTGACTCCTTACTTTTCATCATCGCGTGATGATACTGTCTATCCGCAAAGCCGTTGTCTGCGGCTCTTTGATTATACCGCGAACCAACGGGTGAATCAAGCTGAAATTTTCTTTTTTCCTCTGCCCCAAACCCCTGCCGTCATAGTAAACACCCCGCCCACCAGAATCGGCAGGTAGAAGGTGAACAGCCTCCACAGCAGGATGGCAAGGCTGAGGACGCTGGCAGGAAAAAACAGGCCGAACACGGTATGAAAGCCGATTTCTGCACCTGCCGCCGCTCCCGGCAACGGGATGAAGGAGGTAAAGTTTAACACAAATGCACCCGCGCACACCATCAGCAGCACATCCGCCCTTCCCATCCCAAAAGCATAAAAGATGCACAGCGGCACCAGAAAAAATGCAGTCAGCTGCACGGCAGTCAACAGAGACATCTGAAGGATTCCCCACCAATCGCTGCGGATTTGCGCAAAGCCCTGGTAAAATTCTTCCAGCTCCTTCTGCATTCGCTCGGCTGCCCGCTGTGCCGTCTGCTCTTTTATGAGCTGCATCCTCCTCAACAACGAAAGGATACCGTACAAAAAGCGTTCGGTCGGTCTGCGCAAAAATCCCAGACAAAGCAGTCCGACAATGACCAGCAGGTTGATACCAAAGCCTGCCGCTGCCAGCCAGCCGACCAGCGGGACCCTGCCGGCAAACTGCCGGAAGCACAGCGCCAGCGTGACCGCCGAATAGAGGGTAAGTACAAACTGGTAGACGATGAATTTAATCAGCAGCGAACAGCTGGCAAAGGAGAGCGCCACCCCTTTTTTCATCAGATACAGCGCCTGCATCGGCTGACCGCCGCTGGCAAACGGGGTGATGCAGTTAAAAAATTGCCCGATCATCGTTGCCCGAAAGGTGTCGCAGGGCGCCTGCTGCGGAGAAAAACGTTTGAGCGCCAGATGCAGCTCTGTCGATTCCAGCACCCAGTAGACCACCATCAGCCCTGCGGCTCCGACAAGCCAGCGCAGACGCACGCTGCAAAACAGTTCCCACAGCCGCTGCGGTGTATACTGGGTACACAACCAGATTGCCATGACCACAAAGGTGGCAACCGCAAACAAAAAACCTGCGGCATATCTGCCGTTTTCCTGCTTCATCTCCATCCTCCTCCTGCAAGCTGGACGACCGGACTGCGTCTTCTGCGCTCACTCTGCCGCTGCAAGCTCTCCTGCAAGCACAGGTGGTAAAATTCCTGCCACATTCCCAGCACGTGTTCTTCGCTGTAAAACCGGTTTCCTCGTGCGCTCATCTCACACGCCCGGGCGTAATAGGCTTCATCCCGACTCAGCTGCACCAGCTGGGCAATAAACTGCCGGTTATCCGCCGCCTTCAGATAGTATCCGTCCAAAATTACCTGATACAAAGACAAATCCCGCAACAGAATCGGCTTGCCGCAGCTCATCGCCTCCAGCACCGTCATTGGGAACAGTTCGTCATAGCTTGGCAGCAGCATGACATCTCCCAGCTGGTAGAGCTGCGGCATCTTTGCCCGCTCAATCAGCCCGGTAAAGTGCAGGTTGTCCGAATGGTCGTGCAGCAGCTTTTCCAGCTCCTTGTGTCCGTCGCTCATCCCGCCGAAGGCAAAATCTCCCGCCCACACAAACTGCATCTGCGGCAGTGCCTTGGCAATCTGCGCAAACTCCAGCACCCCTTTGCGGGTTTGCAGCTGACCGGCACAGACAACGGTAAAGCGCTCCGGGTCCAGTCCCCAGCTGCTGCGAAGCTCCTTGACCTGTCGGCGGTCCACCGTTGAAAAGACGCTGCCCGAAACATAGTTTGGAATGAAGGTGACCTTCTGCGGGTCGATGCCGTAGGCTGCCAGCTTTGGAATAAAACAGGGATTGACGGTGACCAGCCGGTCCATACTTTTATAAAAGGAAATCAGATAGCTGTAAAACGCCTGACGCGCTACACTCGGCAGATGCAGGCTCTGGTCCACCGTCTCCGGCAAAAAATGCACCGAGCCGACTGCAATCCCTTTGGATTTGATGGCAGGCAGGCGCAGGAAAAATTCCGGGTTCACTGTATGAATATGGGTAATATCTCCATCAATTTTATCGTTGATGGAAATATTCAGCTTAAAATCGCCGCTGTCCCCATGGATTCGGTCCAGCCTGCCGCTGATTAAGCGAAGCTCCTCCTCATAGGCGGACAGCACACCCTGTCCTTTGACCATATCTGCACGCGAGAGCATATTCAATCTATATTCCTTCATCAGAGCTTCCTCCTTTGATGTGTCAAACCGGTTTTATTTTCTTCTGCTGATATAACGAGCCTTGCCATTTTGCGGCTACAGATGCAAAAAAATGTTCATAAACAAATTGATTTTCGTTCATATTCATTGTACGGCGGCATCGGTGCAGATTTTGTCATACCGGCTCGAAGGAAGTGCTGGAGAAATACAAAAAAACAGACCGCAGTGCCATCACAGCACTGCGGTCTGTTTTTATTGTTCTATTCGTCTTCATCCAGCTCGTTGACCTGATAGCACAGGGTCATCAGGCTATCGCCCAGGTGGACGTTCTCCACCACAATCGGAGTTCCCTTGTCGCGGTGGCGCAGACCCAGGTCATAGTGAGAAAAGTTCCAGAAGGCGCGGATGCCGTAGCTGATCAGCCGGTCACCCAGCTCTTCCACTACGTCCTTTGGCAGACACAGCACCGCTGCATCCGGCTTGTTCTTCTGGCAAAAGCTTTCCAGCTCGCTTTCCGGCATAATTTCGATACCGTGAATCTTTTGTCCAATCAGTTTTGGGTTCTTGTCGAAAATTCCAATCATCCGAAAGCCCTTTGCCTCAAAGGAGAGGTGCTTGACCAGCGCCATACCAAGATTGCCCGCACCCAGCAGGATAATCTTTCTGCCCTTGTTCAGTCCCAGAATATTTCCAATCTCCTCATACAGAGCATCCACATTGTAGCCGTAGCCCTGCTGACCAAAGCCGCCAAAGCAGTTGAGGTCCTGCCGAATCTGAGAAGCGGTCAGGTTCATCAGCTCCGCCAGCTCCCTTGAGGAGATGCGGTGTACATCGCGCTGAATCAAATCATACAAAAACCGGTAGTACCGCGGCAGCCTTCGGATGACCGAAGCAGAAACGCCTTCATATCTCGCCATAACTTTTTCTCCTATCCTTTCTGTTTCCCTGTTTGCAAAAACAGCTGCATTGTATAAAAGGTGTCCCTCTGCACGGCACTGTATCCTGCCGCAGACAGACAAAAATTCATATAGGTTTATTGTATTCTTCTGACAGCAGTTTGTCAATCTTTTGCCGGTGGTTTCCTGCCCTTTTACCCTGCCAAAAATCCTTCCACACTCCCTTGGAAACCTGCTGTATCTTTCCTTTATGGACATACTTTGTTCATAATTATCAGTTATAATGAAAACGAAGAGAATATAACCGGACATGATTTTCGTACAATCTGACCGAAACACTGTCAGGAAGAACAAATCTTCCTCGCAGAAGGGTTGGCGAAAACTGTCATCGGATCATGCCACATCACTAAAAACCCGAATAGGATGGATTTGCAAAATGGAAATCATAAAAAATGAACTATCTTCCTCGTTGGGAAGCACCGCTGTGCTGGTCACCAACCAGTTTCAGTGCGAGCGCCTGATTCAAGCCGGACGCAGTGTTGCGGACATCTCCAAAACCGATTTGATCGTACTGAATGTACAAAGCAACGAATACCCTGCAAACCCTGATGCCATCCAGTATCTGTTCAACATCGCCTCCCAAAACAGCGCGATGATGAACGTGATGTATGCTGAGGACATCTTTAAAACCATCGTGCAGTACATACGGGAGAATAAGACCGCTTATGTCGTCACCGGTATCCCGCAGACCAAAAACTCGGTTCTGCACCAAATCTGGAACAAATTTGCTCACGTCACCTTTTTTGTTGTGGATGAAAAGGGCACTCTGCATGAGGTGACCGACAAAAGCATCTATCAAAAAAGCGTTGTACATTCTTAAAATCGGAAGGAGGTCCTCTTGTGAACACAGAAAACCTGATTGAAACTAACGATTCGGGCATTCTCTGGCAAACCTTTTCCCTGCCTTCTTCCTGCCCGGGAGAAAATGTCTTCTGCCGCCTGGCACAGCCACAGACACCCTTTCGTGGAATCGTCCAAATCTCCCATGGGATGTGCGAGTATATCGACCGCTACCTGCCCTTTTTCCGTTTTCTGGCAAAGGAAGGCTTTGTCGTCTGCGGCAACGACCACTTAGGGCACGGCAAAAGCTGCCCCGATGCCTCCCGACTGGGCTTTTTCTCCTCTCAAAACGGCTACCATCAGCTGGTGGAGGATTTGCACAGCGTTTCGCTCTATTTAAAAAAGAGGTATCCCGACCTGCCGCTGTTTTTGTTTGGACACAGCATGGGCTCTATGATTGCACGTCTGTATCTTTCCAAGCACGCCGACCTGCTTGCCGGTGTGGTGCTATGCGGCACAGCCGGACCAAACCCTGCGTCCCGCGCCGGAATGGCAATCTGTCGCAAGGTCATCGCCTCCAAAGGGGAGATGTATCATTCCCAGAAACTGTACGACCTGCTGTTTGGCTCCTTCAACAAGCGTTTTTCCAACCAGCGCACCGACTTTGACTGGCTCAGCCGCGACCAGAAGGAGGTAGATGCCTACATCCAGGACCCACTGTGCGGTTTTCCTTTTACAGCGGCAGCATATCTGGACCTGATTTCCCTGCAATACTACTCCAACACCAAGCTGTGGTACAAGACTCTGCCGCAAAATCTGCCGATGCTGCTGATTTCCGGCAGCATGGACCCGGTGGGAGGGTATGGAAAAGGAATCTCTGCCATTGCCAAAAATTTGCACAACGTCGGCATCCAGGACCTGACTGTCTGGCTCTACCCCGAAGCACGGCATGAGCTGCTCAACGAATTGAATCGGGATGAGGTCATGCGGGATGTTCTTTCCTGGCTGGCGCTCCACTCTGCTGAATAAGTTTTTCTATCAAAACAGCCCGAACGCAAAGTACGTTCGGGCTGTTTGTTTGCAATCATTGATTTTCCTAGCAGAAAAATCCGCCGTTTGGACTGATGACCTGACCGGTCACAAAGGATGCCTGCTCCCCTGCTAAAAACAGTGAAACCTGCGCAATCTGCTGCGGGGTCCCGATGGTACACAGCGGCGTTTCCTCCCGCAGCTGGTCCATCACCTCCTGCCCGAGGGCGCCGTTCATCTCGGTGTCCACCACGCCGGGCGCGATGCAGTTGACCCGGATGCCGGAAGGTCCAACCTCCTTCGCCAGCGCCTTGGTCAGACCGATAATGCCCGCCTTTGCCGCAGAATAAGGCACCTCGCAGGAGGCTCCGGTCAATCCCCAGATGGAGGAGGTGGTGATGATGCTGCCGCTGTGCCGGTGAATCATCGAAGGCAACACCGAACGGCAGCAGTAAAAGGTACCGTCCAGGTTGACCGCCATCATCCTTCGCCAGTCCTCCGGTGTAAAATCGGTCAGCAGTCCCTGCCGGGCAATTCCGGCGTTGCACACCAGCACATCGATGTGTCCAAACTGCTGCAAAACCGTCTGCACCATCTGCTCCACCTGCTGCGGGTCGGACACATCTGCCTGACAGGGCAGCACCGAGCATCCCTGCTGTGCCATCTGCCGGGCAAATTCTTCGACCGCCTGCCCGCTACTGCAAAAGTTTGCAGCCACCTGATAGCCTGCCTTTGCAAATTCTTCTGCGGTTGCCCGCCCGATTCCGCGGGAAGCTCCTGTAATGAGCGCTACCTTTGCCATCCTGTTTCCCTCCGCCTTTGTTTTTTTTGATAAAACAAAAAGGCGCTGGAATTTTCCAACGCCTTTTTCTTGGTGACCTATCGGAGACTCGAACTCCGGACACCCTGATTAAAAGTCAGGTGCTCTACCGACTGAGCTAATAAGTCAAAGTAGCTTTGCACGGCTTTGTTTGCCTGTGCTCTTGCAACGTTGATTATTATAGCACAGCTTATTTTTATTGTCAACACTTTTTTTAAATTTTTTTATAAAAATTGTCTTATTTTCCATCGGGTGGTATAATAGAGGGATAAAGGGCTTTTGATTTTGAATTTTCGCTTTTCAGTGAGGTGCAGCATGGAACCTTCTTTGGATACCAACATACAATTTTTGACCGGCGTGGGTCCCAAGCGAGCCGCGCTCTACCAGAAGCTGGACATCTTTACCATTCGGGATTTGCTCTACTATTTCCCGCGCTCCTATATCGACCTGTCCTCTCCCTGTGAGATTGCCGCTCTGCCTGCCTGGGAAACCTGTGGGGTCAAAGCCCGCGTCGTGGCCAAAAGTGCACCGCAGTATGTCCGCCGCGGCATGACCATCTCCCGCGTGCGGGTGGCAGACGACACCGGCAGCATGGTCATCACCTTTTTTAATGCCAAATACACCGTCGATGCCCTCCATTATGATCAGGAGTATCTGTTCTACGGCAGGACCGGCGCACCCGGAAGGGCAGAGATGACCGCACCCTCCATCTACCCGGTTCAACAGGCAGGCGGGCTGATTCCGGTCTACCCGCTGACACAGGGACTTTCCTCCAAGATGATTTCTGCCAATATCGCGCAGGCGTTGCAGATGGCGGACCGGAAAATCCCCGACCCGCTGCCCGCCTTTCTCCGTCAACAGTATCAGCTGTGCCACCTGCACTTTGCTTTGCAGAACATCCATTTTCCCGCCGACCGGGAGAGCGCCCAGCTTGCCCGCAATCGTTTGGTATTCGAGGAGCTGCTGATGCTCTCCCTCTCGTTGCATTCGGTGCGCAGTGACACCAGCACCTGCACCGGCTTTGTCTGCGCCAAAACCGATTTGACCCCCTTTTTGGAGCAACTGCCCTTTCAGCTGACCGGTGCCCAACAGCGTGCCATTGCGCAGGTGGCTGCCGATTTAAGCCGCAGTGTACCGATGAACCGGCTGGTACAGGGGGACGTCGGTTCAGGTAAAACGATGGTCGCAGCGGCAGCCGCCTTCCTCGCCTACCAAAACGGGTATATGTCCGCACTGATGGCTCCCACCGAAATTTTGGCGCAGCAGCACTATCAGGGACTTTCCAAACTGCTGGGACCTTTGGGGATGCGGCTGGGTCTGCTGTGCGGCTCGATGACCGCCAAGGAAAAACGGCAGGTCAAGGAAAGCATCGCCTTAGGGATGGTGGATCTTGTCATCGGGACCCACGCACTGCTCTCCCGTGACGTGGACCTGCCCAACCTGGCGCTGGTCATCACCGACGAACAGCATCGCTTTGGCGTGCGGCAGCGTGCGATGCTGGGGGAAAAATCTGTCCACCCGCACACGCTGGTCATGTCCGCCACCCCGATTCCCCGCACGCTGGCGCTGATGATTTACGGCGATTTGGACGTTTCCTCCATCGACGAGCTGCCGCCCAACCGTCAGCCGGTCAAAACCTATGTCATCAGCTCCAAGCTCAAGCCGCGCGCCTACCGCTTTTTGCAGGACCATCTGGACCGCGGCTTGCAGGGGTACATCGTCTGTCCGCTGGTAGAGGCGATGGAGGACACCCCATCCAACCTGCAAAATGCACAGGAGTACGCCGACACCCTTGCCCGCGGACCCTTTCAAGACTATCAAGTGGGTGTGCTGCATGGCAAAATGCGCCCGAAGGAACGTGAAGCCATCATGTCCGCCTTTGCCCGCGGGGAAATCCAGCTGCTGGTATCCACCACCGTCATCGAGGTCGGTGTGGATGTACCCAACGCAGTCATCATGATGGTGGAAAATGCAGAGCGCTTTGGACTCAGCCAGCTACATCAGCTGCGCGGCAGGGTCGGCAGAGGCTCGGAGCAGTCCTACTGCATTCTGGTTTCGGACAACCGCAACCCGGACACCCGCGAGCGTCTGGAGATGCTGCACCGCACCAACGACGGCTTCAAGGTCGCCGAATACGACCTGAAGGTGCGCGGTCCGGGCGACTTTCTGGGCAAGCGCCAGCACGGTCTGCCGCAGCTGAAGATTGCCGACCTCGGTTCGAGCATGGAGATGATGGAGCAGGTGCAGCAGGCAGCCGAGCTGCTGCTTGAGCCGAACCGCTGCTCCGAAGCAGAGCGCAATCTGCTCGATGAGGCAATTCGCCGAACTTTGCAAACGGTGGGCGACAGCCTAAACTGATTGTGACCTTTCCTTTTTAAAACGCATGGAAAACGCACACACCCCTGCCGCAAAAGGGAATTCCCTTTTGCAGCAGGGGTGTGTTATCTGTCTAAACTTTCTCCTTTAGTTTAAGTGCTGCTGCAATCCAGCCAGCAGGTCGTTCTTGATGTCCCACAGCTTCTGCGAGAGGTCGACATAGTAATTGTGCGGATTTTCAAATCGTTTGACCTCGTCCCACAGGGTATCTACCTGCTGTTTGCAGTGGCTGCGAATCTGCTGGATGTCCGGCAGCTGATAAACCAGCTTGCCCTGGCGGAAGATGGGCTGAAGCATCTCCTTTGCCGTCACATTTTCCAGTGTGCACTTTTTCCAGGTTGCCAGCGGGTCAAAGATGGTCAAGGTGATGGGGTTCTGGGTATCCAGCTGCTCGTCGTGGACACAGACATAATCCGCTACTGCCTTACCATTGCTGTCAAACAGGCGGTAAACCTTCTTGAAGTGCGGATTGGTAATCTTTTCCGGGCTTTCGCTGACCTTGATTTTCGGGATGAATTCTCCATCCTTCTCCACCGCTACCAGCTTGTAAACGCCGCCAAACACCGGGTCGGACTTGCTGGTAATCAGTCGCTCACCGATGCCAAAGCTGTCGAGCTTAGCTCCCTGTAATTTCAGGTCGCGGATGATGTACTCATCCAACGAGTTGGAGGCAACGATCTTGACGTCGGCAAAGCCTGCCTCATCGAGCATCTTTCTGGCTTTTTTGGAGAGGTAGGCAATATCTCCGCTGTCGATGCGCACCCCTTTCGGACGGTGACCCAGCGGAAGGATGACCTCGTTAAACACCTTGATGGCGTTGGGGATACCGGATTTGAGCACATTATAGGTGTCCACCAACAGCGTACAATCGTCCGGGTAAATCTGTGCGTAGGATTTAAACGCCTCATATTCGCTGTCGAACATCTGCACCCAGCTGTGCGCCATGGTGCCGACTGCCGGTACGCCGTAATCGCGGTCGGTGATGGCACAGGCGGTCGCGCCGCAGCCGCCGATGTAGGTCGCACGTGCGCCCAAAATTGCCGCATCATAGCCCTGCGCCCTGCGGGAGCCGAACTCCATAATCAGCTTATCTCCTGCCGCGCGGACCATGCGGTTTGCTTTTGTTGCCACCAGCGACTGGTGGTTGATAGTCAGCAGGATCATCGTTTCCACCAGCTGTGCCTGGATAACCGGACCTTTCACGGTGACAATCGGCTCGTTCGGGAAGATGGGAGTTCCCTCTTCCATTGCCCAAACGTCGCAGGAGAAACGAAAGTTTGCAAGGTAATCCAAGAACTGTTCGTCGAACACCTTTTTCGAGCGGAAGTATTCGATGTCCTGTGGGGTAAAGCGCAGGTTTTCCAGGTAGTGGACCAGCTGCTCCAGACCGGCAAAGATGGCAAAGCCACCGTTGTCCGGGATATTGCGGAAGAACATATCGAACACCGCTACCTTGTCCTTCATGCCGTTGAGGAAGTAGCCGTTGGACATGGTAAATTCGTAGTAGTCGGTCAGCATGGTGAGGTTTCTCTCCTCAGACCAGTTGATATGCATATCATCAAATCCTTTCTAAAAAAGCGGTATTACACCATAGATGCCGGAGAACCGTTGTCGAAAGAGAGCAGCCCATGCGGTTCATACGGCACACCGTCCTGCGAGCAGAAGTAGATGCGCTCGAGCATATCCACTGCGCGGTACGCCGCTGCATAAAAGATTTTGGGAAAGCTGCGGTTGTCGGTCTTTTCCGGTGTATTCAAATGATACCAGCTGTCGCAGTCGAGGTTGAGGATGTCCTCCATCACCTGCCTGCGGCGGATGTGCGGAGAAAAAATTTTTTTGCCGCCCAGCAGCGCCTCGCCCGCTTCGGTCAGGCGGACCAGACATCCGCTGCGGTCCAGCACCAGCTGCAAAAGGGTCCAGGTCTGCGAAAAACAGCCCTCCAGCTCCTTGACGCTGCACCGGATGCCGTAAACCTCCTCCAGCAGCTGGGCATACAGTCGTGCAATCACCCGATGCTCCCAGTGGCTGCCGTACAACCGCTTTGCCGGGCGGTATTCACGGATATTTCTGCCGCGCTTGATGCGGTACAAAGCGGTGTCAATATCACTTTCGATGCGGTGATGCAGTCCGCGGCGCTCATCCAGCGGCAGCACCCGCTCCTTCTGCATCTGCTTAAAGTAGATGTATGGGTGCGCCTCACAGTCTAAACAATAATGTCCGGCAAAGCCTAAGATATAGGATGCCAGCGTTTCATATTCATCGGTATGCCTGCGCTCGTTGAGATAGCGGCTCATACATGCAAACAGTTCATCGACCTTTTTTAGGTGCATCAGATTGCCATAACGCGGCAGCAGGCTGGTGCCCAGCAGGGCATCCTTAAAAAAGAGCAGGTCGGGTCCCTGCTGTCCCCAAAAATAGGGTGCGGGATTGCGCTCGAGAAGCTCCTGAATCTCCTCGTCCAAAAAAGCAAAGACCTGTGCTCCAAACAATTCATGGGTAACAAAAGCGGGCATAATGCGCCTCCTTTTTTCCAAAATCGGTTGTATATCAACCGGCAGACAAAACTATGCCAAAAACATATTCGATGCAATCTTACCTAACAGCAGCAGCATGGCTACAATCATGATTGGGCGAACCACCTTGGCTCCCTTTTTCAGCGCCAAGCCGGAGCCGACCCAGTTGCCCAATACCGAAAAGATGGTGCACTTGATGCCGACATCGACCAGCACATTTCCGCTCATGCCGTAGGTTATCAGCGCGGCGACGTTGGAGGCAAGGTTGACCACCTTGGTGGTGCCGCAGGCGCGGATGATGCCTAATCCCAGTACCGAGTTGAGCAGCAATGTCATAAAGGTGCCTGCACCCGGACCAAAGAATCCGTCGTACATACCGGTACCAAAGCCGACTGCCGCCGACAGCAGCACCGAGCGCAGCAGCGGCATCTCCTGCTCGCGTTCTTCTCCAAAGTCCTTTTTGCGCAGCACCATAATGGCAATCAGCGGCACTGCCACCAGCAGAATGTAGTTGAGATATTTTTCGTCGATTGCCATTGCCAATTTTGCACCCAGCGGGGAGCCTACCAGCGCGCCTGCCGCTGCAATCAATGCAACCTTGATGTTGATTTGCTTTTCCTTAAAAAAGCGAACCGAAGCGGTCAGGGTACCGATGGCATTTGCAAACTTGTTGGTTCCCAGCGCCATGTGCGCCGGAATACCCACCGCATAATAAGCCGGCAGGGTAATCAGTCCGCCGCCGCCCGCAATCGAATCGACCAGTCCACCCAGAAAGACACAGGCAAACAACACCAGCATCTGCGAAAATTCTATTTCCATAATCTTGCTCCTGTCTTTTCTTCAATCCTCAAAAATCACTTTCCATCCTTTTCTGCCGTTTACCGCATGACAGAGGTTCCCTTTTCCTTTAAATAGGTGGAGTAGACGTCCGCCAGATGCAGCTTGACCGCCAGCGGATATTTTTCATACGCCTGACTGATAGAAAAGCTGCCGCCGCGCGCCGCATCGTCAAACCCGCCCATGTGCCAGCGGATGGCAACCGCCTCGGAGGGCTTGAGCCGCAAAAAGCGCTCAATCAAAAAGACCGATTTTTCTCCATGACCAAACGGGAACTGGTCATCGATGGAAAAATAAGGCTGCGCCTCCCACCTGCCGGTCTCCGGGTTTTTGACATTGCGGGAGCTGACCTTGTAAAACTGCGCCTTGCACACATCGTGCAGCAGCGCACAGATGGCAAAGCTCTCCATGCTGTCGCCTTCCTCAAAAAAGCGGTCCACCATCGTTTCAAACACGCTGATGCTGTGCATCACCAACCCATGCTGACAGGCACAGTGATATTTGGTGCTGGCAGGCGCGGTAAAAAAATCGGTCTTTTTAAGCCATTCCAGCAGCTGTTCTGCACCCTCGCGCCTGATGTGGGTGGTGAACAGTTGTTCAAATTTCTGCTGATAATCCAGCTCTTCCATAGGCTCATCCTCCCAAAAACTGCTGCGCCGGAGGTTTTGTTGCATTGCGCAGGATATTATCAGACCCATTATAGCACAAATCGCAAAAAGTGTAAAAATGATTTTGCCTTGTCCGGCAATTTTTTCCGTAGATTGCCGGTTTTGTTTTCTTCTACAAAAAAGCAGGAGAAAGGTTCTCCCCTTCTCCTGCCCCTGTGCTTATTTTTGATAGAATTTTCCCTGCCAGCTGTCCCGTCGGACCAGCTCCTTGTCGATTTCATTGAGGACACACAGCTTTTTTAAGCTCCACATCGGTCCAACCAATGCCTCTTTTTCTCCGTCTCCGGTTACCCTTTGGACAATCAGCTCCGGCGGCAGCAGCTCCAGCTGGTCGCAGACGATGTTGACATACTCCTCACGCTCGAGCAGACGGAACTCTCCCCGCTGCAGCTGTTCTGCCATCACCGTCCCTTTTAAGACGTGCAGCAGATGGATCTTGATGCTGTGCAGCGAAAACCGGCTCAATTCCCGTGCGGTTTCCAGCATCATCTGATGGTCCTCGCCGGGCAGTCCGTCGATAATGTGGACGCAGACCTGCACCCCACGCTCTTGCAGCTTTTGGTAGCCGCGCAGAAAATCGGCATAGCTGTGGCAGCGGTTGATCCGCTGACCGGTGACGTCGTGGATGGTTTGCAGTCCCAGCTCCACCTCCAGATAGGTGCGCTGTGCAAGCTCGCCCAAATAGTCGGCTGTTTCATCACTGATGCAGTCGGCACGGGTGGCAATGGCAAGCCCTGCCACATTGGGAAAGTTAAGCGCCTGCTCAAACTTTTCCCGCAGCACCGGCAGCGGCGCATAGGTGTTGGTGTGCGCCTGAAAATACGGGATGTACAGGGTGTCCTCCCACTTGTGGTCCATCACCTGCCGCACCTGCTCAAACTGCCGGTCCAGCGGAAGATGAACGTCCCCGGCAAAATCCCCGCTGCCGCGCGACGAGCAGTAGGTACAGCCGCCGGTGCCCTTGGTCCCATCGAGGTTTGGGCAGGTAAAGCCCGCATCCAGCGAAACCTTTGCCACCTTGCAGCCAAAGTGATGGCGCAGGAAGTAGTTGAAGGTGTGATACCGTTTATTGCTATCAGAATAGGGAAACGGATTGTTCATTATTTTTTCAGCAGTGCTCCTGCTTCTTCATCCACAAAGATGGTGACATCCGGGTGCAGACGCAGTACGCTTGCCGGTACCTTTGGAGTGATGGGACCATAAACGGTGTCATAGATGGTCTGTGCCTTCTTCGGACCGTTTGCCAGCAGCACGATCTTCTTTGCCTTCATGATGGTGCCGATGCCCATGGTCAATGCCTTCTTTGGCACCTGGTCCATCGACTCAAAGAAGCGGGCGTTTGCTTCGATGGTGTTCTGGGTCAAATCGACCACATGAGTCTTTTCCGGGAACTCCTCACATGGCTCGTTGAAGGCGATGTGACCGTTGTTGCCGATGCCCAGCAGCTGAATGTCCACGCCGCCGGTCTGCTCTACCAGCTGCTCATAGCGCTCGCACTCTGCCTGCAAATCCTCTGCGGTGCCGCATGGAACGCTGGTGTTTTCCTTGTTGATGTTGATGTGGTCGAACAGATTGTGGTTCATAAAGTAACGGTAGCTCTGGTCGTTGTCGCCGTTCAGTCCTGCATACTCGTCGAGGTTGACAGTTTTTACATGGCTAAAGTCCACTCTGCCCTCGTTGTACATCTGAATCAGCTCTTTATACATTCCGACCGGAGTGGAGCCGGTTGCCAGACCCAACACGCTGTCCGGTTTTAAGGTGATCTGTGCTGCAAAGATGCGGCTGGCAAGCTTGCACATTTCGGTATAATCTTTAGTTACTACAACTTTCATTGATAAAGCCCTCTTTTCCTTTGGATTGATAAGACAAAATACAAAGAATTTCCGATATTATTTTAACACAATGTCCCCCACCGGTCTAGAGGGAGGCAGTGTTTTTTGTAAAACTGCAACAGGCGCAGGGAAAACACCTTCCCCACGCCCGTTTATCTTGGTTACTTGATGGCTTCTTTGAGAATCTCTTTTGCCTTTTCGTTATCCGGCGAAATGACCACAAAGATATAATTGCCCTTTTCTTCGACCACTGCGCTGTCGAGCTTGGTCATCTCTTCAGGCTTGTAGTCCTCATAACGCACCTTCAAATCCTTGATGCGGTCGTTGATAAGGCTCTTGACCACAGTGACCTGGTCGGACTCTTTGACCTGGAACATGGCAATCTCGTCGGCGTTGCCGGTGGCATAATCCGCCATATAGATAGCATAGTTTTCCAGGGTGGTCGGGTCGATATAGTAGTAGTTGTTCAGTGCAGCCTCGCCCTGCTTTTGCATCTTGCTGGCAGAAAAGTCGATGCCGCCGGTCAGCGAGGAGTAGACCTCGTCAAAGGAGATATACTCGCTTTTATTTCCGCAGCCCGCAAAGCTGATTGCCAGGGTAACTGCTGCCAGAGTTGCTGCCAAAAATCGTTTCATTTTTTTCATTGTTATTCCTCCGCTGCTGTGTGCGACTTGAGATAGTCGAACCATTTTTGATAATATTTGTTTCCAAAGTGCATACCGTCGCCGTTGGAATCCTCCGGCAGGCAGCCCTTTTCGTCCTTAAAGGCAGAAGCAACATCCAGATAATGCACCTTCTGCTCTTCTGCAATCTCGACCACCAGCTCGTTATAGCGGTTGATCTTGTCGTTGGAAATGTCCTCGCGGGAGTCGTCAAACTCCTGGGTGACCGGCAGGATGGACTGCAAATAAATCTGGCTGTCGGGATGCTGCTCCTTGACCGCCTGCACAAACTTTGTGTAAACGTCGGTGAAATGCTGCTCGGTGAACCAGCCCACGCCGTTTGCGCCGAACATGATATAGATTTTTTTGGGCTCCGCTGCCTCCAGAGCGCCCATCACGGTGCTGTTTCCCTGTGCTGTACGAATCTGGTCGTCGGTAAAGACATTGTCCAGATTGATGCCTCTGGCTGCCACCACGGTAGCGTTGGTCATCACCTCATACAGCTTGATGCCTTCGGTGATGGAATCTCCCACAAAAGCGGCATCGTCAAAGTATTCGTCGCCGACGCTCGAGCCGCTGTTGGGCACCAGTGCCGACGAGGACAGGATGCGCTCGCTGGTCAGCTCGGTCACATCCGGCTGGCTCGGCTGCTGTTGTGGCTGCTCCTGCTCCGGCTGGGTCTGCCCGGTTGACTCGGTCGAATCAGATTGGGTTGACTCGGTCGGCTCGGTCGAATCAGATTGGGTTGACGCGGTCGGCTCGGTCGAATCCGACTGGCTCAAATCGGATTCCTCCAGCTGCTGCTTACTGAGCACCTCCTTTGGAATTTCTCCCTGTGCCTGTGCCTGCGCAGTTTGCTGCTCGTTTTTCTCCTGCATCTTTCCCCAATAAGCTGAAACGCCCAGTGCCAGGGCAGCTGCCAGGACCAAAACGGCAAGAAAAATCAGCAGACTTTTTTTCCTGTTTTTTCTGCGATGAGAATAGATACTGTTTCTGCTGCGCAATCTTTTTCCCCCTTTTTCCTCTCTTTGCTTTCCCATGGCGGAAAGCTCTTATTTAGTATACTACGTCTATCAGAAAATTCCTAGACCCTGCTTTAAATTTCATAAAAATTTAAAGCATCTTACTTTTGTCAATTCTTCTTCCTTTCTTTCGGAAAAGGCAAAAAAGTGCTTGACATTTCTTTTTTATGGTGGTATAATTAGGAACGTTGAATGCGAGTGTGCTGGAATAGGCAGACAGGCACGTTTGAGGGGCGTGTGTCTTCGACGTACGAGTTCAAGTCTCGTCACTCGCACCAAAAGCCATCGACCGACCGGTCGGTGGCTTTTTTGTTTTGCTTTCCCGTTTTTTTACCTTTAAAAAAGGGACTCCCGGTGGAGTCCCTTTTTTATTGTTCTTACAGGCTCAGTTCGTTCAAGCCAATCAGGCTCAGAATGTAGATTTTCAGTGCTTTAAACATACACTCGATGTTGTTGCACTCATCCGGCATATGCTCCTCGCCCTTGCCTTCTGGACATGGGTTTGGTGTGCCGTGGAAGCCGGGACCGAAGGCAACTGCATTTTCAAAGTGTTTTGCATAGGTGCCGCCGCCGATGGTGTACGGTACGCCCTTTTCACCGGTGACATAGTCGTGTGCAGCCAGCAGGGTTTTGATTTCTGCGGTGTCTGCCGGTTTGTAAACCGGGGAGGTGTTCTTTCTCAGAACTGCCTTTGCACCGTGCTCCGCTACATATTTTTCCATCATGGCAAACAGCTCGTCGCCCTTGAAGGTGACCGGATAACGGATGTCCAACTTCAGGGAGATGACGTTGTCCTTCATCGAATCCACGCCGTTGACATGGGTGATCTTGCCGGATACCTCATCCTCAACCGCTGCGCCGATGCCTGCGCCGTTGCTGTCCTTGAGGACCTCAGCTGCGGCTGCCATTGCCTTCTTTTCCATCTCAGAAAGCTGTGGCAGGGTGGAAATCAGCTCAAACAGCAGTTTGGTTGCGTTGATGGAGCCTTCCGGTTTTGCTGCATGAGCAGTCTTGCCGGTAGCTGTTACCTTGATGCCGCCTTCTACTGCTTCTACATGGTATACCTTGTGGTCATAGTTGCCCAGGTCTGCCTCGGTAATACCCTTGAGGGTTGCCGTTGCGCTGGCGCAGACTGCGTTGCTGACAGTGCCGCCGACAACGTCGGTGATGACCTTGCCATCGACTGCCAGTTCAATCATCACGCTGAGTTGACCCTTTTCACCGATGCAAACCGGGAAGCTTGCGTCCGGTGTAAAGGCAAAGGTTGGCTCCTTCTCTGCTGCCAGATAGTGTGGCAGGTCGGTCATGCCGGTTTCCTCGCTGCATCCGAATACCATGCGGTAGGTGTAGTTTGGCTGGATACCCAGCTCCTTCATACATTTGAGCGCATACAGACCAATCACTGCCGGACCCTTATCGTCCGAAACGCCGCGTCCATAGATGTAACCGTCCTTTTCAATCATATCGTATGGGTCATGGCTCCAACCGTCGCCCTCCGGTACAACGTCCAGATGTGCCAGCAGAGCAATCTCTTTTTCTGCGTTGCCGTATACAGCGGAACCTGCATAGTAATCATAGTTTTTGGTAGCAAAGCCCATGCCTTCGCAAATCTGCAAAGCTTTGTCGAGCACCTTGCGGCAGCCTTCGCCGTATGGAGCCTGTGGATTGTCATTTGCTACGCTGACGCTCTTGATGTTGACCAGGGTGGCAACATCCTGCAAAAGATTCTGTCTATTATCTGCAATAAACTGGTCGATTCTGGTTTCCATTTCTTTAGAAATCATCTGTAAAAACCTCCAATGCATTGATTCTTTTTCAAAAGTCAGTCAAGACCTCTGCTCCATTATACCACAAATTATGGTTTTTACCATCATATCTTGAAAAAAACCTGCACAAATTCCGGTTGATTTTGTTTAGCATGTATGATATGTTCTTTTCACACTATAATATAAAGCGAACACTTTATATTATAGCACAAAAAAACAGCAGAGAGCTGTTCTGCCTCTCTGCTGTTGCTTGTTTTATCGTTTTTTATTCGAGTTCCAATAGCCGACCACTTCGCTGACGGTGCTGACCGTTACAAACGCCTTCGGGTCGTTGTTGCGGATATATTCCATCAGCTGTGCGTACTCATTTTTGGCAAGGATGGTGACAATCTCCAGCTTTTCACTGTTGTCATAGCCGCCCTTTGCTTCATACAGGGTCACGCCACGGTGCAGGTCGTGCATGATGTAATCCGCCAGCTGCTCGTGGTGCTGGGAGAGGATGCAGACCCTTTTGCGTCTGGAAAAGCCGCTGATGAACGAATCGATGACGATGCCGTTGAAGTAGGTGCCCAGAAAGCCGATGACCAGGGTTTTGGTGTCATAAACCAGAATGGAGCTGGCAACGGTGAGAGCGCCCACCACTGCAATGCTCTGACCCAGCTCGATATGGGTGTACTTGTTGATAACCTTGCCGATGATGTCCAAGCCGCCCGAGGAAGCGTTGGCGTTGAACATCAGCGCCTGTCCGACACTGATGAGCAGGACACAGCACAGCGCATCCAGGGTCATATCGTTGGTCAGTGAAGGGTTGTTTGGGAAGAGCACCTCAAAGATGTACAGAAACACCGGCAGCAACAGCGAGGTGTAGACGGTCTTTGCACCGAACTCCTTTCCCACAAACACAAAGCCGATGACCAGACAGAAGAGGTTGAGGATGAAGGTCATCACCGAAACCGAAACCGGGATGAAGTGAACCAGCACCATCGCAAGACCGGTGATGCTGCCGAAGATAATGTTGCTTGGCATCATAAAGAAATAGATTGCCAGTGCAGCCAAAAACAATCCCGCTGTGATGACTGCATACTCGCGCAGCAGCTTAAAGCGGTCCTGTGCCGGCTGGGTCAGATTGTCGTTTGTCTTTTCCACCGTAAATTCCTCCTTGGGGAGTTGTTCCCCGTTTGTTTTTGCAAATAGATTGAAAACCGATTTCCCTTTGACAGAGCCGAACAGCCGCATCTGTCAAAAAAACCAAAACTTTCCTATTATCAGTTTATCCTTTTCCCTGCCCGATGTCAATGGCAGTGCGGACAGGAATTTTTTGTGGCAAATTTTTTGCATCATTTCAACTTGAGCGCGGTGGAAAGCTCGTGGATGACCCGGTCCTTCGCGATGACCAGCAGCTTGTCCCCGCTGAGCACCTGTGTGTTTCCTCGCGGAATAATCAGCTTGTCGCTGCGGAAGATGGCTGCGATTACCGCATTCTCCGGGATGTCAAGCTCAAACAGACGTTTTCCGTCCAGTTCATAGCGCTCGGGGATGAGCAGCTCGCTTAAAGTCGCCTCACCGCGGTTGAGCGAAAGCAGCGACTTGATGCGGGCTGCATCCACCTCTCGTTCAAGCAGACGGGCGATATTATCGGTGCTGGAGATTGGAATATCAACTCCCAATTTTTTCATTACGACAGCATTCTTTGGATTATTGACCCTTGCCACCGTTTTCGGCACCTTGAAGATTCGCTTTGCCAGCTGACAGGAAATCAGATTGTCCTGGTCCAGACCGGTGACCGCGATGACTGCATCTGCCCGGGAGGCGTTGGCGGTAGTCAGCGCCTCGATGGTGGAGCCGTCGGCATTGACCACAGCGATGTCCAGCTGATTGGCTGCATACTCGCAGGTGCGTTTATTTTTTTCAATGATCAGCGGCTGGTGCCCATGCTCCAACAATGTCTTGCACAGGTAAAAGCCGACCTTACCTCCGCCGATTACGATTACGTTCATACTCTCTCTTCCTTTCCAACAGCAGCTGCCACTAACGAATATCGGTGCTGACCAGCAGCTTATCGGTGGCGCGGATGGTCCTGAAATGGTTTGGGTCGAGCAGCAGGTCCACTGTCATGCTGATTTCACCGGTCTGGTCCACCAGCGCAATCAACGATTCCGGCTGCAAACGGCGTGCGGCTTCCTCCACTGTCAGTCCCACCAGCTCGTGCGGCGGCTCCATGGTGGACACCGACATAACTTCGTTGCCGACGGTGATGTGTCTGGTCTGGGTGCGTTTGGTCAGCATCGCATAGACCGACGAAACGGTGATGTTGGTCGGACAGACCGACTGAATATCAAAGCGGGAGAAGATGTCCTCCCGCAGCGGGTCGAAGATACGGGCAACAATGCGAGGAACGTTGAAAATTTCCCTTGCAATCTGGCAGACCATGATGTTGGTGTTATCGTCCTCGGTGACAGCAGCGATGGCGTCACAACCCTCGATGCCTGCCTGCCGCAGAATGTCCAGGTCGATGGGCACACCCTGGATGGTGAAACCGGAAAAATCGTCCGAAAGCAGGTCGAAGCTTTCCCTCTTCTGGGCAATGATGGCGACGTCATGCCCTAACTGGCACAGCACATCCGCCAGACGGGAACCGACCTTGCCGCAGCCAATGATTAGAATATTCATATCCTTACCCCTTTCTGAAGGTAAATCTTTATATTTTCTGCAACGCACTCCATTATAACGCATTTCTCCGCAGGAATAAAGGCATCTTTTCAACAAAATTCTTCCAGCCCGGCTTCCTGCCTGATGGGACAAGAAAAATACACAATTTATTTACCATTTTAGTAGTGACAAACGTTTCATTTTATGATATATATGATTATAATCGATAGAATCATAGAAAAGGGTCATCACAACCATCCAAAGGGGGTTTTTTTAATGAAAAAATTTGCACTGCTTGCCCTGTTGGGCGCTGCCGCAGCCGGAGCCGCCGCTGTGTGCGTAAAGGTCATCAAAGACCGCAAGAGCAATCTGGACGCTGACTACACCGAATGTCCCTGCGAGGGCGAAAACCCGCCGCAGGCTCCTGTTCAAGAGCCTGCGCAAAAGCCTGAAGAAAAACCGGTGTCTGAAGAGTTTTATGAAGAAAGTGAATCGGAAGGCTGCGAAGAAGCTTGCTGCACCGAGCAACCCTGCGAAGAATGCAGCGAAGCCTGCGCAGAACAGCCTTGTGAAAGCTGTGAAGAAACCTGCTGCACCGAGCAGCCCTGTGAAAACTGCGAAGAACAGCCGGTCGAGGATGCCCAAATCGAGGACGAAGCTGACAAAGAAACCATCTAACCCAAAACAAAGCAAAAGGTGCCGCCGAAACTGGCGGCATTTTTTCTGGACAGAGAACGGCAACACAGAAAGGAAAGGTAACATGATCTGGTATCTCGACCACAGTGCGATTGCTGTGGAAACCAACAACCACCTGCTGCTGTTTGACCTGTTTGGCAAAACGCTCCAACCGCCAAAAGAGATGGGACTGGCACAGGGGTTTGTAAATCCTGATGAGCTGCGGGACAAGGATGTGGTCATCTTTGTTTCCCACGAGCACCCCGACCACTTTGACCCTGCCATCTTCTCTCTGCGCGACCGATTAAAGCGGGTGCGCTTTGTTCTGCCCGAAGAATTTGATGAAATCTATCAGGGGGATTTATTTGCCGCACCCAACCAAACCTACCACCTGCCGGACATGACAGTGACCACCTTTGAGTCGACCGACATCGGACTGGCGTATCTGGTGGAGGTGGACGGCAAGCGCATCTACCACGCCGGAGATTTAAACTGGTGGCATTGGGAGGGCGAAGAGGAGGAATTCAACCTCGATCAGGCAAAGCGTTACCAGCAGCAGATGCAGCTGCTGGCAGATGCACTGGACGGCAATCACCTTGACCTTGCCTGCATCCCGGTGGACCCGCGTTTACACAGCGACTGCCTGCGCGGACTGCTGGCGTTTGACAGCCGGGTGTTTGCAAAAAACATCCTTCCCATCCACTTCTGGGGAGATTTTTCGGTGATGCAGACGCTGCACGACCGCCTTTCACCCGAGCTGTTTTCCCGCATCCTAACGGTGGAGCATCCGGGGAAGATCTGCGGCAACTTGTAAAATCGATGGCAGATATTATATCTGCCTTTCCCTATTCTGCTTGTAATCACAATCCAAAAGAAAAAGGAGGAGTAGAGAAAATGGAATTGGACAAACAAACAATAAAAAAAATTATCGGGCTGATTAGCTTTGCCATTCTGCTCAGCTGGGGATTAAAAAACACCGAGTTTATCAAACGTCTGATCGCACTTGCGCTGGGACTGCTTCAGCCCTTCCTGATCGGTGGCGTGATTGCCTTTGTGGTCAACGTCCCGATGCGGGCTTTGGAAAACGCCTGTTTCATCAAACCCTACCAGAAGCGCCTTGCCGCACAGGCTGCTGCCAAACCGGCTGGCAAAGGGAGTACTGTTCCTGCCAAACCGCCTATCTGGTACCGTGCTAAACGTCCGCTCAGCCTGATTTTAAGCCTTCTGCTGGTCCTTGGTGTCATCGGCGTCGGCACACTGATTGTTGTACCGGAAACGGTCAGCAGCTTTTCTTCCATTGTCAACAACCTGCGCAATTTTCCGCTGATGCTCAACCAATGGGCACAGGAGCTGATGGACTGGATGCCGCAGGCGGCTGTGTGGCTGGAGGAGCTGAACCTGAATCTGGATTTGACCTCTATCGACTGGCGGGAGATTATCACCCAGGTGGTCAACTTCCTGCAAAATGGTGCAGGCAATGTGTTAAACACCACCTTTACGGTAGCCAGCGGAATCTTCAACGGCATTGTCACCGGGTTTTTGGCGATTGTCTTTTCCTTCTACCTGCTGATGAACAAGGAAAAGCTGGGCAGCCAGACAAAACAGCTGCTGTACGCTCTGCTCAAGGAGCCGCACGCCGACTATCTGGTGCGGGTCGGTCAGATGACCAATCGCACCTTCTCCAAGTTCCTCTCCGGTCAGTGTGTCGAGGCAGTCATCCTGGCAACCCTGTTCTTTGTCAGCATGAGCATTTTGCGATTCCCGTACGCCATGATTATCAGCACCCTGATTGCCTTCACCGCTCTGATTCCGATTTTCGGCGCTTTCATCGGCTGTGTCGTCGGCGCCTTCCTCATTCTGCTGGTCGACCCGGTCCGCGCCTTCTGGTTTGTGGTACTGTTCCTCTTCCTTCAGCAGTTTGAGGGCAACATCATCTACCCGCGTGTGGTCGGCAGCTCGGTTGGGCTTCCCTCCATGTGGGTGCTGGTCGCTGTTACCCTCGGCGGCAGCATGATGGGTGTGTTAGGGATGCTGGTCTACATTCCGATGTTCTCGGTGCTCTACCGACTGATTCGGGAAGCTGTTTCTGACCGTTTGAAAACAAAGCAGGTTCCGGTTGAAAAATTCAGAAGCTAAATTCATATGAAAGAGTACAGACAAAAAAGCTGTCCTTCGATGTGAAGGACAGCTTTTTTGTCTGTACATTTATTTGGTCGGGTCTACTTCCCATTCCTTTTCCAAAAAGTTACAGCCCGGTGCCTGACAGCGGCGACAGAGGACCTTGACCTGCCCGGTGGAGGCATCTTCGGCATCGGAAAAAGCAACCCAGCCTGCCTCATACTCCTGCGGTACTGTGCAGCTGTGGGAGGTTACGCAATCAATGCGGCGACATTCTGTCCGGTTGGGGCAGGTTGGACAATCAGTGCGCTGACAAGCGTTCTGGCAGCTGCCGGAATGGGAATGATGGCGACCATGTTGATGCTGAACAGACTGAGCATGATGGGTCCACTGTGCAAGCTGTTCAGAATAACGGTCGGTAAATTCGTCGATGACCTCACAGACCAACTCCTCTGGCAGCTGCGGGTCAGACAGATGCAGATGGACTTTTCTTTCTTGACCATCGGTCTGACAGCGCTGCTGTGCCTGCGCACTTCCAGCAACCGACAGAAGAAGGGTCAAAGAGACTGCTGTTGTTGCCAGCAAAAGGCGTTTGCAAAATTTCACTGGTTCTTCTCCTCCTTGTAGGTGGTATTTTGTACTACACCTATACTTCACATTCAGTATAACAAAAAAAGCGACTTGTTTTAAGTCGCTTTGAAAAGTGTTGGCACTGCTCTATTTTCCCGGGCAGTCACCCGCCAAGTATCTTCGACACTGATGAGCTTAA
>OHAU01000397.1_pt1 | contig 62602 bp, 85 predicted proteins | sample 1577181 | NCBI WGS metagenome assembly OHAU01 (sample SAMEA3541472, study PRJEB24748) | human gut metagenome | biome: human gut; feature: human-associated habitat; material: faeces | place: China | collected 2012
CCCCCCCCCCTATTTGCATCCATCGGTTGATGCGGCTATACTTCTCATTTTTTTATTTTTATTTTTTTATTTTGCTAAGAAGTTATATTTTTGCATACCTTCTTTCTTTCTTAATCCCCTTCCTGTTTTTTTCGTGTTTTTCAGGTTGGGGATTTTATATTTTTTGGGTGTTATAAAGTAGTATTTAATAGCCATAATTGATTTTGTCTATTTTCTGCTATTTTTTGTTGTGTCTATTGGCTTAATTTATTATTTTTGTGCTTAGCTATAAAACTAAGATTTTACAATTTGTACTTTCCCCGGTCTGTGAAGATAGGGGTTTCTTTTTTGATTTAACTATTACTGTATTTTTCCTATTTTAGCCATTAAGACGATAAGTTCTTCATTTTTGGTATGAAAATCGTTATTTATGCCACTTATTAAACCTTATTTGGTGTCTATTTAGTTAAAGTCAGTGTTATATTTTGTATATTTCTTGTTTTTTGCTTTAAATGGGTGTATATTTGCGACATGCTTAACTAAAAAAGATAGAAATCATGTTTATGAAGAAGAAAGAAGAGAAGGATTTGTCTTGGTATCAGGACAAGTTGGCGCAATTGGATGAGGAGCTTTATGTTGTTAGGGAGGAATATGAAAAATACCTTGCTAAATGTTATTATCCTGAATTTAAGGATAAGATAGGTCGTTATTATAAATCTAAACGTAATGACTACAGTTCCAGTTCTCATTTTTACGAATATCATGTATTGTTAGATGTTCGTCCGGAAGATTTATATATTAGTTCAGATGGTGAAGTATTGGCAAAATGTAGGACATCTTCTGTCAGTCGTGATGGTAATGGCTGTATTAGGATTAACCTTTCAGAGGAGGCTCATGTTCATTATTTGGGTGAGGAGATAAGCGAGAGGGAGTATAAAGATGCTGTTTCTAGTATTTTGTTTGATGCTGCCTGTGTTTTACCTAGTTTGAAGATTTCTGAATGAGGGTATTGTCTTTGTTTGATGGTATGGGCTGCGGCATGATTGCTTTGAGGGAGCTTGGCATAGAGCCGGAGGTTTATTATGCTTCCGAGATAGACAAATATGCTATTATGCAGACAAGTCGCAACTTCCCTAACGTTATCCATGTAGGTGACGTTAGGGAATTGGATGCATCCAAACTTGGCAGGATAGACTTGCTTATTGGCGGTTCTCCGTGCACTTCGTTCAGTTCCGCTGGTAAGATGAACGGTATGAGTACTAAGTGCAGTGAAGAGGTGGTTACTCTTGACCGATATTTGGAATTGAAAGAACATAATTATGAATTTGAGGGTGAATCCTACCTGTTTTGGGAGTATGTGCGTATTTTGAAGGAATTGAGAAAAGTCAATCCTGATATTCTGTTTTTGTTGGAGAATGTGGAGATGCAGACTAAATGGGAGAATGTGATAGACAGCGTTCTTGGAATCAAGGGTGCGCATATTAATTCCGCATTGGTATCCGCCCAGAACAGGAGACGAATATATTGGAGCAATATAAAGACTACAAGATATGGTCTTTTTAATCATGATTTATATACCCATATACCTCGTCCTGCTGACAGATGTATCTATTTAAGGGATATTCTTGAAGATGAAGTTGATAAAAAGTACTTTATCAGTGACAATATGCATGATTGGCTTGTATCTCGTAGCAAAAAGAAGAATGTAAAAATAAGAATTATGTCAGGAGATGATAAGTCTCATTGTATAACAGCCACAGCGATATATAAAGGGAATTTAGATACTGATTATGTTCCTGTTACTATAAATGGTGAAAGAAGGCTTAGGAGATATACTCCTTTGGAATGTGCTCGTTTGCAAGCTGTTCCTGATTGGTATAAATGGTATTGTTCAGACACCCAAATCTACAAGATGCTTGGCAACGGATGGACTGTAGAAGTCATAAAACATATATTTTCTTTTATAAAAAACAAAAAAATGAAAGAGTTGGAATTGGTTATAAAGGGTCGTGGTGAGACTAAGGGTTTCACTTTCACGCAGGTTGATAAGTCGGAGTTTGCTTATATCTATCAAAGCAAGGATGCTGATGGGGGACATGTTGTATACGAAGTGTTCAGACGGGTGGAGAACAAGATGTTTGATTGCGTGAGTTATCCAAACAGTAACGGATTTGGAGACAGTATTTATATGGGCAAGGTTTTCAGGAATAAGGATTCGGCTGTTACTTGGTTTGAGCACCTGAATGAACTTGGTTTTCTAAAAAAAACAGAAGAAAGATTTGGGAAAATAGCAAATAGTGCTATATATTTGCACAACTGAAAACTTTAAGTGTGATTTTACAGTTTGACAAATGGTTAGAAGCGTAGGATAATTATATTCTGCGCTTTTAATTTGTTTATTCCAAAATAAATCGTATATTTGCATTATTATTTATTGTGTCATTGAATTAACTAAGATTTTATTATGCAAAGCATAGCGATGCTTTATTTTTTTTCCATTTTAAAAAAACTTTTTACACATCATGGGGGAGATGCTCTATCGGGCATCTCTTTTTTTTGTTATATTGTTGATATTCATACGAAAACGAGAATTTCCATTTCGGAATAAACGTTAATTAAAAGTTAAATCCCTTATTAAAGTTGGTGATTGCCAATCACCAATATATCTTTGTCAGACGTTAAACTAAAAACAAATAAATTATGGAAATGATTGAAGTAGTCTGTATGGTTGAGTTGGATAATGTGAAAGCCATCTTAGATTTGCCGCAAGTAAAGGAAACGGGTGTTTCAAGTGCTGACCTTAATGGTATTGAGAGAATCGTTATCGACCCTAACTATCTTCCTTTAAACAATGAAGATGACCGTGTTCGTTTTAAGAATAGTATTATTGGTGCTGCCGTTCTAGGTGTTATGAAATGGAAACAACAACAGAAAGAAAGTAAAGAAAAGGGTAATAATGGAAAATAAAAAAATGTGATATGAGTAAAAAAATAATGTTCAATGATAAATTTGGCTTAACCCAAGCCGTATTGGATGGTCGAAAGACTATGACGAGAAGGGCTATAAGTGAAAAACTTTGGGATAGATGGACTGATTACGATGATTTTTGCAACAGCGTAAGTGTTGAAAATATACCTACAAAACGTCAATATTATGACGAAAAAGATTTCTTTCTTAATAATGCGCCATATAAACTTGGTGAAGTCGTTGCCATTGCGCAAAGCTACGAAAGCATCTATAATGAGAAAGGGCTTGAAACTATGGATATGCTTGTTTCGGGGCTTAAAAACCATAAAGGATGGCAAAATAAGCTTTTTGTCACCGCAGGCTATATGATTCACCACATCCGCATTACAGACATCAAGATTGAACGCTTACAGGATATATCAGATGAAGATTGCCTAAAAGAAGGAATTTATAGGCTTGATTCTGCAAATGGAAATGGCGGTATTGCCTATTCTTTCGTCGGTGCTTCCGATAAAAAACATATCGGACTATATAATACTCCTCGTGATGCTTTTGAAGTTTTGATAGACAAAGTTTCCGGCAAAGGAGTTTTTCAATCCAATCCTTATGTATTTGTATATGAATTTAAACTAATAGATTAATGAGTAAATTTAAAGATTTAGTAGTCAAAGATTCAATCATACTTTCTGTTAGCGACCCTATTACAATGAACAAAGCTGATAATATTAGTTCTCATGTAAATGTAGGGGTAAATATGAAAGTCTTTTATTATCCTGACTCCTATCCATGTATTGATAAAAAACTAAAGGAGATACTTGATTGTATTGAAGACAATCAAGTGTATGATAACTTAGTAACCATCCGTCATTATGCAGAGATGAACAATCTTGCTAAGGAAACGGTTAGACAGCGAATAAAGAAAGGTCTTATACCTTATGTGTTGATTGATGGTGTTTATTTTGTAAAAATGGAATGATATGAAAAATGAAAATTTAAAGAAATTGGAAGAAACCATTAACAAAATGGACGAAATGTATGAGAACCAATTAAAGCCATACATCTCAATATCTAGCCAAGCAGGTGAAGCAGCCAGTTTCTTGGTAGATAGAATGAATGAACTAATCGCTATCTATAACGATGAAGGAGGTGATAAATAATGAATCTTTCCTTTTGTCTTGGTTTAAACTGTAGGATTAAGAGTCAATGTCTTAGATATGTTCTAGGAGAGAAATGGTCTTATGATTTCTCAATAATGCAATACTCTCATAATTTTGTAGAACCTGCATATAACGGTTCATATTGTGAAAACTATATAAAGACAACAGAATGAAGATTAAGTTTAATAAGAAGGATTTTTTGAAAGCTATTAAGATTGGTGGGTGTTTCGCTTCAAAAAGAACACCTCTCCCAATTTTACGATGTATTAAAGTCACAGTGACAGATAATTCATGTTGGATTCTGTCTTATGATGAACAGAATGCGATAAAGACTAATTTTGGATTAGAAAATCATTATGATTTGATTGACTTTTGTATTGAAAAGGATGACATTGAAAGATATGTTTCTCTTTTGTCAGAGGATTATTTTGAATTGGATATAAATAACGAATCATTGACAGCTGTCGCTTCCACATCAGATAGTACTATGACTTTTCCTCTTTTCAATGTTGATGAATTCCCCTCATTGGCAGTTGAAGTGCAAAGTGATACCTTTGAATTGGATGCTGGGTTATTTGGATATTGGGTACAAAAGGCTTCTCCATTTTTGGATACAGATGAATTTCAATTAAATCATGAGCATTTACATTTTTTCATTAAAGAAAAAACATTAGATGTTTTTGCATTTAATTTTGATAAGATGTATCATGATAGTTCTTCTGTGGATTTTGATGGAGAATTAAAAATGAGTATTAACCGCAGTTCATTTATGGGACTTCGTAATGCTTTGTCCAATGAAAAGAAGGTTACAATTAAGAATGGAGAAAAAAACATTGTAGTTATTGGTGATAATACTATGTTGCTTATCCGAAAGCGTGAGTTTAACCCATTAGACTTTTATATGCTTTTAAAGTATAAGCCTTTGTTTGAAGTAGAAGTAGATAAAGAACGCCTAACTTCTGTAGTTTTAAGAGCAATGAATGTACATGATGATACGAAAACTGGGACGTTAACCATTAACTTTGATGAAAATGGATTAACACTTGTATCTGAAAGACCGGAAGTTAAGAAGAAACTAAAAGAAACTATTCAGGCAACAGGTGCTAAAGAATTTAAACAGACATATATATTGTCAAAGCTAATTCTTGCATTAAATGCTATATCATCAGACAAGGTAGTCCTTCGTCCTTGTGGTACTAATGCGCTATTTGAGATAGGTAATACTGAATATACAACTGAAAGTGGATATGTATCCCCTTGTAGAGATTAAAGATATTGATTCAGAAAGTGAAATGGAAACTAAAATGTTAATTGCAGCTCTTGTCGCAATGAAAATACACAAAAGGTTGGAGGATTAAAAATAAAACTTTATATTTGTAATCCTATCCCTCACTTGGGATTATTACAATCATGAGTAATTGAGTAAGCCGGAAGCCGCCTATTATTCCGGCTTATTTTTCACCTCGTGTTGTTGCAGGTAAAACATATAACATTATAAATAAATTGGATATGAAAAAGAAATTAGTAAAAGTATCAAATTACGCTCATGCAACAGGATTGTCTGCTGTTCATGTATATCGTCTCATCAAACAAGGTAAGATCAAATCAGAAAATATTGATGGAGTTATATTTGTTGTAAAGGAGGATTAGTTATGGCATTGAGGAATAATCCGTATTTACCTCTATATATACAGGATTTTATGACAGATGAAAAACTAGCAGAATGTAGTCCTCATGCAACAGGGGTATATATTCGTATAATGTGTCTACTTCATAAATGCGAAATATATGGAAAGTTTTTGCTTAACCAAAACTACAAGCAAAGTTCTAACCAAATTTTTAATTTTGCTTGTAACTTTGCTAGACATTTGCCGTATACAACAGAAGAAATTGAAAGAGGCTTAATAGAACTTATTAATAATCATGTGTTGTATATTGAAGGTGATTATCTATGTCAAAAAAGAATGGTAAAAGACGGAGAAATAAGTCTAAAAAGGGTTTTGGCAGGTTCTAAGGGTGGAAATCCCAATCTTAAAAAGAGTAAAGTTTGCTTAACCAAATCTCCAAGCAAAAGCTCAAGCAAAAATGAAGCAAAGCTTCAAGCAAACTCTGATAATGAAATTGATAATGATAATGATATTAATATTAATGATAATATAGAGAATAAGAAAGAGGGTTTAAGGGAGGAAGAAAAGGAGAAGAAGAAGAAACTAACTTTTTCAGAAGATGTCGAATATCTGTATTCTCTCTATCCATCAAAATGTCCGAAGAGGAATATGGGGACTGGCAAAAGTTCTAATGACAAGAAGAAGCTGGAATCTTTGCTAAAAACGATGCCCAAAGAGGAATTGGAGTTTACTATAAAATCCTATGTAGAAGAAAGTTTAAGAAATGATAGTTTTTTGAAGAATTTTTCTACATTGCTCAATAACTTGCCGGACATGGGATATTTGAAAGAACAGCCAATCATTAAAGCTCAAACGAGCAAATATAGATGATTGTTGATTATTAATTCAAAACGAATAAATATATGAATGAACCAATGATACGTAAATGGTACGATATATTCAAACATAACCATGAGCTTGTTGAGATTCGTATTGTTGACAATAATAAAAAAGGCACATATTCAGGATATTTTACGGATATTGATACTCTTCTTAATGCTATCAGGCGTTATGATGATTGTAATATTTATTTCACTCTTAATTCTATATTAGATTCATGTTATTCACGTGAACAGAGAGATAGAATAGTGACTAGACCAAAATCTACAACATCAGATGCTGAAATTATTGGTAGAGATTGGTGTTTGATAGATATAGACTGCGAGAAGCCATCTGATACCAATTCTACTGATGAAGAGAAAGAAGCTGCCAAAGCTGTAGTAAATGATGTATTCAAATTTTTAAGAGATGAAGGATTTACTAAACCAATTGTTTGTGACAGTGCCAATGGCTTTCATCTGTTGATAAATATGAATATGGCTAATACTCCTGAAAATACTCAAACTATGAAGGATTTTCTACAAGTATTAGATATGCTTTTTTCTACAGAAAAAGTAAAAGTAGATACAAGTACTTTTAATGCTAGTCGAATATGTAAATTATATGGTTGTTATAGTAGGAAGGGGAGTGATACACCTGAACGACCTCAACGTGAAAGCAAAATATTAAAAATACCTGACGAAATAAAACCTACCCCAAATGAGTTTTTTGAAAAGGTAGCCGCCATGCTTCCTAAGCCGGAACAACCGAACAGGGCTAACAACTATCAACCGACTCAATTTGATTTACAGGAATTTTTAACCAAGTATGGAATAAAAGTCAGAAATATAGTAAAAACAACATCTTTTACTAAGTACGTATTAGAAGAGTGTCCATTTAATAGTTCACATCGTGCGCCTGATTCAGCTATTTTTGAAATGGCAGGTGGAGGATTTGGATTCAAATGCTTGCATTCTAGTTGCAGCGGATATACTTGGAAAGATTTTCGTTTACATTTTGACCCTAATGCCTATACTAAATCAGACTATGTTGAATATCAAAGTAAAGCGCATAGACCTTATTTCCATAATCGTGAAAAAGAGGAATTTGTTCCTATAGGTGAAACGGAAGATAAGGGGAAGAAATGGCTTGCGATGAAGGATATTCAATATGTGGATATGAATAATATACCACGTATGCCTACTGGATATAGGGTTTTAGATAAAAATATCGGAGGTCTATTGTTTGGAGAAGTGACATTGGTATCAGGAAGTAATAGCTCTGGTAAATCTTCTTGGTTGAACAATTTATCTTTGAATATAATCAACTACGGATATAAAGTAGCAATATGGTCTGGGGAATTAGTGGCTTCTCGATTGAAAGGGTGGATTAACCAACTTGCAGCTGGGAAAAACTATGTCCAGAAAGTACAAGGGTATGATGAATTTTATTATGCTCCAAAACATATTTCTGACCGTATAGATAGTTGGACGGATGGAAAGTTATTCCTCTATAATAACAAATATGGAACACGTTGGAAGCAATTAATGAGCGATATTACAAATCTGATTGAATCTGAAGGTGTAAACTTAGTCGTAATTGATAATCTGATGACTCTTAACTTAGAGGATTACGAAGGAGACAACAATAAGAAACAAAGCCAGTTCATATTGGCTATTTGTGATTTCGCTAAAAAATATAATGTTCATATTATACTTGTAGCTCACCCTCGTAAACAGACTGACTTCCTTAGAAAAGAATCTATTTCAGGTTCAGCCGATTTAACTAATGCAGTGGATAACTGTTTTATTATTCATCGTGTAAACAAGGATTTTGAGACACGTGGAAAAGATTTCTTCGGAACAGTTAGGATAGCTGAAATGCTTCAATATGGCAATGTATTGGAAGTATGTAAAAATCGCAGTTTCGGGAAGGTGGATTTGTTATGTGGAATGTATTATGAGATTGAGACAAGACGCTTTAAAAATGATATTGCAGAAAATATAAACTATAATTGGCAAGAAGAACCCAAACCTGTTCCTCTTATACAGAATAGAGAACCAGAACGGGATTATATGAGTGATTATCAACAATATTATTATGATGACGACAATGTATTTAAGGAAAGAGATACTTGTCCATTTTAAGAAATAATTATGAATGAAAAAGCTAAAAAGTATATTCAAGATAATACTTTAGATTTGAACAAAAATGAGAGGATGGACACAACTGGATATGTATCTTTAGCAGTGTCTATTGGCAAAGCGTATGGAGCATTAGCTATAGTAGAAGATGATATGATAGAAAAGGCTATTGATGCATATATAGATACTTGTGGAAATCGAGTATATGGTGTATGTTCTACTGTGAGGTCACGTCATCCTTTGGGGGAAGGAGGATATTCACATGGTTATTGTTTGGGTCGTGATTGTCTATTAGTAAAAGAATTTATTGAAAAATTAGATGAAAAATAAAATACATTGTTTTGTAAATCACATATATCCAAGAAGGCTATATGTGGTTATAACAGATTCAGTCTTATATTTAAATCAAAATTTCGAGAATAGAGAATGTCACGAACAAATATTACAAGAAGATTTTGATAATAGTAAAGCTATAACTTTTAGATGTGCTTCTCTAATTAATGGAGATTATGGAGTATGTGTTGCCTTTCATAAAAAGGAATATATGACTGTGAGAGAAATGGCACACGAAGCATTGCACGTATCTACTGCTATACATAAAGACTCAGGAATTTCTATGGGGTTTAATATAGGAGAAGATGAGACATGCGCATATATTACAGGATGGGCAGCAGATTGTATTAATAGAGTAAGAACTAATAATTTTGATTATGAAAAGATTTAAATACTTGGTAAAAGAATATTATTTAGATAATTTTCCTTCCTATGAACTAAATAATTATGGGGCAGATGGTTGGGAATTAGTAGAAACAGTAAAGGGAATTAAAAAAGTAGCTTTCGTTTTTAAAAAGGAATATGATGAATAAGATCGTTTTTCTTGATTTTGACGGTGTTATAACCACACTGAAAAGTAATTGGACTATTGATAATGAAAAGGTTGAGCTAGTCAAACAGATTTGCGATGCGACCGGAGCTAAAATTGTTATATCCTCTTCTTGGAGAAGATATACATTGGAACAGACTATTGAAGCTATTACAACGCAAGAAACAGTTTATGGTCATAATCCTTTTCCATATCCTGAATATATCGTAGGTATTACTTCAAGAATGTACGGCTTCAAACATGGAAATAGAGAAAAACATTATGGTCTATGTCGTGGTATAGAAATAGACCGCTGGTTATGGGAACATGAAGATGTAATTAATTATGTAATCCTTGATGATGATTCAGATATGTTACTTTCTCAAAAGAAACATTTCATAAAAACTCATGCTCTTCGTGGTATATCTAAACGTGATGTTGAAAAAGCTATAAAAATTTTGAATAGTTGATATTTATATTTATATTTGTCCCAAATATGAGGCAGTAATGATAGATTTAAAGCAATTTAAAAATAATGCAATCGCAAAAGGTTTGTGTGACAATTACACAAATCTATGGGATGATAATAAAAGCAAAAAGCAATTATTTGAGCTTGCTTGCGATGTAAACTCTATAAAGTACATGGCTAAGTCTCTTTCCGAAGGATGGGGGCTTAGTCCTGTTTTTATTAGTGACAAATTCAAGGCTTACATAAATGGTAAATATATATGTGAGTATAAGAATGAAAAAAGAGGTTGCTATACGAGTGCAATGCTTTGCAATTATTATAAAGAATCTTTTTATGTAGACACGACATTGCTTTGTATATTAGAATCTAAAACAACCTTAGATATTAAACCTAATCATATATGCGAGATATACGTTGCTGGTAATACCTATTTGGACATTAAAGTAGGTGAAAACAGTAAAGTATATCTTTTTGTATATGGGGGAGAACCAATGATAACAGGTGACATAGATAAAGACAAGGTAATTATTAAAAGATATATAGACGAAAAGGAGGTAACTAATGTCTGATTATAAATGCTATATGCGTAGAATTGATATATCAGGTCAGCCAGAAATGGATTTAGAAAAAGACTTTAAAGGCTTAATATATAAGGAATTTACCGGACTTGATTCTTATGGTAAGATAAAGTCTGTATATACCGAAGAATTTGCTGAAACTGATGTATTACAGGTGTATCAAAATCCTACTCCTATTAGAGAAAACACAGATTTGACTTTTACTTGTGTATTTACAGGAAACGATAGAAGAAAAGTATATCATTCATTTGTATCTTTTCTAAGTAAAGGTAAAATTCAGTATTGGGATAACATTAGAAACAGAAAGGTTACTTTTATTCTAATTGAACCTATTGAACCCAGTGAAGATAAATTATATGGTTCAACTCCTTATATTATCGCTTCATTTAAGTTGAAAAATATCAAAGGTCAAACAGAAGCATTAGAAATTTAAAACATAAAAAAATGAAAACATTAGAAGAAGTAAAAAAACATATTCACGAAGTAGGCTACACAGATACAGCTCAATTAAGAATTGCAGGATTTTTAGTAGGTGTAGGTGTAAAAGATGAACATGAAATTATAGTATTCAGAAATGGAGTAAATGAGTTTTCAACTTTCCTACATTGGTTTAACAACTCATCTACTGAATTAAAAGTCAAAGCTTATCAAGATGGTAAATGGTTTGATATAACTTTTGACAAAATTTGCGGGAATTTGAAAAAATATAATCCCGTAATCTGTGATGGAGTAATGCCGGATGACATTCTTGAAAAAATATGGGAGGAACTTTCTGGGAAAGAAGAACCTAAATATAAATATGTTGGGGAAGAAAGAGAAGAATTAAAAAAAGACAAAAAAACATTGATTGACATCATTGAAAGCAATGAAAAATATCTAAAGTATGAAGCTGTTTATAATGCTCCATACGATTTTATAATAAAACTTAGTAACGCGCAATGTAAAGCTAAATTAGACGATATAGAACGTAAACTCCATGAAACAGTGGATTAAAACATATAGTCCATATATATTAATCGGTATCTGTTTAGTATGGATTGTTACCTCTTTTTTAGTTAACAGGAAACCTCATATTCAAACAGTTCATACAACAGATACCCTTTTTATTACTAAATGGGATACATTGACAATAGAGAAGCCGATATATAAATATAAAAAAGTCATAGATACTTTGATTGTTTATGTAAATGACTCAACCAATGTGAATCTTCCTATTGAGGAGAAATATTATTCCGAGACAGGAAAATATGAAGCTTGGATTTCTGGTGTTAATCCAAGTTTGGATAAAATAAACGTTTTTAATAAAACAGAATATCAGACGGTTACTAACACCATAACAAATACGATATATAAAGATGCTTGGAAAGGATATGTCGGTGGTGAAATTATGACCTTTGATGGGAAAATAATACCAAGCATAAATCTACTGTTTGTTACTCCTAGTAAAATAGCTTTTGGCGGTGGAGTAGGTATTTACAACAACAGTCCTGTTTATAAAATTAACTTGAATTATTTAATATTTAAAAAGTAATGAGAACAAAAAGTAGAACAGAAGAATCATTGTTGGAGATGCTAATGTATAGTGGCGTTTCATCTCTTCCTGAACCCAACGACAAAGAACAGGTATGGGCTAGGGCGATTGTTAAGATTTTAAGAAAAAATGGACACATGGACTATGCTCTTGCATATCATGATTTTTTCGCATGGAATGAGGTAAATGTAACAAAAACATTGCCGGGATTAGGTATAGCACATGAACTTGTGGAGATATATCCCTATGAATATTTGAAAGATGAATTTATCCCTGCCGTGGAAAATAAAAAGGATATTATAGATTTCATCTCTTCCAGAACATCTGATGATGAAGAATACCTTAATGGCATGACGAATGATGATCTTAAAAAATATTTCTTCAATGTTTGCATTAAAGAACAAATTAGCAGAAATGAATTTAAGAACAACATGAAAAATTATAAGCGTCAGCCTATAACTTTTGAAGAAGATTTAAAAGAAGAAACAAATAAAGAGGAGGAAAATGAACATGAAGAAATTGGAAATGATGGAGAATCAGAAAGAAGAAGCGGTCAAGAAAACAGACAAACAAATAATAGAGGAAGGAAAAGCAAAGCTGAAAAGTAAGCTTGACGAAAAGATAGCATTACTTAAATCCCAATGCAAGGATGCGCATTTTTTCGACTCTATAATGGACGAAATCATATCTTTAAAAGGACAATATGATGTAGATCCAACTAGAATCTTTGTACGTGAGGAGGATTTACTCGAAGAGTATGATTATGGGTCATTTAAGATTTCAAGATTTACAACAGGAATTGCATACGAACAGCAAGGTTTTGTTTTTTTTGTAAAACCTATATGCCAAACTTTATATGGACAGTTAGATTTTATTCTTAAATGTAAAAAATTAGATCAAGAAGGCACTTTGTCGGATGGACTAAGAAAATTATATGATAATCGGTTAATAGCGACAATGGATATTCTATTAACACCCTGTTTATGCTTTACAGACGAATCATATTATTTTGATCTTTCTGCCTATATTACTAAAAGAAGAGAACAACTATTTGAAGATTTGGCAAATAGACCATTGTTGCCGGAGACTCTTGAAGATGAAGCTTTCATGCAGGACGTTGCTATAGGAGAAAAATATGTAGAATTAATGAACGAATGGTTTAAAGAGCATGAAGATGGAAGATGATGCAAGACCACATGGGTTAGAAGCTATTCCGATTGAAATAAATAAGGCAATTAGCGCATTAAATACCAAGAGGGAGGTTCGCATTACAAAAAACTAGCAATAGAACCTGTTGAGTTTATATATGCAAATGATATACCTTTTATGGAGGGTAATTGCATAAAGTATCTATGTCGGCATAAGAACAAGAATGGGGCAGAAGATATAAAGAAAGTTATTCATTATTGTCAACTAATACTTGAATTAGAATATGGCGAAGAAGGCGATTCGTGTCAAAACAAACACGAAGGTTGTACGTGCGCAAAAGGGCAATGCACCTGTAAAGATAAAGAGTAGTTCCGGGAAAGGTGGATTTCTAACAGAAAGAATAGCATTAACTGTACAATCTAAGAAGAAATGAACAAATTTATAGTTAGGTTTACTATATTATTCTGTGCAGCATATTTCTTGTATGTTATGTATTATGCATGGAACGGAATTTCAGTATTCAATGATTCATATAAAGTGCTTCTTGAATATTGTTTGTATGTCCAAGCTAATTCTGATAAGAAATATAATTGTAGATATATGCGTTTCCTTGCTTTATCTCTTTTTATTTCTGAACTTATTAGTGTTCTTGATATGCAATATGATTTCATGCCACAAGGATATTTCTCATTGGTTGTATTGGCAGCGATATGGACAATCGGAATTATTACAACTATTGTATTGGGTATTCGCCATTTTAGAAAAGTACGTAGAATTAAAAAACAAAAGAAAAATAATGAAGAATTATAAAGACATTAACAAGTTCAAGGCGAATGTTCTTGATTCAGTTAAAGAGGAATTATCAAAACTTAGTCCTATCAAACGTTGGTTATTTGAAACCTTATTTGATAAAATTTGGGCGATATTCAGTGATGAATGTAGTGAAACAGAGATTTCATCAGCTATTAATTCTCTTGAAAAAGTTAATAGTGAATATGTACGACCAACTGATGTTTTGAATTATGATGAAAGTATGCGTGTCCTTAATTTCTCTAACAATATAGTTGGATTTAAACGTCTCATGGATGCTAAAGGAATTGAGCAAGTTATTTTTAAGAATCGTAAGATTGGTTATCGCAAGTCCGAAATCCTAGCCTTAAAGTCAGAGCTAGAAGCGGAACAAAAAGCTAAAAGAGCTAAAGAGAAACCTTATAAACAAAATAATAAGGTGGTGAATAAGAAACCAAAACTCTCCCAAATGGAGAAGATGTACTAAATAAAAGGGAGCAATTAAGCTCCCTTTATTGTTATCTCCTTGTTGGTTCTCCCACAAATGTATACATGGATTTATTTGGAATATATTTCATGTTGTCAGTCCACCAAAAAGCAACTTTAGACTGTAAGGTATATTCTTTTGTATTTGAATCATATGATATTTCTTCATGAAGTGTTTCAATGTTTGTTGTTAGTCCCCAATGTCCTCTATTATTCCAATCATCTCCCATATTTTGAGCTATAATATAAAATCTTTTATGCGTGCATTTATATTTAATAACAACCCAATTATTTCCACCTTCTGATGATGTATAGCTTATTCCTATTGATACTAAGTCTATCCCATTTCCCCATTTTGTTGAATATATTTGAGGCTGACCTCCATTATTATACCATATTTCCGCATATGCAGTTACTAATACTCCCGGCATACACCAATGGTCGCCTTCATTCATTTTCCAGTTAACCCCGCCAACAGCACTAATACAAAAATTTTCATTTCCTCCCCAAATATTATGTTTGTATGTGCTATTCTCTGCTCTAATAATCATTCCAATATTTGAACCATTTGGGTCTGTTGCTGAAAAATAGGCATTAGCCTCCATACCTGATATACCGGGTAAAACATTTCCTAGTGTTGCTTGACGTATCGTTTTATATATAGGCTCACCATCATCATCATATCCATCTATTACATCTTTAGTAACTCTTACTAAAGTGTTTTCTCCTTTATTATTCTCAAGTGAATAATTATCTATAATGAATCCTCCTATTTTCCCTTTGTCTGATTGAATTTCTCCTGAAAATTTATATACATTATTCAATGGATCAATCTCAACTTTAACGTTATGATTACCCTGATAATCTTTTGTTCCATCAAAAGCAAAAATACCTGTTCTTTTTTCATTATTTACGGGTACATCTGCACCAAGTAAAACACCAGTTAAATTATCTTGATTATCGCTTTTACCAAAAAAAGCTTGTGGAGAAACAACAAATGTATTTCCTATTGTAGTACCGTTCTTTGTCCATGTTGTAATCCAATTAGGAATGTCTTCTATACTATCCCAATTAATAGTAGTCCCATCTTGCATATGGAATCCTGTACTATCAAAAGTTACCGCGCCTTTCCCTAAACTTCCACTACCATCAGGATTAAATTCATATAAAACATTACCATTATCGTCTACTGATATAATTTTCCCATTTACAGCGTAAAGTCCTCTGTCTCCATCTGTTCTCGGTAAATTACCTCCTACGCGAACCTTTATAGCATTAGACCAATCCTTAGAGTACATTTTAGTCATCAAGTCAATAGCAGGCTCATTCTCATCTAAATGAAGATAAATAGCAGAATGTCTGTTCTTGTATTTTTCTTGGTGTGATGCATTACCAAATTGAACTATTTCATCACCAGCTTGCGGAGCATTTAATACTGCCCCTGTATCTGGGTCTGAATCAAATTCTGATACAGGTATATTGATATAATATTGGAATACGCTACCAACTTGTACTAAGTAATGTCTCCCATTCTTCAAACATTGGACAAAATCATATTCCACAATAGAGTTTGATTCATCGTCTATTTCCAATCGGTAACATGGTGCTTTAGTTATAGTCTCAACACCATCTACTTCTTTATATACATCAGCTTCAACAGTAGTAACAGCCTTTATTTTAGCGTGTCCCTGACTGATATTTAGTCCTCCCTTAATTGAAGTAATCTGTGATATAATATGCTCAAAAGTAGTAAATGATCTTCTAACTAACAGTTCATCTATTTCAAGCTTCCAAGCTCCATCTTTCTTCCATAACTTCCATCCATAGCCATTAAACCCTGATAGAAAATCTTCAATCATTACTGCTGCTCCATTTTTTAATTTCCGTCCAGTATCTTTTATGGAGCATAAGAAACCGGAGAACTTTCCATTTGATAGAATTGCCATATTACTTTCTATTTTTAAATAAGAACTTCATCCATGAATAATAGTGGCTGTTTTCAAGATAGTTGTCATCTTTCTCTGCCATTCTAGCCTCTTGCTCAAAAGAGACTTCCCTATAAGCTATACTCTGTTTATCTCCTTTATCCGAAGAGAATAAACCAATACAACGCCTAATAATATATTCCAATCCATACCACACATAAAATATAATGGGCGATAAAGCCAAATACCAAGCTGAATAATCCCAAATAAGTAGCCCAATCCAAAGCAATAAGCCGGATGCTACTGTAAGCTCTATCCATTGTCTAGCATGAGTACATTCGTGGTTTATAGTTTCTTGTGTCAACTTCTTGTATACAGTCAATACCCAAGCAAATATTGTTATTGTTGAATAACCATCAAATAAAATAGCTTTAGCTACCTTTGAATCATAAAATACTTTCTTCATAATAATTGAATTTCAATTTAGTTGGATAATTCTTTTCGTAATCGTAATCGTCAGCCTCATCTATATTGGTTATAGCATTTACATTGGCAATATGTCTTTGTGTAACGCTATTACAAGTATCTGCGTATATCTCAATATCATCAAGCATATTTAAGATAAAATCAACAGGTAATACATACTCTTTCTGATTATACCAAATACTTGATGTCTTAATATTTCTGCTCTTTTTAATCGCAACTGCATTCATTATAGAGGTTCGTAAATCTTTGCTTAACCAAATACTATCTCCATTGAGCAAGAAACTATTTACATATTCAGATTTATCGTACCTCTGAATATTGTATAATGTATGCTCTTTTACTTCTTCTAAAGTAAGTACGTGTTCTTGAAGGATAGGACGACCATTTACATCTTCTACTATCTCCTTTCCTTCGCTTTGCCCATCAAGTAATGATTGCCAATACTCGTCTGTTATCTCTACCGAACCTTCTATCGGTTCATCGTAAAATCCTTGTTTCCAATATTTCATATCTTTTTTTCTGTAAAGTTAATGATTTATTTCATAATTTCTCTCAAAACGGTTATGTAAAGTTTCAAACCGGGCTGATGATTCAGTGGGGGTATAATAATGGTGGAACTTCAGGTAATGGGAAAACGATATATATGCCTACAAGTTTTATTAATTCCACTTATAACGTACAATCAGCAGGTATATTGCAAAATACGTCTGAAAAAATAGTCTATTCACCATCTGTTTATACTAAAGGTACTTCTTATTTTACTATTTATACTAGATATATAGGACAAGGAAGCACCAATGTCGAAACTACAGGTTGGAATTTTGAGTGGATAGCAATTGGCAGATGGAAATAGTTACTTCCAACGTCCTATCGCAAACCAATTATAAGGTTCTCCGGCAATAGTCCCATATTGTATAGATTTAATAATAAAATAAGACTTATATTTACTAACTATTTCTTTTACAATAGGAGATGTATGAGTACTTATAACTGTGGTTACTACAGTATAATATGTATCATAAAAAGAAAGAGGTAAATTTATTATTTGTTGTCCTGTAGTGCTATTCATAGAACTTGGAGACATATACCCCCACTGAATCATCAGCCCGGTTTGAAACTTTACATAACCGCTTTGAGAGAGATTATAATTATCAACTACTATTTCATTGCTTATTTGACTATTGCTACCTGTTTTAAAAGTATCTGTACTATTAGAGTAAGTTATTACTTCTCCATTAGGTACTCCTGTATGACTTGTTGTGGATAAAAATACATTATTACCTGTAGAAGGAGAAGTAATAGAAAAGCTCGCACTATATACATTTACAGGATATATACCATTAGCACCTAAATAATATAACTGAACATTTTTATATTGATTATTAAATAAAGATTTAATGATAGTTGTATCGCTTGCATTGAGCGTTATTACATTATTTCTTTTTCTCTCAAACAAACTTGATGTAGTAAGAACTTTTATATTGTTGCTCCCACTACTAGCTCCATTTATAATTCCTGCATCCTCAAATGTATTGCTAGAATTTAGCCTGTAATATTTATCATTTTTCACATATACCAGCATTCCCTCTTTCCTTCTATCAGCAGGAATAGCGTTCATTTCAGCAACCGTATTTACAGTTCTGTAACCTCCCCTACCGTATTCTTCATCGTGAGTAGCATAATTGTCCGATGTGGTATAGGGAACAATCTTTGATGCAACATTTGTACCTTTAATATCTGCCATAAATATGTATTATTTGGAGAGAGAGTAAATTTACCCCCCCCCCAATCTGTAAATATTATTTAAATTCAATGGAGAGGACTCCGGTTTGGATATTTGTTAATCTAATAACTTTGTAGGCTTGGGAAGAACCAGAAGCATTAGTAACGGTCATGTCAGTTACAGTTATATCTGTATTTTTCAATCCTCCCACCCATACTTGAAGACCATTATATACATTAGCAGGGATTACATAATAGGGGTATTTCCCACCTGTACAGTCGAAATTAGTTGACTCCATAAGTCTATTGTCTGCCCAAGTACTACCTTCTAACGCAAGAACTTGTGCATTAGTAAGTGATGTATTTGCAGAAGTACCCCAATATTTTTTGTTTTTAAAAAATACATAGTAAACCTTAGAAGCACTTTGAGAACCATACGTAGCTGTTACAGTTAGTTTTTGGTTTGCTGTAACTGCTTTTGTTGGAATCCACGTCTGTTTATCACTTGAAATACTGCCGGATAGAGTAGGTTCACCTACAACATTTATATTAGACTCTGATGTGACATTAGTTCCTTTACGGGAAACAGATATATTAATAGTTGGAGTGTACGAACTCCCCTTCTCAAATACAGAATTCGAAGATGGTACTATATTTAAATTTAATGGGAACGTAGCTAGTTCTATCTCTTGAAATGTATTGAACATATCTGCTGTCATAACACCTGCTTTAGATGTTGTTACAGAAGGTATTTCAAATCCATCACCATTGTTTTGCTCTCCATTAAAGTATAAAATATCATCTTGTAGAATAATATTATTACTATAAGTGTTTACATGAAGAGTTTTAATAACAGAGGCATTACCAGCACTTCCAAAATCTCTTTTTAATTTTGCAAAACAATCTCTAGCATCTTGCGTACCTGTCAGTTTTGTGCCAGTTCCAAAGTTTGTATAAAGAATATTACCAAAGTCACCATAAAATGCGGTTGAATGAGTAAGTCCTAATGCTAAAGCATTTCCACTACCAATATTAACCATATCCGTACCAGACCAATAGTATGACTTATTTGCATTTTGGTCGATATAAATCATATCATTTCCAATAGGTGTCGATGAAGAACCACTAGTAGCACTTGTTGCAGTAAATATCTTCTTAGTAGAAGTAATATACCATTTTTGTCCTATAGTCATTCCAGATGTTGGAGCATTGGCTACAAATGCAACTAACTTATCAACGTTGTCATATCCTGCCGGGAGTTGTGATGCAGAAATCTTGCCGCTAGCATCAAGACCCGCTACGCCATTAGCCTGATTCTTATTACCAATACCGTTCTTCCATGTTTCAAGAGTAGTAACCCTTCCTGAAACGGAATTTATACTTCCATCTATCGCAGTTCTCTGTGATTTGACATAAGTGACTGTAGCAGCTACAGATGGAACGGCATCATGTGCTGTTTCTGTTCCATCAATACTAGTATCTATCTTAGACTTTGGTATAGCTGCATTTGCTTTATCATAGGCTGAATCAGCAGAATCTTGTGCAGTCTGTATTCCTACGGCTAGAGTTGAAGTAATTGTATTTAATAGCTTTGTACTAGGAACTCTTGTATCTGATGCGCTACTGTTCAAAGTTGTATCAATATATCTTTTAGGAATGGCTGCGTTAGCCGTAGTTCTTATAGGTGAAATAGTACTATCTATCGCCTTTGATGAAGCTGGATTATTACTAGTCGCATTCCATACAGTATCAACAGTAATTATTGGTATCCCATTAATTATTCCTGCTAAAGCATTTAATTGATTTGTAATAACTTTATTCTGTACAGGATTTTGGCTTGTTGTGCTAAATGCAGCATCTACAACCATTGAGCCTTTAGGAAGCCATTCTACCCATGCCGAGCCTGTCCATGTCCAATGTAGTCCAGTATCATTGACGCGAACAACCATACCTTTAACTTTTCTAGCCGCAGGTATAGCATCTCTTTTCGCGTTAGTGTCAACACTTCTAAAACCACCTTTACCATATTCAGCGTCATGCGTTGCATATGTATCAAGGTCAGTAAACGGTACTATTGTCGCAGCGACCTGCGTTCCTTTTAATTCTGCCATTTGTTTTTTATTTAAATTCAACTTTTAAAATACCCGTCTGAATATTATTTAAACGCATGACCTTATAAGTCGCGGTAACATTATATGAATTTGTAACCTGCATATCAGTTACAACAACATCATTGTTTTTAAAACCGTTTACCCAAAAGTCAACACCATCTCCATAAATATTAGACGGTATAATATAATAAATATATTTTCCACCTGTGCAATCAAAAGTAACCTCATTCATTGTACGACTAGCCCATGTGCTATCCATTGATATAACATCATAATTATTTAATTCCGTTGAAGAAGATACTCCCCAATATTTCTTCAAGGAAAATTCATAAGAAGCCGCTTTCTCAATAGTTTGGTTATTATAACTGCACTTTACTATGTATGTCTTATTTGTTGTTATGGAAGTTGGAGAATTATATTCATCCTTAGTACTGTTCACGCCTGTAGTGCTGTCGTTGACAGTAGCAGTAGTAGGCGTTACTATTTCATCCTTCCATTTTATAGTCCAATATAAATATGGCGTGACACTTTCGCCCTGTTCAAAAGTTCCTCCACCATAGAAAGTACGGAACGAAATCTTAAAAATTTCGTTCATTAATTCATTTATATTCATAGTTATAACTTTGTTTTGTACTGCATTAGTTGAATTTAAATCTAAATGGTCGTCTATAGTTAAACTTCCTCCGCCACCAGTCGGTATATTAACGGTGATAGCACTAGAACCATCATACACAGCCTGTACTGCTCCTGTAAAAGTGATAGCGTTTGGATTAGGAAGTTTAGTCGGAATATCGGGGACTTTAGTCCATGCTCTATTCTTACGTCCATACAATACTCCATCATTAGGAGCTTCTGTTACTCCTTCCGCTACGCTCTTTCTTTCTTGTGTCCATTCAGAACTTCCTGTCTTTTTTACAAGGATTACATCTTCTGTCGCAACACCATCTACTACTTCGTTGACATTAGATAATCCTCCTAATGTCAATACAGCAGACCTTGATTGGATGGTTGTTTCACCTTCTTGGATGAAGTCGCCATTATCCTCCTGTATGTAATCTTCATCCGATTCAAGAATAAAGTCTGTGCCACCTTCTACACTTTTACCTGTTACATATATACCATCTCGGAATACAATATTTCCATTAGCAAAATCATCTACATCTTTTCGGATAAAGTATTTAAGTCCCATCTTCAAGAAGTCAATAGAACCAATACTTGACATAATATCCTGCTTTACAGCATCAATGGATTTTTGAACGTTTCCTTTACGGATAGTGATAGTATCTGAAAGCTCTACTGTGATTTCAGGAAGCGGGTCAGTTCCATTTACTTTATAAGTGTATTGACTGACATAAAGTTCATGTAACTTGTCATTGTATTCTATTTGTAGCCTTGCATTTGCATCAATCTGTGAAAGCATTTCAGGAAATTCAGCAAAGAAGATACGCTTAAAGTTAATAGAGAAGTTGAACTTTTCACTATTATTAGCAGCCATATACTTGATGATAGCTTCTTTAAGTTCGTTCTCTGCGTTACGTATATATGCAATCGGTAGATCAATATTTGTTATAACAAAAGAATCTCCGGCTTTAGGTTTGTAATTTCTAGTATTAGATGGCATTACAGTACCAAAAGTATCTTGGTCTTTAGCTACTCTAACCCATACGTTATTAGTTCGCGTATCTTGTTGTTCTGGCTGTATATTAGCCTCATTCCATTTATCTTTTTCGTTACCTGCAACAATATTACCGTTAGAATCTACCTGAACAGGGTTCTTGAATACTTGATTTCCATCTTCTGTATTTTCTAATACACTTAGTTTGAAATTACAAGCACCACAATTACCCGAAGTTATAGAGAAAGTCCCATCATTTCCAGCTATTGCATGGTCGAATAGATTAAAACCGTAAGCACCATCAAACTTCCTTAATCGGATATAAAAATAAGGATGCTCTAATTGATTTGTATTAGGGTCAATCTCGTCATTATCATCATCATCAAATGCAACCGCATCTATCTCTCCTATCTTATACCCTGCTGCATTTTCAACTCCTTTGATAGTCGGCTTAATATAATCAAAAGAAACAATCATTTCTTTAGGATTTCCTTCTGTATATTCATTCTCAAAGTCGTAATATCCTCCTGTCTCTGGATTAATATATGTATTATTCTTAGCGTTATAGAAACGTTCAGCACCCATCGTCTCACGATAGATAGGCGGCAATAAATTAGGAGAAGTAATCATGTAATCTCCTTCAACTTGCTTTTGAATAAAGTAATCTCCAATAGTCGGTGTTTTAGTAATATATATACCAATATTACTAAGACTAACAGTATTATCTTTATAACTCCATAATTTATATTCTGCTGTTGATTCTCTACTTATTTCAAGAAAAGCTTTTTGATTTCCATATATAAGATAATCACTAACATTTACTAAGGTAGAATAAGAACCTACTATTTTTAATTTGTTTGTTCCTTCATTAAGATTAAACGATACTGTCGTTTCAGGTTTTTGGTCGGCTTTAATTAAAACCCAATCAGTATTAGCTTCATTTCTTTTATATAAAGAAAATGAAGCAAAATCCATTTTTCTTTCAGCTTGCTTTTCTCCAAATAAAATACCACCCTTTTGTATATAGGAATATTTTAAGTTAGCCCATAAGTTTAAAGTTAAATAAATAGTAGCCTCATCAGATAAATCTATAATAGCATAATAATCATAAGATGTTTTAAACCATTTAAAGTTTGTGGTAATACCATCACTAATGGTTGGGATAGTCTCTACTGCTTGTGTATAAGGATATTGTTCATTTAAATTAATATATAATTGAGTAGTAATAGGAAGCTTAGTCTTTTTAAATTCAACCTTTTCTTCCAATGATACTTTCTCTTTATATAAATCGTTATTTACAACTTGTATATCTTCTGTTTTAATTGAGATATTATCTTCTCCTGCGATAGCCTCTACTGCTCCCTTTCTCGTATCATTTGGATAGTAATAAGGTATATTCTCGGTACTACCAATACCTGTACAGCGATTAACTATTTTATAGTTTGCGTTTGTTTTGGTTATTGTCAGTAGTTCCCTATCATAACCGTATTTAAATGTATGAGTAATAGCATTATTAGTAAATCCGATATGGATTACCTTACCGACAAAATAATAAGGTAGTTCATAAACATTAAATACTTCTTGTAGAACTTCACTAAAATACTTGTCCTCAAACGACATTAGTTTAGCTTCGGAGGATATACCTTCGTCAATTACAACAGAATAACCTACTCCACTGTATTGTAAAGAGTAATTCAATCTTGTTGCAAACTCTGCAATATCTCCAAAGAAGGTGAACTTTGTACTATTGCTGACAAATTGGTCTACATCACCTGCATCAGGAGATACTACATCAAAGAAATAAGTATTATCCAGTTTAGTTCTATCGGATTTAAATACAAGCTCATGTTTATATCTTAAATCTGTATTTGACTTAGATGAAGTAGGTGTATCTAAAATCCAATATCTTTCTCCCCTAAATTCCACAAATTCCCTCTGCGTCCATTCATCATCCAAGCACTTAGGATACATGAGACTGCTACTTATATTTACGCTACCCATTCTTCCCTCGGTGAATGTATAACTACTAAGGGCAGCTTGCGTTCCATCTTTAGGGAAAGATATAACGCCTAATTCCTCATCATCAGTATATATAAGTAACTTTTCTACCATTATATTTGCTATTTTAAAATAAAGCCGTATATTGTATGTGTTTATTATATGGCTTTGGATAAGGACATTTTTTCCCACTACGTTTATCGACATTTGCGTAGTGGGGTTCTTTATTCTTTATTATTTTCTTTCATGGATTGGTGCAACGCTTCTACCTTTTTAATTATTAGCTCTTCGGCTCGGTCTACGAAATCAGATACGGGACACACTGCATCTTTTGGTAAATGGGAACATTTAACCCATTGTTGAATAGCTTTCTGTAATACAGAATTGGTTATTTCTATTTCACCTAATCTTCGTTCCAATTTTTGCCTTTCTTGTGCAGCCTCTAGCTTGTCCTCTTCTCTCTCTTTCTTTATAGTTTCTATTATTTCACGAAGAGTTTTTACCTCGTAGGATATTTTTTCAGGACGTGCTTTATAGAAAGCTATCAATACTGTCAATATTCCCCCACTTCCCCCTATAGCTAATGCTAATTGTATAATATTTGACCAATCCATTATTTCTATATTTCTTTGTTAATCTTTATACAAAGATAATAATATTTTTTATAACACGGTATTTTTTGTACTCTTTCTTGTTTTAGAAGAAGTAGTTTTCACCGTTGGAGATTCAAGAATAGATTCGCCTAAAACAGAATTATCTTGACTAGTCCATTCGCTACTTTGCAATAAAGTATTTAGGGCATCTCCTTCATAAGTAGGATATGGATATATTGGTTCAACAGGAGTATCTTCTCCTAGTTCAGGAAGAGTTACAGCAAGAGGAAAAAGTAATTCGTAATTTGCGACTTTCATTAATACAGATTCCCCATCTGTGCTTACTCTAGGTACTAAATGCAACTCATTTAACGTCTCTTGTGGAACTTCGTCTAAAACGGATTTTGGTAATACAATATATTTCATCTTATTTTATAATTAAGTAAATAATTAAACAAACAATATCAATCAGTATAGGATATGTCATTCATGCAAGAATATCACACCAATCAAATGGACAACCATATTCTTTGTCTTTATATTCAGCAGACATCATGGATGCTATCGTAGCACCACTAGCTATAACTGCATTAGGTATAATGTCTACACCTAATGCAAAACCTACTACAAGGAAAGTAGAATAGATGATAGCACCCACGTATGAGTGCTTATCTCTATTGCTTTCTTTATACCAAGCTTTTATTTTCTCAATAAACTTTTTCATTCTTGTATAAATATTTTGTTATCTAAATCAATTATCTCGTCTCTCTCCATCAGATTCTTTAGGAAGTTAATCTGTAATAATGGTATGGTTTTAGGATAGAGGATTAGTTTGTAGAATACCATCTTTCTATAACTATCAAATTTGCCCATTGTAAGACCCGCTGTATCTATATTAGTATTAGGAGTAATAGAACTGCCATTCACAGAAGTCTTAGTTCCATATATAATCTTATCAGTATTTAAAGAATTAACTTTAGCCTGACCTCTATATGAAAAACCGTATAAAGAACCATCTGAAATAGCATAATCAGCAATAAAAGCCATTCCACCATTTGCAAAAAACTCTCCTTTGTACATACTAGCACTGCCAGTAGTCTTACTTAAAAACTCTCTCTTGAAAATATAAGTATAATCCGTCAACGCAGGAATATTAGCATTCTCACTATAATCAGTTACTCCATCGTATACAAGACCATTAGGATAGAGAGGAAGCATTTCGATAGTTACTTCTTCGTCTACTGCAAGAGTAGACGATAATTGGAAATAAACAAGGTAATATCCTCTATTTACATCGATATTATATTTATCTATATTCTCTTGACTAATTGGTGAAATTGTGATAATAGCGTCTTTATTGGCAATTAAATCTTTAGAAGTTATTTCTAAAGGAACACCTTCACTATTTCCTCCAACAGGATAGTAATGATAATCACACGTAACTCTTATATTTTTATTAGATTTAAATTTAACAGATACAGGATTAGATATAACTTTTAACTCTGTATTATTAAATTCCCAATCACTATTTCCTCCTAACTTCTTTAAAGTAATATCATAAGGATTTCGTTGAACAACTTTAATGCTAGTATTAGAAGAACTAGAACTAGCCCAAGACTTATCAAATCTACTTAAATTATAACCTCCATAACCTGACATTTTATCGTAAGCGTGATTATAATTAGTAATATCATAATCACCTTCGGCTACACTTCTTTGTTGAATAGTTGCTTTATCTTCATCAAGATTAGTCTTGCCATAAGCATCCCAATAATAAGGTGGTAACTCTACCTTAGCTTCAATACCTACATACTCGTTCAGCTCTTTAATCTTATCTTCTGTTGAGATATTGTCGAAGAGCATGAAGTCGTACAATGCCATATTAGTAAAGTAAGCATCGTGTACTCTATTTGAACCAATAACAGGAGAAGATGTATTTGTCCCTGTACTTAATTCATTTGTAATAGTTATATTATGAGTAATAGCCCTCAATTCAGATGCTTTGATATTTTTATTCAAAATACCATCAATATATGTTTGCCCATTATTTCTTGCCTGATAAGCAAAAACAGGATTATTATTATTGTCCACATCAGCATTATAGATAGCAAACTCATTAGGATAACCTCTTTGGTCGTATAGGATAGCGTCTGCAATTGTCTTGTCCCAATTCACCTTCATCAACACCTGCTTACCTCCACTAGACAAAGTAGGAATAGTAACAAAGTCGTCTACGCCATCGAATTGGTATGAACCATCTTCATTTACTCCACTTCCTTTTGCATAAGCCGAGTTATGAATAACACCATGATTACCATTACCTGAAATATCAGGGATATGACCTAGTATCTTATAACTAGAGTTAGGTATTCTTAATAGTCTAGGGGATAGGATACAGTTAGGTTCGTTGTTATCAAATATATAAGAACTTTTAGCCTTAAATACCATTGTTTTTTCAACAATAACTTTAGAACTAGTTACTTGATTGTCATTCAATAATAATCCAAATATATTATATATATTAGGAAGTAGATTAGAATCAGCGGCAGAACCTATTCTAGTAATAGTAGAACCTACTCTGAATTTACCTCCCCAAGATACTTCGTTACCATTTTCATCATTGAATCTCAATAGAACCGGATAAGGTTGTACAATATCCTCGTATCTGATGTACTCGTCAATAGTAATGTTTATCTTTTGAGGGGATTTATTTTTAAGAATATCACCAAATATAGTATATCCTTTATTATTAGAATTTTTAGTAATACTGATATTACCTAATTGAGAAGATATGGCAGACACTAACTCACTAGCCTCATTATCGAAAGACATTTGAATAGCAATTCTTCTACCAACAGGCACATAATCTCCTATATTTATTCTCTCCCAAATATCTCCTGTTAATGGAAGCAATGCTGTATAGAATATATTATAGTTAGCATTAGCTTTAATAACAGGTCTAAATTCAACCATATTAGGATACAACGTACCCAGCTTGTGCTTCTTTAGCTGACGCTCTATCAAGAACTTGGACATACTATATGGGAAGGACATGAGAGAGTAGATAGCCCCGTTAAAGAATCTTTGGTCATTGTCTCTAAATGTTCCTAGCCAAAGAGTATCACTATCAACTCCTTCGCCTACTGTTAAATCAACATCTCCACATTTATATTTACTTTGATATAACAAAGCTCTTGTAAAATCATCTCTATTAAACGAAGTAACTCCTCCAAAAGAATAAGCCTGTTTAGCCGGTTCAACTTCTGTATTAGCTGTCATTAAAATAAAAGCTCCTTGATTAGCTACATGAGATTTAGATACAGCACCAGCTACCCATTTTTCAGATGAAGCATAACTTATTCTCTCATAGTCTATAATGAAAGTATAATCCTTGTAAATCGGCATCCCTGTCACCTTGCCAAAGTCATTTACTCCGTCAAGGCAGAGAGCACCTGCGTGGGAAGGAATTTGGGTGATGGTTATAATGTTGGTTTCGTTCTTTACAACTTGAAATCCCGAAGTATTACTAGTTTGAGGTTTTGCAGTTCTTACATCAGATGGTAATGTATATTCTCCGTCTTTACCCATCGAATAAACATTACTTTGTCCGTTTGAATCATAATATCTATAAATCAACTCTTGACCTTCTAATAAACCTTTAACTTGTATTTTAAAAGAAGGCATATCGGCACTGTTGGTTAGTTCTGTGTTAGCAAACACTATCCATCCTGATAAGCCATTATAACTACTACTAAAAGGAGAAGAAGTTGTTTCTTTACCTTTAGTCCATATACTTGTATTAGAAAGTTCTGTCTCATACTTCCCAATACCAGAATCCCCCTTCCAAGCAATATTGTTCAACTGAATATCCCTACCATTACCGGAAAAGTCAATCAGCTTATCGCCAAACTCTGCGTGGTTCTCGTTGGTGATTCCTTGTTTCTTGACATCACATAGTATATCAGGTTTAAGAGTTCTATCCAAGTTGAAGTAGGCTATTACTTGGTTGATTTGGTCGGTAGTAAGTACTTTATTAGCAATTACTGTCCAGTACCAAGCGACAGAAGATAGTTCAGTAAAACCATTTTCAACAGCATAACCTGTTACATAAAATTTAGAGTTAGCAACTGAATTAGTACTTTCTGTATAATGTCCTGTATAGTCGTTCTTATCTCCTAATATATTATCTATTAGAGTTGCGGTTGTTCCTTGAATATCTTTTTTATACCATCCATATATTCCAGTTTTACCTATATTGGTAACTGTATTTCTACCTATAACTCTATTTTCATTTCTAAGATTATTTGTAGTAATAAAATTTTTATTAGCATTAATTTGATGAATCATACTGACAACTGTTACTTCATCAGTAATACCCATCTCTTCCGCAGTCTTAGTGGACTTAATCAGGTCGTCAATACCGTCGGTGACGAAGGCGCCATAGTAAGGACTACCTTTATCTGCGTAGCCACTTCCTTCGGTGTAAGCCGCATTACTTATGATGAATGGATTATTAGCATCAACCAGATTCTTAACTATAGAACGGTCAGCATCATCATTGGATTTACCATAAGCAGAAGCAACAACACGTAATGAATCTAATACGTCTTTTTCAATGTAGGGCTTACTAGTAGCCCTACAGTATTGATTTGGTATACCAAAATCAATACCAATGCCTATACCTTTAGCCCCACCAATCATTGTATATAACCTATAAATATTCTATAATTTGAAAGCATATCATCTGTAACAACAATGTTGTTTAATGCAATAGGATTCCAAACGCAAGTTAACAGAGGCAAAGCTAAATTTTCTTTCTTACTCTGATATGTAGGTAGACCATCTACAATAATCACATTGCTAGCATCCTCTGATTTCGGATATAAGAAAACATAGTAAGGTTTTATATCAATAAATGTTTCTACCTTTTCTAATTCTATAATGTTGTTTATGATATTCGTGTACATAGTTATTCCTCCTTTTTATTATTGTTATTATTACCTTGTTCTGAATATTTTTGAGATATTATCAATGCCTGTTCCTGTTGGTATAGTTGCTCATCTATTTTATTTTGCTTTTCTTTTTCAAGTCTAGCTTTCTCATCCGGTTTTGCATCAGGGTTCATTTCACTGGCAGTTTCAACAGAAAGAAATCCTGATGTAACTCCTGTTTGTAATCTTGTTACAATATCAGTTTCAGATTGAGGTCTATATACTTTGAATTTAGCGTTAATATGTAAGTTGTCGAAATCCGTAATAGCACTGGGTTGAATTTGTGAGACTACAAGTTCTTTTGCTAATCCTTGTTTGAATAGACGAACCATTTTATCCGCAACATTTTGCCATTCTATTACACCTTTTGATGCATTCTCAATATCCATTGATTGAGTAAGCATTATAGCAACACCTGATATATCTCCTGTTGTCTTTACATCTTTAGGGAGCAAGAACGTTGTACTGGAATTTTTCTGTATAGTTTCCTCCATTAACTGCAAAGTATCTATCGTTCCCTGTGGTGATGGTGGAGTTAAAAATTTAGCATCATCCGTATTTGCTTCTTGACTATATGATGTGTTTTTACTGTTTAAGATAACTGAACCTGCTATCTTCTTTCCATTGTTTTCAAAATCTCCTTTTATATATAATATTCCCCATCCATGTCTCTTTTGAATTACAAGGAAGATATTGTATAATATTTCATAAGCCTCAATAACACTTTGAGCATTTTCCCATGCGACCTTTCCTCTTTTAGTTATTAAAGGGATTTCTGTAAAACCATGAGCCTTTGGTGCTAGACGTCTCCATCCATTATCATCTACGTTAGTATTATCTCTTATCATGCGATAAAAATAAGTATCATCGTATGAATCAATATATTCTACATCATCAATCTTATAATAAACGCTTTCTAATATACGGTCGCCATTATCATCGTCATGCGGACATAAGACATAGCCATCCATATAGGATAATATACGGGATTTTATTCTATTGTTTTTATCAAAATAATATAAAAGTCCTACATCACCAACTGATTTTTGAACGTCAACCATTTTGGTTTTCATTCCGTCTTGGTTTCTTAAATCCCAATACTGTTTAAAGGTAACAAAGTCAGCTCTTTGTTTTTCATCAGGATTGGCATCCATAAGAGTAAAAGACATTGGAAGTCCGCATAAATGTTGTACCTGCTTGTCTTTAATATTTTGTTGGAAAGAAACCGCCATTTTCTTATATTGAACCTCAACAAAGCCACCATTATCAAGTTTCATCGTAATAGAAGGTATGTTCTGATCGTATAAAACCTTATGGTTTTCAGGCTCTAATTCCATCAAATACTCATCTTGCGTAATAACACGTTTTTTTAATTGAGGAAGAGTAACCGAAATCATATCTGTAAATCCGGCTCTTTTCAAATAATTATTCAGTGTATTGTTACATACACACGATGTATCATAACCTCGAAAAAAAGGTTTCTTTTGTAGTATCTTTTCAGGGTTATTCAATAATTCTTGTACTTGTTCTGAAATTTCACTCATTGTCTTTTTCTACTAGGTTATATTTTTTCATTAAATCTTCTTTTGTGGGGACTGAAATTTCTCGTCCACAATATTCGCATATAGAATTGAATTTTTGATTGACAATGATAAATTGCATAATATCTTCATTGCCCGAATCCAATTTGTTATCAAGTTTATTGCGTAAATCAGCTTGCATTTTTAGACTATCTTTCTTGTCTATTAAACCGTCATTTTCTGCTTGCTTGATTTCATCAATCAAAGCAATAATAGCTGCTTTATTTTCTTCCTTGCTTATATCTGCTTCTATCTTTGAAACGACAAGAGACTCTTTTGATTTATCTTCATCTTTTTTCTTTTGGTTACTAGCAATATACATTTTCAAGAACTCAATTTTTTTGCTTGTATCATACTTCCTAATACTATCTTCGTCAGCATCCTTATCGAAAATAGATTTATAAGCTACAACAGAGCTGCAATATTCAAAGAATAAGATAACATACGATATGTCTCTTACTGTCACTTCATGCTTCATCTTAGAAGCATCCTTAATTGTATTTTCTATATCTTTAACTGTCATTACGCCCAAAAACTATCGTTATAAATTTCAAGATTTGTCTCTCCGGTTTTTCTATCGTTTCTTTTGATAGAAGTTTTTTCTAGCTCATCTCCTTTTTGATATTGGAGAACAGGCAAAAATCTCATAGCTATTGGATCTAACACGTCCATTGAACGTCCTCGACCAAGCATTTGATTCATCTCTTTTTTAGATGCTAATCGTTTCCTTCCTGTCCCTTGTTCATTAAAACGCACTACTGAACATTCTTCAACAAATTCATCAAAAACAGTAATTTCGTCTTTCATTTTTTCATGGGTATACATTTTGGAAGCAACCTTATCACTAAAAGATATGCCTTTTTCATTCACATGGTAAACAACTCTATCGTAGCATTCATCTTTTAATGTGCAGAAGGCTCTAAAATAAACACCCATAGTTTTACTATATGATATGAAAGGTATAGCATCAGGTAAATAATCATTGATATAAGCACCATTATTGCCGTCAAATATGATATGAGTGTCGGGAATATTATATTTAGCTCCTAGTATTTGTAGTGTATTCGCATTTTGTTGTGGCGTTGAATGTCCCAATACTACAATATCTATAATGTGAAATCCATCCCATACCAATGCAACGAAATTATCTTTTCCTGTATCTGCCAAGTCAGCAGTAATCCACCTATCGCCATTAATTTGTGGGTCTGCCAATTTTATTTCACGAGCTTTATAGAATGAGATAGGTGCTTCTGAATCATCATCTTCGTCCACATTCCAATTACCTTCCAATAGTATTTGACCTCTTTTCCCACCAGATGCAGCAACACTACCAATATAATCTTTATTGTTTTCTAATGAAGCCTTGTTTTCAGAAATATTACCCAAAATAAAGGAAAAGGACTTTATAAGATTTTCGTAAGTGAATACCTCCTTACCTTTATTGACTGCATTTAGCTTTCGATCAATATCTATTTTGCATTGTCTATAAACATCTTCTTTAGATTCACCCCATATAACAGAATCGACAGTTTCTCCTGTGACATAAAAATACATAACCTTTCTATCCATTTCTGGACGAATAAATCCATCTACACCTATATAGTGTTTTAAGAAAATACGCAGCCAATGATTTTTTTTAGGATTTGTCGTACCTCTGATTTTTGAACCGATTCCAGCTTTTCCACGATTACGAGTAATAATAGTATTGAATGTGCTCCAATCGTATGATGTCAACTCATCTAGGTATACTAAATCATATTGCCATCCTTTTACACGTTCCATCAGTTTCTTGGGATTCTCATCCGCTAAGTGCGTCAAATCTATAAATGCTTTTGATTTAAAAGTAATGCGAGGGCTGTCGGACTCTTTAACATTAGCAAATTTTCCATAAACAGCTTGTATGTCATCCAACATACCGCCTCCTACTTTTGTTTCTCCCAAGTTACGTCTAGTAAATACAGCACGAAATTCAGGTATTTTTACCCATTCCGCTACAGATAGAATTGCTCCAAAAGACTTACCACAGTTTTTTGTTATTACATATCCATCCGTTAAATATATATGTTCATTACCTGATACGTTTATACATCTAACAGGTTCTTTAGGCAATATCTTGTAATCCATTATACTAAGGTACAACTTACATTTCCTGTCAGCGTCAGATATAGCATTTCTCTTTTTTCTTTCTAATGTGAACAGCGACCTATCATCTTTAGTCCAAACTAATAAACCATAAGAAGTAGCACAATTCACATTTTTCCCATTTTGCACTCTAATACAAGCAGGTGTTTCATGTATTACGCATCTTCCACCTATAGACCAAATTACTTCTTGTATATCTTTGGCTAATTGTAAGCTTACTGTCCTATATCCTACACGTCCGACTCTTCCGTTTTTTGGTGAAGTGCAATGTCCATCTGTGTCAAATAGTCCTCTTAGTAATTCCATTCTATCTTCTATAGGAGCATATTTATACATATCAGGGATAAATTTTGTATATGATAAATGTCCCCATAGCCCGATTTTTTTTAATTCTTCGACTACAAATTTATCTTTAATGCAATAATGTAAACTTTTGTCATTGCGACTTTCTTTAATTATATCATATCCCAATGATTTAATATTATTGACTATTTCTATATCTGTTGTACCAAAATCAGCTCGATAGTTTTTTGCAGAAATGCACCCATAACCAATAAGGCATCCTATCAAGTAAGGGTGTAATATCCTTTTATTTTTATATAAATCATTGAAAACAACTGGCGAAGTCATCGGTATTCGTAACCTATTGACATGTTTTTTGTTTTTTCTACTTTTACCCAAGTCAATGTTTTCAATGATTTCATTTGTTGAAACATCGACAATTTTCCCTGTACTCTTTTTTACTAGCCATCTATGAGACATGGCGCATTTTACTTTACGCCCGTCTTGGAGAGATAATTCGACTATATCCTGAACACCTTTATCAATAACAAAATTAACTTTTTGGATGCCTCCTATTGGATCAGATATAATGTCCCCAACTTTTAATTCGCCCATCTTCACGAATCCATTAGGTGTAGACACTAAAGAATCTAATGGTTGCGGATTGAGAACTCCGCCATAGAAGCAGACATCTACATTTGAACGGACAAAAGCTTCTTGTCCGCCTTCTTGTGGTTTAAATATTTTGGGTTCAACTTTTAAATCTGACATGACTAAACTATTTTATGCAAAAATACTATTCTAAATCTTCTGCTTTTTTAATATTAGAAAAACTTAGTACACCGGTGTACTAAATAGTCCCCTTATTTCATGGGATAACTTAGTTTATTCCTTTATTTTGTGTGCAAATTATTAACATAACTTAGAGGAATTATGAAGTTTACAAAAGAACAAGCCGTTGAACAACTCAAAGGCTTACTGACAGAAGGTGGGAAAACCCTGCATTTGTCAGACAGAACAATTAATGAGAATATAGATGACCTAATTCCATTATTGGTAAATGATGAAACTGAACTTTCTGATTTTATAAGTAAGGCATTACCTTTTGTAAAAAGGACAAATGCAAACTTTGAAAAAGAAAAGGCAGATTTTATTAAGAGCTATAAACCCACTCAATCTCAAACTACACAGCAGCAACAGTCTAAAACTCCGCCTACTGATGACGATGCCTTATCGCAATTACAAGCGCAGATACAGCAGTTGCAAGACAAAATAGAAAGAGAAGAAAAGGAAAAAGCTCTATCGCAAGTAAGGAAAAACTTTAAGTCTGAATTGAAATCCGCTGGAATTAAGGATGATAAGTGGATTGACACTTACATTTCTAAAATTCAAATTTCGGAAGATTTAGATATAAAGGAAGAAGCGAAGTCTACATTAGAATTATACAACCTTTCCAGAGTTGATATACCTGATGGGACAACCCCTTACAAGCCTATTGGTGGTGATCCCTCTAAGAGTAAGATAAGTTGGGATGATGTTAAAAATGAAAAATAAAAAAAATTATAAGAATATGGTAGAAAATCTTTTAAATACGACCGCAGCCGTAATGTATGGTAGAACCATGTTACAGGGGAGTGGTATTATCGGAGGTACTAGAGAAGTCTTTGTGCCGAGAGTATGCGTATTGAATGACCAAGTATTCCCTCAAACTGGTGGTATTATCAAGAATCCGTTTAAAACAGGCGGTAAGATGTACGCAGGTGATTTGGTAGAATATCATTGGAATGGTAATGGTGTCGCTAATAGTCACGAAAATGCAGAAGTGATTCTTTTGAAGGTATTTGAAGTTCAGGCAGCTACTGATTCTTCCGATACAACAGTATATATAAAAAGAGATGGTTTCAGACATAAACCTTGTGTAGGTGATGTTTTAATGAAAGCTCCTAATGATTTTGCTACGACAGGTACAGCAGTCACAGTTTCAGCAGTAGAGGCAACAACTAATACAAAAGAAAATGTATGGAAATTAACGTTGTCTGCAACTCTCGGAACATTAGCAAAAAATGATATTTTGGTTGAAGCTGCCGAAGCTGGTTTCGGTAAAAAGATGCTTGTTCAGAATCCGAATGCTGTTCTTCCTTGTGATTTGGATTTGAAATATAGACCTGCAACAGGTGAAGAAGATGAGGAAGGAGCTACGTATATGGTTACACCTGCATTGCACGCAACAATGTACACCTATTTGATGTCTCCGATTCCTCCGGCTGTTAAAACTATTAACAAGTCAAGAATTGATGGTTGGTTTGAAATTTAAAGAAAATAAGAAGTATGTCAAGATTCGATTTTAATAATAGTAGATATGCGGCTTTTTTCCGTAGCGGAGAAGGTCAGCAAATACTCCGTGATTATATTGATAATTCAGGAATGATTAATATCAATTATAATTGGTGGAGAAATCAATTTGCAGTTAATCCTGAAGTAACTCCTACCGATTCTTCTGGTAAGGCTAGCTTCATGGTTCAAGCATCTGAAAATCGTGCTGCTGGTGTTTTGGATATGCGTGCTCCATTAGGTAAGGCACATCCGTATAAAAAGGAAGGAATTTCTTTCTATACAGGAACAATCCCCGACTTTACATCAGATGCTATTGCTGAAACAGCAATGGAACGTATGTATAAGGAAAAATATTTTGCAGAATTTGGGAATGATGCTAAATTTATCAGAGAATGGACTAAAAGAGTCCAAGACTTGATTGATGCTAAAGACCAAACTGCAAATTATATGTGCGCTCAACTTCAGACAGAAGGTTATGTTAAGTATGATATTGGTCGAGGTATCAAAGGCATTAAACAAAAAGCCGCTATTCCAGAAGAAAACTTTGTAAAGGCAGGAGAAAAAGTGTGGACTGCTCCCGATGCTAAATTATTCTCTCAAATGGCAATTATTGAAGATGGATTTAGACAAAGAACAGGATTTACTGGTGCGATGAAATGGCTTATCCCAAAGAAAATGTACAGTGATGTATTTCTGCATAATGCGGAAGTCAAACAGTGGATAAACTATTTGCGTAATTTGAACACAAATAGCCCAATGGAAGCCCCATATATTCCTGTTGTTCTGAAAAAACAATTCGATGATGCTGTTGCGGCATTTGATGGTCTTTCTCCTATCGAAATTGTAGTAGAGGAAGAAAAGAATAAGGATTGGAAAGGTGATACTACTGTTAATGGTTGGGCTGCAAACGTTGCTGTACTTCGTCCAGTCGGATATGCAGGTCTTATTATGCATACAACTAGTTTAGACCAAGAGATGGCTAATATGGCGGGTAATAACGTTGTGTCACAGGCTTTTGCTCCAATTGATGGATTCTCGCTTATCCATAATGCTGAAATGGTAGATGGTGAATATAAGTCATGGAATACTCGTTTGATTACGTCATTTATTCCTGCTTTAACAGAGTTCCCTGAACATATTATTGTTGATACATCAACAGCAGGTTCTTAATATGGCTCAAATTGATATTATACACTATCTTGAAGGTTTGACTGCCTTTGTCTTTGACAAGGCAGTCCTTACCCGTATTGCAGTAGATAGAGACGTTATAGATATTACAGATACCAAACAGCTTACACAACAGCAAAAAGATTTGCTATTGGCTGATTTGCTTTATGTTATTTTTACCGCTCCCAATTACACTGCTAGTCTGACGAACCAACATGGAGCTTATACTCAAACGATTGGTAGCCAACGATACGATTCTAAAAAAGATGTATATAATATTATGATAGGTCTGTATAAGAAATGGGACGATCCAAAGGCTGAATTATTAGGTGGTAGTACAACAACTTGGATAAATGAGTACGACTGATGATTATAGATAGGGACATAATGCAAGAATATCCTTTTGATGGAGTATTTTACACTTATGGGATTGATGGAAGCAAACCTGCCGATCAACAGGTAGAAGAAGAGATTATAGTCTTGGAAACTAAATGTGATATACAAGGGGCGCAGAAAGAAGATTCAGGTGTAATATCAAACGCATACAATGTGTATTTCCCTTTTGATAAATCAGTAGGTATATCAATAAAAAAAGGTCATAAATTTAGGAGCAAGATGTATGGCTTCTCTATTACTGATGCTATCGTTATTGATATTATACCAACTCAATTAGGTGGTTGTGCAGTTTATGTAAAAGATAATACTAGTGGATAATGAGACGTGTAAGTCCATATATTGATGATTTGGCGAAGAAATTAGCTATAAAAGGTCGGAACTTAATTGAAAAGGCTTATTTAGAGGCTGACTACAATAAGAATAAGACCCAAAATCTTCACGATAGTTATGGGAGTGCAGTTTTTTATAATGGCGAACTTTATCCAAATAGTAAAATGTATTTTAGTAAAGCTGCAACAACTTCTAAATACGATCCATATCAACAAGAGGCAATTACAGGTAGACAGGCTATCTCTGATTTTTTCGATGATTATAAGCCAAAAGATAAGGGAATGCAGCTTGTAGTTGCAGTAGCCATATTTTATGGTGGAATATTAGAATTAGGCGGAGGTAATTTACGTAGGAAATATAAAGTTATATCTATGATTGGAGATGACATTAGAGCATTGGCACAAGAAGTAGGTAAAGCTAAAGTTTCTATAATTCAAAACGGGAAAGTAAATGGATAAGAATTTATTAAATATATCAACTATTGAAACCTTTTTCAATGAATTATTGGATGAAAAAGTATCTTCTAATACTTTCTTTACAACTGTCCCTACAAATATTGATACTACTTGGTCTGACCTTGTTGTGATTGACTGTGCTAATTCTATCCAAGATTTGAATGCCTATGGTGTAGGAACTGTATTAGTTTGGTTATATGCAAAGCCATTCAGCAATGGACGTAAGAATGTTGCTGTAATGTCTAAACTCGAAAAAGCTCTAAATGAAGCTTTAGAAAACAATAAAAATGCGTCTTATGCAGTTAGCAAGAAAGGCACATTTGCTGATTTTGACAGTGATGCTAAGATGCATTGTAATATAGTAGAAATTCAATTATTAATCGTTTAAAAATAAAAAATTATGGCATTAACAGTTACAGAAACTAGAAAAGGTAATGCTAACTCCATTATCTACAATCCCAAGTTTTTATATGTAACACCGTATGTAGATGGTAAACCCGGTACAAAAACTTGGCAATGTATGGATATTATTCGTGATTCAACAACTATCACACAAGAGGATAATACTGAAAATCCTATTGAAAATGAATTATCTTCAACTCCAATCATTAATAACATTCAAGCAGGTAACTATACGTTTACTACTGAAATTGGAGATTTGCAGGCAGAACTCTTAAAAGATTTGATAGGATTCACCATTGGTACAGGTAAGAACGCCTATGCGCCTGATGGCTATGTAGAGAAATTTGCTCGTATCGACATGGTATTTCAAAATGGCAGTAAATATACCGCTGTTGTATTGCCGAAATTGCAATTGAGTCCGACAATTACTCTTGATTCAATGAGTACTTCTATCGGTCGTATTGCTCTTGGCGGATCAGCGCAGGCTGTTCAGTTCAAATATAGGGCAGATACTGCAACATTGACTCCTTTGGCTATGATTTATGATTATACCGTTCCGCCTACAGATATGTCATTAGATGGCACGGGGGGAGCGTAAGGGAATCAGTATCTCCGGCTAATTCCCTAGAAAGCTCAATCGGAGAAACAGCGGTAGCTTCTAATAGAGTTACGTCTAAAAATAAAAATACAATTCTTTAATAAAAGGGAGGGAGGTTACTCCTTCCCTTGTTTTTTTAAAAGATATGACAAATAGTAAAATAACATATAAAACGATAAAAGATCCTGTTTCTGATGAAGCTATGGAACGTCTTGTACAGATTATGACTGACAGCCCTAGCCTTTTAAAATTAAAAGATACAGAATGGGAAATTACAGCATTGAAACCCGGTATAATGTGGCTGATAGCTAAAGAAGCCGCACAAATAAATAAAGTAGAAAAGGCGACCTTTAGTGATGTATTACAAGGTCTTTCTATCAATATGCCATCTGTCTGTCGTATTCTGACGCTTGCTTTGTTGAATAATAAAAACCATATTAAAAGTGGTGACCCTGAATATGACAAAGTATATGATGCTCTGTTTTGGGAGTGTGAAGACATGAAAGATTGGGCTACTATTCTATTTGAAGTTCTTAACTTATTGTCAGTTGAGTTTTTTTTTGCTATTACAGAGTTGACACAGACGTTCCGCCAAATGACACTGGAAAGAAAGACGAAGATGGAAGAACGAAAACAGTCATCGCAAGAACAAGCTACGGGGAAATGTTTGATTTTATAAAAGCTTATCCTTCTGTTACAATGGAACAATACATGTGGCACATGACAGTTCCTCAAATATTGCTAGCACAATACGATACAACTCATATTGAATATTTGTCAGAAGAACAAGCTAAAAAAGACAAAGCACCAAAAATAAATTCAGCCGACGACTTATTTAAAAACGATTTTGGCATACCAATTTTTAATCAAAAATAAATAATAACAATGGGAGCAACAGGATATGTATTAACAATACCTGATGAGGTATTAAAGAAACTAGAATTAGCAGATACTAAAATAAATGCTATAGCTGAAAGTAGCGAAAAAACAGCAAACAGGTTCAATCAAGCATTTTCGAGCATGGCTTTATCTGTTGACCCATTGATAAAACGGCTTGATGCATTAAAAAATATAGGTAAATTAGATTTAGGGTCAGGGTTAAAAAAATACACGAGTGATTCGGAAAAGGCTGCTGCTGGAATAGCCGAAGTTGCGAATAAGCTGAATCAATTAAAATATATATCTTCTCAATCATCGTCTGCCAATAATTCTGTTTTGGCATGGCAAGGTATTAATGAGAACTTAAAGATACAACAACAGCGGTTAGATGCAATAAATCGCTCAATCAAAGAATATGAAAATACTTTATCTCAAATACAAAGTGGTAAGGGTGGTGTATTATCAAAAGAAGATCAGTCTAATTACGCTTCAAATCTAGCCGAAGCTGAATCAATCAAACAAACAATAGCATTATATCAACAAAAACAACAAGCGATTGTAAATTACCAGTTAGAGCAAAAGAAGGTAGCTGACAATTTAGCTAAACTAAAAAGTTTAGAATCCGACTCAAAATCTTTGCCTGAACAAAGAAAACGTGAAGAATTAGAAAGATTGAATGCTTTATATAGAAGTGGTCAATCCTTACTGCAAAAACAAGCGAAGGCGGAAGATGAACTTGGTAAAGCTGCTCAAAAGGTTGCAATAGCATTAGATAAAGCTGCGAAAGCCGAAGAAAAGAAAAATAGCGCAAGAGCAAATAAGGCTAATCAAGAAGCAGCAAGAGCCGAAGAACAATACGCAAGAGCATTAAATAAAAGCGAGGTCACTATTGTTCAACGGGCAAGAAAGATTGAAGCATTAGCTAATGCACAAAGAGCCTTAAACTCTACTGGACGAGATTACTCTTCCCAATTATCTAAAATAGCATCGGAAACACAACGGCTTCAACAAGCAAATGATAATGTTGCAAAAAGTATGGAACGAGTTAAAAGATCTCAAAGTAGTGTACTCAATACTACCGATCAATTAACTAGGAAAATAGCATTATTATTTAGCGTTTCAGCTATACAGGGATATGTGGAAAAGCTAGTTTCTGTACGAGGAGAATTTGAACTACAGCAAAGAGCATTGCAAGCAATTTTGCAAAACAAAGATGAGGCAAACGCTTTATGGGAAAAAACAGTGGCATTAGCTGTTAAATCACCATTCCAAGTGAAAGAATTGGTAACTTATACAAAACAATTAGCAGCATATAAAATTGAAGCTGATAAACTATATGATACGACCAAAATGCTTGCTGACGTATCAGCAGGATTAGGTGTAGACATGGGGCGTCTTATTCTTGCATACGGGCAAGTAAAAGCTGCTAATTATTTACGTGCGTCAGAAGTAAGACAATTTACAGAAGCTGGTGTCGGATTGCTTCAAGAGCTTGCCACTATGTATACAGAACTAGAGGGTCGTATGGTATCTGTTGGTGAAGTCCAAGCTAGAATAACTAAACGTATGGTTGCCTTTGGTGATATAGAAGAAGTTTTTAAACGGATTACGTCAGCAGGAGGTATATTTTATAACATGCAAGAAATCCAAGCCGAGACATTGGCAGGTATGATTTCCAATCTTAAAGATAACTTTGATGTTATGTTTAATGAGATAGGAAAGGCTAATGATGGAGTTTTGAAAGGATTTATCAATATATTAAATACTATAGTTGCACAATGGAGAGATTTTGCAATAGCATTAAATACCGCAGGCGCAGTTTTTGTTACATATTCTATAAAAGCTGCAATAGCAGCAGCAGCGAATAGAAAGATTGGCGTATCGGCAGCCGAAGCAATGATAGCACAAGGTGGATTAACTAAAGCTATTGGGTATACTACAAATGCTCTAATAAAATCATTTAATTTTGTAAAGGCAAACCCGTGGATTCTTGTAGCTACAGCTATTGCAGGAACTATCTTCTATCTAAAAGATTTAACAGAAAGACTTGACGAAACTCGTGCTACATACGATGTTTTAAATAATCAAATAGATACTCAAAAAAGCAATCTTGAATCTTTAACAAATAAAATAGAGAAGCAAGTTAAGGCACAAGAAGATGCAGAATCCTCTTTATCAAACGTAAAGAAGGGAACGCAAGAATATAAAGAAGCCGAACAAAAAGCTAATGAAGAAAGAGAAAAAACGCAGAAACTTTTAAATATACTAAAAACGCAATATCCCGAAGTATACGCAAAGGTAATGCAAAATAAAGAAGGTATAAAATCATTAGCGTCTGAACAAAAAAAATACAATGATGAACTTGAAAGAACTTCTGTATTAAATAAATTAATGCAAGCAGATGTTCCATTAATTGGCGAATCCTTTAAAGAACAAGCAGAAGCTTATACAACGTCATTAGATAAACAGAAAAAAGCCTCTACTGATTTAAAAAACACATATAAAGCTTTAACTTCTGAATTAAATTATCTTTTTAAGACTGATAGTAAAATCCCTGATTATTTAAAACAAAATGCTCAATTAGTTATAAATAGCAATGATAATATTGAGAAAAAAACTAAACTTTTAATATCTTATTCAGAGGCTATATCTCGACATACATCTACTTCTAATCGTACATTAAATACACTTAGAAAAAATGCAGAAGATTCTTTAAATAGCTTAGAAGATGCTAATGAAAATAGAGTAGTTCAAATGCAGGAGATGAACAAAAGTTATGTTTCTTTAAGAGATAACGCTCTTAAAGAAGCAAATATTACATTAGCTGAATTTAAAGCTTTATCAAAAGAGCAACAAGAAGATTTAGGAAAGAGAATGGCAACATTTATAAAATCTTCTGCCGGGGCGGAAAGCAATTTTGCACGCTTTTTTTTAAAAAATAGAATAAAACAAGATTTAGGTATTAGCATTTCTTATGACGAAAAGGAAGTCGAGAAAGAAATGACCGACCTGCAAAAAAAACTATCTGAATATGTAAATGAATATAATAATAAGCCTGAAATAAAAGGGAAAAACGCTTTAAAATTACCAATTGTTACAGCAGAAACAGATGTAGAAGAATATAGAGATAAAATTTTTGCAGCTGGTAAAGCCTTAATTGAAGCAGCGCAGGAAAATGCCAATTCAGTTGAGAATCTTGCACCTCATATAGACAAGAATCAAAAAGTCGCAATTCAGTTAGCAAAATCAGCTGGGGAGGCTCAACAAGCTCTAGCTAAACTTTTTGGATATACGGATAAGAAAGGCGAAAAAGCCGGAGAGACAGCCTATGAACGTAAGATAAAGGCTCAATTAGACTTATTGAAAAAAATGCAATCTCAATATGAGAAGCTAAGACAGACAATGGGAGAAGAAGATGCTACAAGCACTATAACTTCATCTTTTGGAACAGCTTATCAAAAATTATTCAATAAGCCATTAAAACTTAAATTTGATAAGGCTTCGATAGCTAATGAGATGGAGTCCATTTCTAATACTATTAGTGGTAAATCTGCGGAAGCATTAAAGAGAAGTTGGCAAAATACCATTGGTGAATTACGTTCAGAAATTACAGTTTCAGCGACTCTTGATAATATCAGTGAATTTGAACGTCAAATGGACTCAATGTTTAATAGTTATCAACTGTATATCGAATTGGAGGCTAAAGGTGTTCCTAAAGATCTGATTCAAAATCTGTTTGGCATTGATGTAACTACGTTGGACGATATAGCTAGAGCGTTAGAGGAAAAATATCCCGATGTTACAAAATTAGGAGAAAAAGAACTTGATTCTTATTTCAAGATACAGAAAAAAATAACTGATAATCAAAAGAACGAACTTAAAAGACGTTCTGATTTATTGTATAATTATTTAGAACAATCTGTAGACAAGGTTAAACAAGTACAAAATTCAGGAGCACTGGAAATCAGCTTTGCCACTGATTTCTTTAATAAAGGAAGCTTGAATGCCGAACAATATGCGACAGTCGTTAAAAATGTCACAGAGAAAGTAAATAAGGAAGTTAGCAAGATTAATACAGATAAGTTCAAAGAAACTCCTGAATATATTCAAGCTATGGGGGACTTATCCGCTTATTCTGCTTCTCAATTAGAAGTAATGATAGCTAGAATGCAGGAGCTTATAAACTCTTCTGCCGGAAATCTAAATGCATCAGATTTGAAAGTATATACAGATTTGATAGATAAGATACAAGACAGATTAAAGCAGATTAAATCTCCGTTTAGTAAAAATGCTTTTGCAGAATTTAGAGAACTAAAAAGACTACAAGCGGAATTTAACGCAGAAACAGAAAGATATAATCAACTGTTGAGAGAACAGAAAATTGCTAAAGATAGACTTGAAAGCACAAAAACAGAAGCCGAACAAGCTAGAGGTAGAATTGGAATAGATGCGTCCGCAAAAGATGACCTTATAGCAGCTACAGAGAGTTTGCAAGATGCTAATAGTGCTTTAAATAATTCTAATGATAAATTGAACATTTCACAAGGTAAACTGTCTAACATATCCGGTAAAATGGGACAGATACAGGGTGGAATGAGTGCAGCCATGTCAATGATTGACAAGATAGTTACAGGAATATATCAATCTATCAACGCTACCATTGACATAATGAATCAATTTAAAGAACTTCAAGAATCACAAGGCGTTGATACGTCCAAAGGAGGATGGAGAGAAGCGGCACAAGCAGGAGAATTATTGGGTAATGTAAACGAAAAAGTTATGTCCTCTTGGAATAATTTCAAGAGTGGTAATATTGCCGGAGCAGTAGCCGATGCGGTTGGCTCTATAACATCTATTTTCACAACATTAAATAAGCAACATGATGCTAGAAGAGAGCAAACCATTCAAAAGGAAATAAAGCAAGTAGAAAAGCTTCAAAAGGCTTATCAAAGATTAGGTAATGCAATAGAAAATGCATATACTATTGATACTCTGAATATGAGTACTGAAAATGCTCAACGTAATATTCAAGACCAAATAAAGAGTTATCAAAATATGATAGCTGCCGAAGAAGATAAGAAAGATACAGATTGGGATAGAATAGATGAATGGAAAGAAGCTATAATTGATTTGCAAGAACAGGCAGATCAACTTAGGAGTCAGAAACTTAATGAATTAGGAGGTTTTGGTAGCGGAGCAGACATGAAATCTGCCGCAGAAGAATTTGCATCTGCTTGGCTAGAAGCCTATAAAGAAACAGGCGATGGATTAACAGCATTAGAAGATAAATGGGATGAATATATCAATAATATAATTATGAAACAGTTGGCTCTAAGAGGAATAGAAAAATTCTTAGAACCGATAATGAATAAATTGGATAATATGATTGGAGACGATTCTTATCTATCTAATGATGAATTGAAAGAGCTTCAAGACGATATTGATAAGACTATGCCAGCCTTGAATGAATATTGGAAAAAGCTTGCAGAAAGTTTTAAAATACCAATTGTCGATGAAGGCGGCTCTGATAATGCTTCTACCTTAAGTAAGAGTGTGCAAGGTGTCACAGAGTCAACTGCTAATGTGATTGAAGCATATTTAAATTCTATGCGATTCTTTGTGTCAGATAGCAATATGGTTCTAAATAATTTCTATATGGCATTTACAAGTATAGACCCATTGCTAAACCCAATGTATAGTGAACTAAATAATCAGACTAAATTGTTGAGAAGTATAGATGAAAGATTAGCAAGTGTAATCACTTATAGTGGCGACCATCCTAATGGAGGTGCTGCGTTAAAAACTGTTATATAATACTTCAACTAAAGCCACCTTTTGGATTTTTGATTATATTTGCTGAAAAAAAATGAAAAAAGGAGATGTTTTTTATAATAAATATGGTAAATATATTGTAGATGATTTACTTCCAAATAGTAAATGTATAATATTTTGGGAAGATTTTAATCAAAAAAATATCGTATTTAGATATAACGCTAAAAAGGGTAAAGTTAAACCTAAATTGAATGGTAACGAAGTAAAATTTAAAAGCGGCTTTTTCCCATCCAAATTAAATGGTAAGCATACTGTTTATTATAATGTTTGGATGGGAATACGTAAAAGATGTCTTAATAAAGATAGGAGGCATCCATCTTATTCCAACTGTATAATTTGTGAAGAATGGCTAGACTTTCAAAAATTTGCTAAATGGTATGATGAAAATTATAAAGAAGGATATAACATAGACAAAGACATTCTTATCAAAGGGAATAAGGTTTATTCTCCTGAAACCTGTTGTGTAGTTCCTAAAGAAATTAATTTAGCAGTCATGAATGATAAAAATAGGAGAGGTAAATATCCAATAGGAATGTATTTTGATAAAGGAAATAATGTTTTCCAAGCAAGAATATCAAAATATGGTATTCCTACATATCTTGGTTGTTATAATAGCACAGATGAAGCTTTTGAAGTTTATAAAAAAGCTAAAGAAGATTATTTAAAGGAATTAGCGAATAAATATAAAGAAAATATATCAGAAGCAGTTTATAACGCATTAATGAATTACAAAGTTGAAATAACAGACTAGTATTGTTTTCAGGAAAGAGTAGCCGGATTAATTTCCGGCTTTCTTATATCCCAATGATGCTAGTAATTTTCGTATGCCTTCTATTCCTTTTTGATATACAATAGTCTTAAAGTTTATGCATATATCTCCATTAGGTTTGGTGAATTGAGTTTCTATAACTCTAAACCAACATGAATCTACATAACGCTGCATCGGCTGATTATTCCCTTGAAGAATTTTATTATCTCTTAAAATTTCAAAAAGTTTATTTCTTCCAATCCCCATATTAAGAACTTTTGCCACAGTAGCCATATCGCAGGCGTCTTTACTATCAGTTACTTGGTCAAAGAACTCTTCTTTTGGTTTCATTTCTTCAATACGAGCTTGCTGTTTTTCCAATTGTTCGGCTTGTTCAGCAGCTAATCTTAGAGCTTCGGCAAATGTTTTCGGCAAAACTAGATTGTTTATAGCCTTATGAAACACTTGTCGATATACTTCAAATACAGGTCTTACTTTACGAGCTATAAAGAACTCTAAACAAGAAATGGATAATTTGTAATCTACCTTGTTATTCCCACCCCATGAATTTTCTAAATCTTGCTGCGCATCTTTGCGCACCGACTGATAATCAACTCCTTCTATGAATTGGTCATTTGATGTTAATGCTCTTACAGCTTCTTGTTTCCTTCCATAAACAAGCATCCAAACATCATCAAGATTGACGGGAAACTCATTATTAGATTGAGATAATTCAAGTACTGCATTAAAGTACGTTTTCAATTCCTCATTAGAACTTTCTTTTGATAAGATGATATTGTTCATAATAGTATAAAAAGAATGTTCCGAAAAGAGCCACAACACATCTTCCCGGAACACTCCGCTAATAAATTAGCAATTTCTTCTTGTCAGTTGTGGTTGACGCTGCAAATATAGTACTAATTTTCTCTATTCCAAAATTTGTCTAAGTCTTTTGGTAGAATTGGTTCTATTTTTTTCAGTAAATCTTCATAAATAGAAGTATATACCTTGTGAAATTTCAATCCATTCTTTATTTTAGCACACATTTTTTTTATAGATCGAGGTTGTCTTGGATATACCTTACTAATTGTTAGTGGAGACATTTCCAACTTATAATGTAATATATAAAAAAGGAAAGCTCTAGCCGATACGACATTTTCCATCCTTTCTTTATTTACAAGTTCTTGTTCTGTCACTCCAAAATGAGTGCAGACTATTTTCTCAATCTCATCTATTTTCTTTGCTACATCAAGTTCTAAAGTCATAGTGTACTATTATGGACACAAATGTACTAATTAGTACACTACCTTCCAAATATATTCGGGAATATTTTATACATAGTTGGTATTCAACGTGATATATACCATAAAATACTGCGTAGTATATTTCTGTAGTTTTCACCTTATTTATTGCATAGTTCAATGTCGGACTATATTAAATGTATTTTTTATGGAATCAAAAACAGTTGTTTATACTCCTGATGCAGGGAGTGGAAGCGGAAGTGGAATGATCAGACCATATATGCCTTACTTATGATATAAGCCCTCATGGTGAGGAAATACAATATTTAGGTGATTACATCATAGATAAGACATGGGATTCGGCAAAGAAATATTTATGTGATTGTTGTAGAATAAAGAAATGATAATATGAAAAACAAAGATTTCAAGAAAGCATTACAGAGTGATAAACCTATCAACTCTATGTTTGCACTTATTCCCGAAAAGCAAAAGAAGTCTTTTATGAAATTTGCTAAGCAATTTGGATTTACAGAAGAGAAAATAGAACAACTTTTGAAGTCTGAAAGATGATAGCCTATGAAAACAAAAAGAGTAAAATATGATGCTGTCAAATTGGCAATCATACGTAAGAATTACATGATTAATGAGGCAATCAATGATTTAGTGAGAGATTTACCTCATTGTGATTTTGAGAAATTAAGATTTCAACTTACAAATGAAATTATGGAGTTGCAATCACTAAAAAGCGAAGGGGCTAAATAGCCCCTCTTCTCTAAAGTTTCAATACTTGCCGCTTTATATCATTTTTATTATAAGAAATATGCACCCAACTAAAATCCTTTTCGTCTATTAGTTGTCGGAATGGAAGTTTTAATTGTTGCGCTAATTCAAATAGTTTTTTATTTTCTTCTTTACTTCCACCTGTAATGTCAGCAGCAGCACTTCTTGTACAGAGATGCTCACTTGATAAAGCTCCCCTTACAGCTTTATTTAGTTCTTGACAGCGAAAACCACTGTTAACCACAATAGTTTTTCCGTATGCCTCTCTTAAAGGATCTAATACATTTTCTATTAAATCCTTTAACCTTTCTTTTTGAGCATTATTAGGAGTATTATCTATTCCTTTTGCATCGGCTGTATTTGACCGACATAATTCTTCAATTGTAAAATACTTTCCCATGTTCAATCTTTATTTTCATTACGTCTATTATATTTCTTCAATGCAAGTTCGCTTATATTATTATCTTTGATATATTGATTACGTCTTTTCAGAGCATCTTCTAATGTCCTAAACATGCCGACATCAATACTTTTAGCACTGTAATATACACGAACCTTATACCTTATTGGGTTTTTAAGACGAGGTATTATTCTGCGGTAGATCCATTTATGTCCTGTATTACTCATTTCTTAAACAACAATTTTAATTCTTCAACACTAGCCTTATGATAATTATCTGTATCATTATCTTTGGGTAGATACATAAATTCGATTCCTGATAATCCTCCTTCTAATTCGTTATCATGATATATACCCCAATCTCCTTTACTGTTAGTAAAGACTTGTCTGTCATCGGTATCATCTCGGAGTGCAGCAATAAAATAGAATAAGTTTTCATTTTCACCGCAATCAATATCGTTTTCTTCTTTTTCAGATAAAAAACGCTTTAATTCCTGCTCCAAAGGAAGATTGTAACACTCATCAGGATAGCCAATGCCATGAATAGATTGGGTAGGAATACATATATCAAGCCATACGGCTCTATCGAAATAGCAGCAAGGACAAATATGATAACCAAGTTCCTTTAGTTTATCTAATATTTTCTTGTTGTTTGCTCTTAAAAAAGCTTTTTGAATAAATCCCATATCTATTTCCTCCCTGTACTACCTATTCCGTTTAAACCTCTTTCTTTTTCATTTAGCTTTTCAACTTCTACAAAGTCTATTTTAGGAGTTAACCCAATCTTCAACTGGGCTACTCTATCCCCTACTGAATATCGTTGTAAATTTGTTAATACGTGATAGAAGATAGCGCATATCTCATTAGTGTAGCCTTCATCCACTGTACCGACAGAGTTAGTCATAATCATCCCTGTCTTCCAAATACTGCTTCTTGGTCTTATATCAATGGATAATACATATCCGCCTTTCCGCATAGTCTTAATATAGTCTTCATCTATTTGGAAAGCTAATCCCAGTCCGTACTTATACACATTTGGTGCTATCTCTTCGCATGAAGTAGCATATAGGTCATAACAAAAATCGTCATCGTAATGTTTTACTGGAATCTTTGCATCAGGATGCATTTTCTTAAATTTTACTTTCATCTTCTTTATCGTTTAATTGTTGAGCCTTTATTATACATTCACCAATAATGTTTGGGTTTTGATATGCGTCTACTAGATTCTTATATGCTTCTACACATTCAGAGCTATCATTGTAGTTTATATCTTCTGCTTTTCTAAACACCCACTTTACAAGATTATTTATTATATCCAACAACTCTTGCTGTTTGTAATGTCTTAAAGCAGCGGAATCCTCTGCAAATTTAATACATTCTTTTATTCTATTTGATATTTCGGTGATAGAAAGTTTAGTCATTGAGCGAGCAACTTCTACCAATGATGCAAAATAGGGATTTTCGACACCTTTTATTGTAGATAGATAATCCTCTAAAGCTTGACGATATTTGAATAAAAGAGGCTGTATGTAAACGTCCAAATTATCGTTGAAGTCTGCATAAACTGTTCCACTAGAAATAGTCAGGTTATTAACTTCCTTTTGATACCAATTTACCCTTTTCTTTGCGGCATAAAATAGTTTCTTGGTTTCTTTATCTTTATTTTTAATTGATGGTTCAATATCCAAAACGCAACAGTTGCACATTTCATTTAGAGCCATTACCTGATAAACACTAACTAGTAGTATTTGGTTAGGTGTCATTGGAACATCTTTTTCTTCTTGAAATTCTTTGGGGTGAGCTTCTTTTATTTCCATAATGATATTTTAGTTATAAGCATAGTAAGCCTTTATTCTCTGCATCTATACAGCACAGCTTTTGCACTGAATAAACAAAGAAGTTCAGAGCCTTCAAACTCCTACACCCAATAAACGCACTTCCGTCTCTGCTGCTCCTAACCCGTAGAAGACTTTATTTATTTCGTTCATATTGTAAACGCTGATGCAGCACCTAGTTTTGACAGGCTTGGGTCTCATAGGATTTTAAACACGCAAACAATATGTCGTTATTGAGCATATCCCATTTTCAATGTTGAAGCATCGTGTTCGAGGTGTGGAGATAAGAAACCTCTTGCCGTTTAGAACAATAAAGCCGTATCAAGACTCTTCTTAACACGGCTTTTAGCTTTATTGTTCTAAATAAACCGCATTGTGGGCATATTCTCTTTAGAATATGATGGATAGCACAATGCAGTTTAATCTTATATATTGAATATTATAAGCAATTTATGTCTGTATTAGGCTATCCATTTCCTTGATACATCGACAAATATCCGAATAATATTTCATACTACCAAATTTATTCGTCTCTTTTTTCATTTTCTTTATTTTCAAGAATAATAATATGGCTATGTCCTTTCCCTGCCGACCAGCTATCTCCTTTAATGACTGTATAATCTTTAAGAGAGTTTTCTGCGCATTTAACAAAGTCATCGACTCCATCAAAGATTAATGGTTCTTTATTCTCTAATTTTTTCTTTGGTCTATTTAATAACTTATAAGTTTTATCTCCAAGATAAGCTAAGATACGACCGATAAACAGTCCTATAATGAATGCCAAAAAATTTCCTATTGTCATATTATTATAACGATTTTAGAAGTTCCTCTTTTGTAGAAAACAAATGCTTTTCAGATAACCATATACTATTTTCATCAAACATATATTGGACATACTTGTGATATACGTCTATGTTTATATTTTCAACTTTCTTTAATACACAGATATTGTCATACATAAACCAAACCATATCTCCAATATCATATTTTGTACTTATTGTCATAAAGCTACATTTTTAACTGATTAATAATATCTTTTATTTCTTCCGAATTGATATGACCTCTTCCCTTTGGTTGAAGTAGCGCATCAGCAAATAAATCAGCAACTACATTGTTGATAAACTCTTGCAATAGATGTTTCGTTTTATAGTCCTCTGCATTTATATTATCAACATGTTCTACAATCCGTTGCAATAATGCGTTATTTTCTTTAGTAAGCCGGAGAAGTTCTTCAATCTTTTCATCGTTCATGGCATAAGTTCTGCTAATTTATCGTAGGTTAATCTTATAATTTCTGATTCATATAAGTCATAACCATTATCATATACTTTGACTTCAAGACAATCAGGTTTTAAAACTAAACCTTCAAGACATGCATGTTCTCCAAAAGAGGACATACATCTTATTTCATATTTTATAGCCTCCCAAACTTTTTCTTCAATATCTAATAATTGGTCTTGTAGTTCTAATGCACGTTTTACAAAAACCTTCATTTCTTCTTTTCTCATATTATCAACTTTTTTATCGGTTCTTCTTTATGAATAAGTCCATTAATGTCTACAGTTGGGTGTATAGCAAAGTATATCTTGACATCTGATTCAGCATATACTTTCTTCCATACTTTAGAAACCTCGTCCATAATGCTTTCTAGTTTCTTTTTACCAACCTCTCCTTTGCCTACCCATTCTTTTCTTTCTACGACAACCGGATATATATCATCCGGATAATGAGTAGCTATTGCTTCTAAAATATAAATACTATCTTTCATTTTTCTTTATTTTTTCTAATTCATAACCAAAAAAATCTTTCATAGTTTTTCCACTAAGCCACCATGTAATTGCTATGTTTTCATCAAAATCACAATATCTACTTAATTTCCATTGTGGATTAGACAACATACCTTTTTTAATAGATTTACCAATAGCAGGAAGTCTTTTAGGGTATAAGGAAAATTCCTGTTCTCTTGCTCCTTTTCGACTTATAAGAGGACATCCAACGCATCCCAATCGTTTCATCCCTAATTTATAACAAGGAGCAATTGGTAAATCTTTTTCTTTTATATATTCCCACACATCTTCATCTGTCCAATCATAAATAGGATAAATATGTTGTGCTTGTTTCATACTTTTTCTTGTGTCACATTGAATATAATCCCTATCTTTTCTACTTCTACTTTCAGAAGCTCTTACACCCTCAATTGTATTTTTCCCAGCACCATCTCTTTCTTTTAGTATGTCACAACAAAAACGATTTAATCTTTTCGGTAATCCTTTCTTTTCTATAAGTTCATAAAAAGATAATGAAGGTCTTTTAATTTCAGTATCAGGCATATTATCTTTTATAAACTTAATTGTTCCATTAGGGTCAATCGTTGTAACATTATGAAAAGAAGGTATGTCAATCCCTAACTCTTTGATTAAAAAATAAGTTACTGTACTATCTTTACCGCCTGAATTTGCTAATATTAGATTTGGTATATTAACAAATACTTTATCAATTAGTTTTTTAGATTGGTCTACTTTTTTTAATAATTCTATTCTCATTTCTTATTCGCCTTAATTTGTTCAATAGTAATATCCATTCCTTTCTTTAATTCTTTCGAATAAGCGTCTAAACGCTCGCCTTGTTCCCATATTATCCAACCAATGATGATGAACAATAATCCAACTACTCTATGCCACATTGGTAGTTTGATACTAAATGGAGATAAATTTATCTCCATGTGTCCAACAAATGCAGCAACAATTACAAAGGCTACAATCATTATTATCAAATCTTTCATGGTTTCATTCAATTAAATTACTTGCTAAATAATCATCTTCTGACATTTCAAAGATACCTGTAATTACCACATCACTGTATTTTTTTGTAGTTTCTATATAGTGTTCAACTTCCCGTATAGACAGATCACCCATAACAGCGTATAATTGTCTCCCATATACATATTCATTATGTTTGATAGCTATGTAAGGGAATAAAAAGAATCTTGTTTTATCTATTTTCATCTCCTATATATATTAATTGTTTCCCCCATAACTTGATTGTTTGCACCTTACCTTTTTTTTATAAGATCATAAACCCATCTACGCTTAATCCCTTTTAAAAAAGCGTATGTGTCAATAGTAACCCATTTGTCAGTATCTATCATCATAAGTTTTTCCTCCTTAAATATTCACAAATTAAAGTTGCATCTACTTTGTTGTCATCAATATTACTACATCTATCGGTTCGTCTAAAATCCAATTCAGGGAAAAGACGTTTTGCGGCATTGATTGATGTTGCTTTAGTATTCACTTCTTTCTTGTTAATCTCTTTATTTTTGAGTTTTACTTTCTTATATGTTATTACCATATCACTGTTTTGCCAAAGGCTTCCCTGCCATGTTTTGGGAGCAATCAGATGATAAGGTATTTTATGAGCTATAAGCAAAGCTTGTAATTTCCCATATATCTCTCCAAAAGAGAATGTGGCTTTTGCACTACTACCAAATATAGCATGAACACATTCAAGTCCTGCTACTATGTTTGGATATTTAGACTTTAGATATTCAAGCATATCTGATATTTGGTAAAAATCATTATCCTTTAAACTCATGTGAGTCCATTCTCCATTTACTTGTATTGCAATATATCCAATACTTCCGGGGTCTATACCTATGTAACATTTATTCTCCATATCCCATCATTCTTCATTTTTCTTTTTATCCATTATTTGCCATAATAAATTAACAGGTAGTATATTCTTATTATACCCATTTTTTATTAATTCCATATTCTTTGCTAAATCCCTAGAATCAATAGGGAAATAATAGTATATAGAATTTTTATTTTCCGCTTCTATCGTCATATCTATTAAAGATTGTAGATAGTCTCTAAGTTTAAAGTAATTAGGATTCGCCATTTAAAATTCCTCCTTTTTTAGTTCTACAGTGATACCGCTATCTGCAAATATAGCTCTAAATCCTGTCTCTTCAAATATTCTCTCACCAAACTTTTTTTCATCGCTATTTTGGTTACTTAAATGAATTCCTATCACTGCCTTTAAGTTGTGAGATTTATGCCTTTTAATAACTTCGATAGCCTGTTCCAATGATAAGTGATTTTCAGATGCACTAGACGACCATTCATCATGTATCGCATTATTTACAATCACATCATTACTGTAATTAGTTTCAATCATTAAAACATTCACATCTTTCACTTTATATTTAAAACAAGAACAATCAGTTATAAACAAGACTCTCATTCCATCAGGACAATCTATTATATATGAATAACATTGTGCATTATGAGGAACTTCAAGACATTGTACTTCAAAACCTCCAATACGATATTTAGTTTTAATAGAAAGTTCAACCACGTCAGGAAATATAGACTTTGTTTCCTTATTTGAATAAACGGATATTGCTCTTAATATTAAATTAGGAATATCTAAAGAATGGTCTGAATGACTTCATCGGTGGCTGACTAAACAGCCAACCACCCTACCTCCTTCCCAATTTATAGCCGGAAGTATCTTATTTTTAAAAGATACACCTGCTTCAATTAAAAGGATTTCGTTATTACATTCAAGGATATAGCTATTGCCTTTACTGCTACTTCCCGCTATTTTCAGATATGCCATAAGCCCATTTTAATATTTCTTCTGCCTTTTCATAATCCTCTTTATCAAGCACTGTTCCTGTATAATCTGACTTTTTACCATATTTATAGCCTAATTCCAATGCCTTTAATTTATTGGCAACTAATTGGTCTGAAGTGTTAATGATTACGCTTCCTGCAACTTTCTTTTCCATAATTAATCCTCCTTCATTAAATAAAGTAATTCTTCAAATATTTGGTAATCCAATAGGCTTGAATCACATATTCCCATAATATTTTCAATTTTATATATTAAACTCCCTATTACATCTTCATCTGTTAAAACTTGGGAAGGCTCTTGAATATGATTATTCAATTCATCTATAATATCATTAACTGTATCAATAGTAAACTGTCGATACTTACCCATATCATAATATAGTTTCGATTCTATATCTTCTACCTTACTTAATAACTCCTTTGCCGTCATATCATTCTTCTTTTAATCCAAAATAACTCCAATCACAATTTCTATTTTTCAATACGTCTATAAGTTCGCTGTCGTCAAGATAGTCAAGGGCTATATCGCAAAACTTTCCTTTTTCACTAGGAGAAAGATTATTAAATATTTCTTCAATATCTATACTAACTGTTACATCTACGTTCATGGTTGTATCTTTTTAAAATAACTATTAATCTCTTCCTCTTTTATCCACCAATGAGATTTATCACCATATTCATCAGTTATACAACCATCATTTTCTGATAAGTATATTTCCCCTTGAAAATAAGCAATCTCATTTTCTTCACCATTCATTATTACATCTTTGATACATAGAAATTGGTCTCCTTTATGTATTCCTCTTTTTTCTGATAATTCATAATTTCTATATTTATCGTATCGTTCGAAATAATTCTCACAAAAATTTAGGGAATTATGATTTACCAATTCCTCTTTGAACTGTTCATCAGTCATTGGAATCAACTCCTCATTAGACATGTATATTCGATACTTCCGCATATACAATTCAATACCTTTGCATACACATTTTGCGAGGAAATTTTCAATTCTTCTTTTCATAATCTTAATTCACATAAACATATTGATAACTACTTATCCAAAAAAACTCTTGAAGATTATCCCCTAAATAATTACGAATGTCTTTTTCTAAATAATCCTCAATATATTGGCAATCTTGTCGCCATCTTACTCCATTCTCTCTAGTAAGACATTGTACTTTTAAGTTTGGATATTTATTATATAAGTATTCAAATAGTTTTTGAACTATGTCTGTTGTATTTTCACTCATATTTTTCTAATTAAAAAGTCCCATCCGAATAGGTATTACTACCTAAACAAAATGGGACTAAGTTGTGATTTATTTACCTAATATATATCTATATCATCTACACTTAAAAAGGTGTTTCTTTAACTCGTTCTTTCTTCTCTTCCTTAATAGTTCCGGGGTCACCTGCACCCGCAGTTTTCATTGAGTTAAGAGATTCCATTTTATAATCCAAAGTAGACGCATCCACAGTTTCCGTTACTTCTTCGTATTCTACAACTTCACCTACTTGTTCAGTGCTTAGTTGTTTCAAATTACTATTTGTTTGTTCCTCATTATCATCATCGTCAAAAGCTTTTAATTCAGGAGTGGAATTTATAATCATTGTGCATCCTGAATTTACGAGTGTCTTTTGCAACATTTTCTCATCAAACTGTTTATGCGTTGCTTGCTCCCTAGATGAACTTTTAGACCATGCAGCCAATATTTGTTTACGAGTCATTTCATAAAGATACATTTCTCCATCTTTAGATGGCAAATATATATATCCTCCTATAAAATCTTTATCTAGGTTTTCTAATTTTTGTACATGTTTCAACAGTTTCTTCTTACCTGTCTTAGGGTCAACTTCTGTTACATATTCATCTCCTTCTCTAATAGAGTGCGGCATTGGCTCCCAATCAGGGAATATACGTTTTACCATAAGTACATTCCCGAAATATCCGGGGTCTATACAAAGTTCTGTTCCACGAACTACAGCGTAAGCCTGATTATAAGCTAAATTCAGTCCTTTTGTAGCCATTTTAAAAAGTGCTGAACTAACGCTTACAGGATCACAAACCTCTAATGCCGGACGCTTATCCTTATCTTTCAACTCTTGTAACTTTAGAACGCTCATCTTGATAGCATTCACATAGTTATAATCTTTAGGGAAATTGAAATTAGCTTGAGCTAATTCATTCAATCTTCCAATTACTTGGTCGCCAATATTATTTCTTAAAGCGACATTTTTTTTCTCTTCTGCCATTATTTATATTTATTATTGATTAATTTTCTAATGAAATCTACACCCTTTTGATAAACTAAAGTCTTGAAATTGATACATTCTTCATAGTTTTTAGTATATTTCTGCTCTATTACTCTGAAATATCCTAAATCTTGATAACGCTGATACGGAATGTTATTATTCATAAGTACTTTTTCTTGTCGAAGAAATTCAAATAGGTTATTTCTTCCCATTCCTTTTATTCCAAGAACTTTAGCAACTTCTAGCATAGGAACAGCATCTTTACTATCTGCTACCGCATCGAAAAATTCTGCTTTAGGAGCTTGTTCTGCAATCAATGCTTGTTGTTTTTCGATTTGTTCAGCTTGTTTAGCTGCTAATAAAAGAGCTTCTGAATATGTCTTAGGTATATAGTTTTGAGCTTTCTTTTCACATTCCAAGAAATAGTCTCTAATTTTATTCCCCTTCTCTGTCTTAGACATCATTGCAATTTTCTTTGCAAATGATACAACTAAAGCATAATCAGATACTTTGTTACCCTCGACATCAATGTCGAACCCTACCCAATCTTCGTTTTCGACAGCAAATGGATTGTCTAAAATATTAGATTTAGCCCATCTTGAAAATTGTCCATCAGCAAGTTCTAAGCTTTTATACAATTCTCGTGCAGAAACGACCTGCTTTCCACTCTTTTCTGTAATTTTGATTAATTCATTCATATTACCAACATTATTTGTGAGCCAACAATAAGGAAGAAAGGGAAACCTGTTGGCATAGCTTTCAGTGGGAGTACTAAATCCACCTATCCCTTTCATTCCACAAATATAGAGATATTATTTGTTATATCCAATAATCTCTACATCAATTCCATTAACTTTAAACTTCTGTAACACATCAGATATTCAAAATGGTAGTGCATCGGCAGCACTTTGATTAATTGATGAATAATTCTGTGTTGGGGCAGGAGGTGCTTGCTTAGCTGCCTGTGCCTCAAATTTCCTCTTAACACTCCATGCTTTTATAGATGTATACCAACGCCCATTAAATTCTCTGGATTCAAGATTTACTCCAATGCTAACAACATCTCCGATTCTAATGTTCGCTTCTTTAATCTTGTCTGCTCCAAAAATAGTGAAACAAATATTTTTAGGATAGTTATCTTCTGTCTTTAACACAAAATCTTGGCTAACCCATTCACCTTTCTGTCCCATACCTCTATTTTCGGGGAGTATGGTAGTAATTTGACCTTCAATATATATTGCTTCCATTATTATTTACTATTATATGGATAAACGTCCATTATTTTACTATCAGATACACTTTCGATTCTATAATCAGCCATTGTACCTTTCATGTGTTCATCTAAGTTCTTTACAGCTTGTCTTAAATCTACTGCTTGCACAAGCATATTGGTTGTCGTAGTCTTTTCAGCCCCAGTCTTTTCGTCTAAGGTGATATATCCAAGTTTACACTTGAACCAAGTATCATCAGCTTCATTATCGCTTGGAACTACTTCTGCGTATTTTGTATCTACCACAGCTTTTATCGAAAAATCGCCACTGATAAAGGGAGACATCTCTTCTATTAATCTAGCTTCTGCTTCTGTCACAGATAAGGCATCAATTAGATATTTTTCTGTAACTTTTTTTTCTTTTCCGTTCTCCATTACTTTTTCGTATTTCAGAGAACCTAAAAACCATTTGTCCATAATAATATTTTTAAAATGTGAATATATAAAACTAACAATCGCAAATTTTATTATCTACTTCTTCTTCATCTTCATTGAATAAGCCGTTAAGGTTTCATCATATTCCTTAATAGCAGCCAATACATTCCTTTGAAACTCAAAGAACTTTCTATGATTCATAGAGCATTGTGAACCCATCGTTAATGTAGCTATATAAGACAAAGCATGCCCTAAATCGTCATCATTATGTGATTGTTTTGCAAATAATTCCGTAATATCATCTATATTGGAAATTGTTGCTGAAAAATGATCTTCATTTGTTTTAATTAAGATTAAAGCAGGAATATCATTTTCTTCTATAAATTTAGAAAGACTTTCAAAATTCTTTATTAATTCTTTTTCTTTATTTTCCATATTGTTATTTTTTTAACGCATCATCTATTGACACTCTGTTTTTTTTAACTTTTGTATATTCAGTGCTTCTTATTATATTTCCACACCAAGTATTAGTACTTTGTCCTAACATTTCAAGCTCTTTATTTTTTTTCTTGGAAGCTTTAGGAAGTAAGCCGTATACATAACCATACTGATTAGGTTTTTTCTCAACAGCTTTCAATGTCAGTATGTACTCCCCTTTTCTGTTCCTATATATTGTATTAAATCTTAGTGGGATAAAAATACCTTTTTCCTCCACCCCACCCACCTCATCATTAGTTATGATAACCCCATTCAGTTCAGATAGAGTTACATTTACACTTAAATTGTTATTCATTTTTCTATTTCTATTTTTTTAAAGATACGTTCATACCACGGAAGATTATTGAAATGAATGTATTTAATGTATAATTCTTCATATATTTTTTTCTTTGCTTCTAGTTCTTCTAGTTCTTCTTTAATTTTTTTCATTATATTATCTGAATCTTCAATCAAGATATTAAAACGATAACCATTAATATCAATTCTAGAAATAACCCCCTTATTGCTATTCAGAGCAACCGTGATAGCAGCTAGATCTTCTCCACTAATTAAATAATCTCCTTTTAAATTATATTTATCAGGAAATTCACCATTTATAACTTCAACCCCGTTAACTTTGTAACTAAGTTCGCTACCATTAAAATAAACACGACTTAAATTTTCATTCATAACTTTTACTTTTTAAAAATTAATATTCTACTCTTAATTCATTATCACTATCATTTACTATTAATTCGATTAATTGATGGCAAGTTTTTATTTCATTGCTAGAATCTATTAGATTCATATCATCAACAAACAGAGGCAAACTTACATTGAAGAAATCTGCAAAAGCATTTGCAATATCAATACCAATAAGTATTCTTTCTGCACCGTTTGATGTAGCAGCAATTGCTCCATCTATTCCAGTAATCACGCAATCAGGAATCCAAACACCGGATTTATCCTGCGACATCATGGTAATATTGCACCGTTTGAAGAATTTATTTACTCTATCAGAAATAATCTTAGCTCTTTCTTCTTCGTATGTTTTAATTTGATTATCTAACTTTTCTTGTTCTGCTAAAGCATTGGCAGTATCTTTCAGTTGTTTCTTAAATTCTTCTATTTTTTTCTCTTGTTTTTTGCGCTCATCAATAAGTCCCATTTTTTTGCTTTCCTCTTCAATATTCGACATCAAAGCTTTTTTCATGGAAAGTAAACCTGAATTATCTTGTTCAGGAATAGTTGTTATTGTCTTTTTCTTTTCTTCCAATAAGCTAACTAATGATTTATATTTTTCAGTTTGCTCAAATGGGATAACATTTTGTTGAACTTCATCATATTCTTTTTGTAAAGCAGACAGATCTTTCTTCGCCAAAAGAGTAGTCGGAATATCAGCAAGATTCTCTTCACATTCTGCAATTATTTTAGTTATATCATCAATTCTTGCTTTTACATTCAGCCCTTCTTTTATTATATTTTCTTTTTCTATTTCTACTTGTTTATAAAACTCCTTTTTTAATAATTCTAATTTGTCATAAGGAAGAGTTTGTCCACAATAAGAACATTTATCTGCTGAAAATTCCTTTTCCAAACATTCATCCAATTTAGTTAATAGATTATTTCTTCTTTCATTTAGAATTCCTAAATCTATATTTAATGATTTTATTTTATCAGATAAAACTATTCTTTTTCTTCGGTTTTCTTCGTTTTTATTATCTATATTTTTATTCTCTTCTGTTAAATAACATATTTTAGAAAGAATAGAAGATGAAATCTTATTCTGTTCTTCATCGTATTTTTCTTTTTCAGTTCTGATATTCCGTTCCCAATCAGATATTTCTTGCAAATCTTTATTTCTCTTTTCTATTAGAGGTTTAATAGATTCAGCACTTCCTTGTAATTCTTTATCTATATCCGAAATTTGATTTTTATAATCTTCTATGGCTTTCTTAGCACTTTCCGCCTCTTCTACATTTGGCAGATTTTCCTCCAAAGTTTTTATCGTAAGAGGAAGGGATTTAAGAGAGTCTTTTAGAGGTTTAATATCTGACGAAATTCGGGCTTTTAATTCAGAGAGTGAATACTTCTCTAGTTGATCTAATAATTCCTTGTAATTACCCGTTAAGTCGTTTTCTGTTATTTC
>OHAU01000403.1_pt1 | contig 62060 bp, 53 predicted proteins | sample 1577181 | NCBI WGS metagenome assembly OHAU01 (sample SAMEA3541472, study PRJEB24748) | human gut metagenome | biome: human gut; feature: human-associated habitat; material: faeces | place: China | collected 2012
AATATTTAACTTTTTCTCTGAATCAACAACGAATGCAATGGGAGCAATCCTTGGAAATGCATCTTTGATCAGAAAGATTTATGTACCGAAATACCTGTTTGTTATTTCAAGAATTTTTTCCAGCTTTATTAACCTGATGGCCTCTTTTACGGCACTGCTTTTAGTTATGGTTGTGACAAGAGCAGAGTTACACTGGACTGTAATATTAGTTCCGATTCCATTGGTGCTACTGGTAGCATTTTCGATGGGAATTGGTCTGATCCTTTCGGCAATTGCTGTTAAATTCAGAGATATTATGCATTTATACTCTGTATTTATCACGGCGCTAATGTATCTGACTCCTGTTATTTATCCAATGTCAATTTTACCGAATTGGCTGACTCCGATCGTAGAGCTGAATCCGATTACGAATATTATGCTGATGTTCAGAGATGTAATGCTGTATAATACGATCTTTGGATGGAAATCAATTATTATTGCGATTGTGGAAGCGGGACTTGCTCTGGTGATCGGTCTCAGAGTATTCTATAAAGCACAGGACGAATTTATTTTGAACATATAGGAGCGGTGAAAATATGGAAAAACAGGCAATTATAAAAGTTGAAGATGTCTCGATGAAGTTCAATCTTTCATCTGAAAAATTTGACAGCTTTAAGGAATATGTGATTAAGAGACTGAAAAAGCAGGTTAAGTTTGATGAATTCTGGGCATTGAAGAATGTCTCTTTTGAAGTGTACAAGGGAGAGTCGCTTGGTCTGATTGGTCTGAACGGAAGCGGAAAGAGTACGATGCTGAAAACTATTGCAGGTGTGCTGAAGCCGACAACAGGAAAGGTAGAGGTCTGCGGAACGGTTGCACCTCTGATCGAGCTTGGAGCAGGTTTTGACATGGATCTTACGGCAAGAGAAAATGTATTCCTTAACGGAGCCCTTCTGGGATATGGGCGTGAAGAGATGGAAAAACATTATGATAATATAGTGGATTTTTCGGAACTTGAGAACTTTATGGATGTCCCGGTTAAGAACTTTTCATCTGGTATGGTATCCCGTCTGGCATTTGCAATTGCGACGATAGGAACACCGGATATATTGATCGTCGACGAAGTGCTTTCGGTTGGAGACTTCCGGTTCCAGCAGAAATGTGAGGAGCGTATCAGGAAAATGATGGAACACGGTACGACAATCTTATTTGTGTCACACAGTATTGCACAGGTAGAAAGTCTGTGTGAGAAGATCGTATGGCTGGAGCATGGACATGTGAAGAGATTCGGAGATGCAGAAGAAATTTGTAAAGAATATAGTCAGTCTTATTAGATGAGGTAGGAACATGAAGAAAAAGATTCAGATAATAATTGCGGGTATCATTATTGTTGCAGGTTCGTTCTTATATGCTCATATAGCAAAGAATAATTATATCTATGACAGAGATGTTGATACCAGTGAATATATAACAACAGGATCGTTCCTGAATGAAACTGTACAGGAACAGTTCAAAAGTAATGAAGATACATTGGATGGTGTTAGAGTAAAATGCAGGATTACAGGGACACCGTCTGATACGGTTATCAAATATAGTCTTACAGATGCAGAGACACAGAAGGTAGTCGCAAGTGGCGAAACGAATGCGACGGAGCTGGAAAATGGAAAATTCTATAATTTTAAATTTGATACCGTGAAAAACTGTAAAGATAAAGAATACATTTTTGCTATCGGCACAGAAGGAGAAATTCCGGATAATGCAGTATTGTTCTGCTTTGAAAGAAATACAGAACAAGGAACAAAGTTCTGGATCAATGATGAAGAGACAGATGGAACGTTGATCATGAAAGCGGTTACGAACCGGTTTGATGCAGAGACATTTTGTGTATTATTGTTATTTATCATTTACGTAATAGCTTTTATGAAATTCTTATATAAATTATTCAAATAGTGGAGTGCAAAAGTGGAAATTAAGAAAGTAATAAAGATGTTGATAAAGCAGGGACCATTTGCAGTCTTTAGAGCAGTAAGAGATCATTGCAGAAAAAAAAGAGAAGAAGAGGAATTCAGAAACCGGGTGCGCTCAATTCATCTGATTTCGGATGATGAGCGGGAAAATCAAAAAAACAGGAAATTTCTAGCATCGGTATCATTCAGTATTATTACACCACTGTATAATACACCAGAGAATTATCTGAGAGAATTATTGGAATCGCTGCAAAAACAGACCTATTCAAACTGGCAGTTATGCCTGGCAGACGGAAGTGACACTGAGCATGAATACGTAGGTGAAATATGCAGAGAATATGCTTCAAAAGATTCAAGAATCTGCTATGAGGTATTGGAAGAAAACAAAGGAATATCAGAAAATACTAATGAATGTCTGAAATTTGCAACAGGGGACTACATAGGTCTTTTGGATCATGATGATATCTTACATGAGTCGGCATTATATGAAATGATGAAAGTAATTGAAGAGGAGAAAGCAGATTTCATATATTCGGATGAAGTAAAGTTTTCTGGAAAAATCGAGGATGCATCAGATTTTAACTTCAAACCTGGATTTGGAAAAGATGAACTTAGAGCCCATAATTATATTTGTCATTTTACAGTATTCAAAAAATCACTTTTAGATCAGATCGGACAGGCATACAGACCGGAATTTGACGGGAGCCAGGATCATGATATGGTTTTAAGACTGACGGAAAAGGCAGAAAAAATTGTACACATTCCAAAGGTTCTGTATTACTGGAGAGTTCATCCACAGTCAGTTTCGATGAATCTGGACTCAAAAAGTTATGCGGTTGATGCTGCAATACATGCGGTCAGCGAACAGTTAGAAAGAACGAAAGAGCCGGGGAGAGTTGAAAGTAATCTTCCGTATCGGACTATTTACCGTGTACATTACGAAATTCCGGACAATGTAGGTGTGCTGCTTATTTTGCATGGAGCAGAAAAGAACACAGAATATGACAGAGCAAAAGAAAAGATTTTGGGAAAAACCACATATAAAAATATTCGTGTCGTATATGCAAATAAAGAGAACGGTACATTTGCTGATAATGTAAATAAGCAGATAGACAGTATGGAAGAGGAATACGCAGTTATGATAAATGTTCATTGTCTACCAATGAATCCGGACTGGGTAGAAGAAATGTTGATGTTTGCACAGAGGAAAGATGTATGTGCAGTATCCCCGAAAGTATATTTTGAAAATAATCTGATTGCATACGCAGGTATTGCTTTGGATGTCAGAGATAATGCAAAAGTGAAATTCTTGTGCCAGGGGATTAATGGTGCAGAACAGGGATATGAAGCAATGTTACGGCATGTCCGTAATACTACGGCAGCATGGAAAGATTGCTGTATGATATCAAAGAATGCGTGGAGAAGTCTTGGAGGATTGAAAGAAGATGTTCCGGGATACGAAATAATTGATTATTGCCTGAATGGAGAAAAACGGGGACTTTGGACAGTCTGGACATGTTTTGCAGAATTTTCTTATTCCAAAGCATTGACAATTGAGGTTGATGATACAGAGATTCAGAAGTTTATTTCAAAATGGGAAAGCAGAATCAGTAAAAAAGATAATTTTTACAATCAAAATCTGGCAGAACTGGGTATTTTATAATTATTAGGAGGAAACGATGGCAGATATACGAGAGTTAACGGCGAAAACACTTCATACATTGAAAGAAGAAGGAATTATCAGTGTCGGAAGAAAAGCAAAGAGTTACGTTCATACGGCAAGAACGGTAGGAAGAGATGCAAAAGACAGAGTCTATAAAGATGTATTATTCATCAATGGTTGTGACGAAAGTGTACCTCATCCGGCGAGATACCGTGTGACACATCAGAGAGAACAGCTGGCAGCGAATAATATTTCTACAGGCGAAGTATATTATGTAAATCTGCAGTTGGATCAGGTCAGATATTATCGTACATTTGTCTTTTTCAGATGTCCATACACAGATATGATCGGTGAATTTATAAAATTAGCCAAGAAGCTGAATAAAAGAGTACTATTTGATATTGATGATCTTGTGGTTGATACAAAGTACACAGATACGATCAAATATCTGGATTCTATGTCGAAAGAAGAACGAGCTTTATACGATGATGGTGTCATGCGCATGGGTAGAACATTAAAATTATGTGATGCCGCAATTACAACAACAGAAAGACTTGCTGAAGAGTTGGGACATTATGTACCGGAAGTATTTATTAACAGAAATACGGCTTCAGAAGAAATGTGTGCGTTATCAAAAGAAGCGTTAAAAAATAAAACCCGTAAAGACGATCATGTGGGAATCGGATATTTTAGCGGAAGCCTGACACACAACGATGATTTTGAACTGGTGTTACCGGCACTGACTAAAGTGATGGAAAAATATCCACAGGTTCAGCTGCATGTGGTCGGAGAACTGGATCTTCCGGAAGCGTTACAGCAGTATAAAGCACGTGTGGTATCTCATCCGTTTGTTGACTGGAAGAAGTTACCGTCGCTGATTGCGGAAGTGGATATTAATCTGGCACCGTTAGAGCAGAGCATCTTTAATGAAGCAAAATCCGAAAATAAATGGGTGGAAGCAGCACTGGTGAAAGTTCCAACGGTAGCAAGTAATGTGGGGGCATTTCAGAGAATGATCGTATCAGGAGAGACAGGAATTCTCTGTGATACAGAAGATGAATGGGTAGAACAGTTAAGCAGACTGGTAGAAGATAAGAAAGAAAGGGAGCGGATTGCAGAAAACGCACACAGATATTGTACAAAAAAATGTGTAACTGTATATACAGGGTTCCCACTGGTTAAATTTATAAAAAAATATACAACACCAAATATTGCATTTATACTGCCTTCTCTGAATATCAGTGGCGGAATTATGGTGGCACTGTGGCATGCTGTTATGCTTCAGGATGCGGGAATGGATGTCACACTTTTCAATGTAGATAATTCAATTCAATGGTGTACATTTAAAGAACATCAGATACCGGTAATGAGTCAGGATCTCAGACTGGTAGAAGGAAGAATTGACAAAGCTGTTGCGACTATGTGGACGACGGTTGCATTTCTTGAAAATTATCAGAATATCGAAAAGAGATATTATTTGGTACAGAATTTTGAAACGGATTTCTATGAGCCGGGAATTCCGCTCAGAGTATTTGCAAATCAGAGTTATATCCCGAAGGTACCAATCCAGTATCTTACCATTTCAAAGTGGTGTGAAGACTGGTTAAGAGACGATTATGAACAGATTGCCAGATATGCACCAAATGGAATTGAAAAAGAAAACTTTCCACATCATAAACGTGAGATGAACGGAAAGATCCGTATTCTGATCGAGGGAGATTGCGGAGTAGAGTACAAAAATGTTGATGAAAGTTTCAAAATCACAAATAAACTCGATAAAGAAAAGTATGAGATATGGTATATGTCTTATAACGCAGAACCAAAAGACTGGTATCGTGTAGATAAATTCCTTCATAAGGTACCGTTTGATCAGGTGGCTGATGTATATAATCAGTGTGATATTCTGTTAAAGACAAGTTATCTGGAAAGTTTTTCATATCCGCCGTTAGAGATGATGGCAACAGGTGGATATGCAGTGGTTGTTCCGAATGATGGAAACAAAGAATATCTGCTAGATGGTGAAAACTGCCTGCTTTATCCACTTGGCAAGATTGAAGAAGGAATTGCCGCAATTGAAAGAATCTGTACAGACAAAGGATTACAGGAGCATCTGTATGAAGGTGGTATCAAAACTGCACAGTCAAGAGACTGGGAGAGTATCCGTAAAGAAATCGTAGCTTTATACGAAGATTAATGAAAGCAAAGGAACGATTATAAATGAGTAAGATTGACACCTTAAAAAGGTATTATCACTATTATGGAATGAAAATGTTATTATTAAAGCTTTTCAGAAATCATTCTGCAGAAAATTTCGATTATGATTTATGGCTGAAAAAAAATACGATTACTGAAGCAGAACTGGAAAAGCAAAAAAAATATGAATTCATTTATAATCCTAAAATAAGTATAATCGTTCCGACTTATGAAACACCGGAAATATTTTTAAGAGAGATGATTGAGTCGGTACAGCGGCAAACATATTCAAACTGGGAGTTATGCATTGCAGATGGAAGTGTATCTGATCAGGTAATGCAGGTGATACAGACATATGCACAGGCAGATAAAAGGATAATTGCAAAGAAGTTAATGAAAAATAAAGGAATTGCGGATAATACCAATGCTGCAATTACAATGGCTTCAGGAGAATATATTGCATTGCTGGATCATGATGATCTTCTGGCACCAGATGCACTGTTTGAAGTAGTGCGGTGTGTAAATGATAATGAAAAGGCAGATGTTATTTACAGTGATGAAGATAAAATTACTGCCGACAGTGCAAGAAGATTTGAACCTCATTTTAAAACGGATTTTAATATTGAATTGTTAAGATCTAATAATTATATTTGTCATCTGTTTGTTGTAAAAAGATTGATTGTAGAAGAGATAGGTGGATTCCGGAATGATTTTGATGGAGCACAGGATTATGACTTGATCTTGCGGTGCATAGAAAAGGCAGAGGGGATATATCATATTCCTAAGATATTGTATCATTGGCGAGTACATCAAAGTTCGACGGCAGAGAATCCGGAAAGTAAATTGTATGCATATGATGCGGGAAAGCGTGCGATAGAAGAACATCTTAAACGTGTTGACCGACCTGGAAAAGTACGGGAACTGTATTATCGTGGCTTTTATCATGTGACATATAAAGTGAAAGAGAAAGCAGGAGTCACTGTCTGCTTTGTAGGCAATAATAAAACAGATGTAAAAAAATGCATGAAATCAATAAAAAAGACAGCCGGAAATGTGAAATGCCAGTTTATAGCAGTAAAAGCCATAAAAGAAGTAAAAGCAGAACAAATTAGATATGAATATGTTTTATTTGTAGATTCTTCCGTCAGAATGATCAGCAAAAACTGGATGCGGGAAATGATTGGTATCTGTCAGTTCCCTGAAAATGGAGTCGTTGGAATCCAATTGATAAATAAAAAGAATCAGACGATATACCATAATGGGTTCATAAAAGGACAAAAAGGGTATGCATTTCAGGGACAGCCAGTAGAAGCAGTTGGTTATTTCCATAGAGATGAATTGACACAATGTGTAGATGGTGTTACTGATAAGTTTATGATGATGAGAACGGATTTAGCGAAAGAGGTAAATTGTGACGAAAATACAGATGAAAGAGAAATATGTTATACATTAAGAAAGAAAGCCAAACAAAATGTTGTTGTTCCACTAATAAAAGCGTATGTTTAGAAAAAATGTTTCTTTATAAAATTTTTTTGTAGGAGATTTTGAGGGATATGTTAGCATTAAAACAGTTAATTGATAAGAATAATATAATAAGTTTTGATATATTTGACACATTGATATTAAGGAATATCTTTCAACCGACAGATATATTTAGAATATTGGCTAAATTTGCGAAAGATGAATTTGATATAGATGATTTTTTTCAAAAAAGAGTAGAAGGTGAAAAAAAAGCAAGAGATAAAGTGAAAAATTCAGAAGCAGATTTTCAAGAAATTTATGATGAAGTAGAAAAACTGTGTGGATGCAATATTGAGAAAATCAAACAAATGGAATTACAATTGGAGATGGAATTTTCTGTAATTAACCCTTATATGATGGAAATTTGGAAATATGCGTCGGAACAGAAAAAAACAATAATATTCATTTCTGATATGTATTTATCATCAGATTTTATAAAAAAACTGTTGAAAAAAAATGGATATAAAGTAGAGCACTTATATGTATCGAATGAATACAGAAAAAATAAAGGGAGTAAAGAACTTTATGAACTTGTTGGGCAAGAGTTAAATTGTAAAAAAACAAATTGGCTGCATATAGGCGACAATGAGTATAGTGATTATAAACAGGCAAAAGAATTTGGAATAAATGCATATCATTATAAAAATGTATCGACATATTATGAAGGAACAAAGGAACTGTCAATTAGTGAATCTGTTTTAATTGGAATTCAGAATAACTATTTATATAATGGAATTCAGGAAAATTACTGGAATAAATTCGGAGCAAAAAATGCATTTCCTATTTATTTTGGGTTTGCAAAATGGCTGTATGATTTGACAAAAGAGGAAGACAATCTGTTTTTTTTGGCACGAGACGGTTATATAATAAAAAAAATATATGATATGTTTTGCAAAATGGATGAAAATACTATTTTTACAAATTATATATATGTTTCTAGAAAAGTTTTACAACTTCCTTTATTAGGGACTATGCCTGAATTGGACAAAGTGATTCGCCAACTGACAGATAGAACGGAATTGGACGGAGAAATTACATTGCGCGAAACTCTTTATAAGGTTGGAATCAGAGATATGGATAAAGCCGAAAAGTACATGAATGCTTTTGGTTTTTTGAATTTGGATGAGATAGTTTCGCCAGAAAAATTGTATATGGCACAGAACTTAATAGTAAAATTGAGTGGAGAGGTTAGAAAGTATTTTTCTGATAAAAGAAAGTTGTTAGAAAGGTATTTCGAACAGGAAAAAGTTAATTGTTGGAATAAATTAAATGTAATGGACGTTGGATGGAAGGGAAGCTCACAGGAAGTAATAGAAAAAATATTAGGCAAAGATGTAATAGGATATTATTTTGGAACAGCCGATACATTGTCAAGAAATAAGTTTTGTACTATGTATGGATGGATATTTGATGATTGGAACCCGACAACTGTTGCCAGTGAAGTATATCGTTATATAAATATGTATGAGTTACTGTTTTCTGCTCCTCATGGTTCAACAATTGATTATAAAGAAGAGAATGAAAAAATTATTCCTGTTTTAAATGATAATGTTATATTTAATCAAGTTATTAAAGAGTTTCAAGAAACTGCATTAGAATTGTGTAAGGTAGCTATAAAATATAATGATTATATGGATATAATTAATCCGGTGGTTGCCACAGAACAATATAGAAAATTTCTTGAAGAAAAAAACGAAGATGATATAAGAGAATTTGAAGAGTTAACATCTGATTTTTTAATAGGTAATTCAAAAAATAAATCGTATGTGGCAAAATTTGAAGATATTTTAAAAGAAAATGAAATTCAAAATAATAATTTACAACATATGAGAGATGAAAAAGATAAAGTGTTTTGGAGTGGTGCATATATTATTGAGAATGAAAAAGATATTGATACAAATGAAAAAGAGTTATTTCATTATCGTTTAATGAATCCTGTATATGATAAAGATGTATATAATGAGTATTTTGAATATAATTTGAAATATGCAAGAGTATATTTTGATTTTGGTTCAGGATTTAGCGAAGCCGATTCGGTTATTGTACCAATGCAGAATAAAGGAAAACATTATTTATTAGGATTAAAATTAAATCTGGAAGTACAAAGTGTGCGGATTGACCCAATAGAACATGAGTATATCAGATTTAGAAATTATTCCTTTAAAATAGACAATCAGAAAATGGACGTATCAATACCGCATGTGGGAAGATTTCAGCGTGGAGAGTGGAAAAGAATATCATCGCAAGATCCATGTTTTATTGTAAATATGAATAAGAGAAGAATTTCAACGATAGTGTTTGATAGTGATTTAGAAATTATTTCTGAATAGTTGAGAATGAATAGTTGAGAATGAATAGAGGAGAAAAGGAAGTTTATGAAAAAACCAGGCTACTATTCATCCGGTGAATTTGCCCGCATGGCCCACGTGACCCTGCGGACAATTCGCTATTACGACAAACAGAATATATTAAAACCATCTTACGTCACAGAAGCGGGCGCAAGATTCTACACAGATGAAGACTTCGCCAGACTGCAGCAGATATTACTTTTGAAATATCTGGGATTTTCGCTGGACGATATCCGTGATATGACGATCGATGATGCAGACTATCACTTCATGCTCAATTCTCTTAACATTCAGTTGAAATTAGTCCGTGACCGCATCGAACAGATGCAGCTGGTGGAGCAGGCAATTCAGGATACGTCGGATCTGATACAGAAAGAACATTCCATCGACTGGAGCCAGATGTTGAATCTGATTCATCTGACCGGCATGGAGAAAAGTATGAAGAACCAGTATCAGGATGCGTCAAACATTTCCGCAAGAATTAATCTGCATAGTCTGTATTCACAGAATACGAAAGGATGGTTTCCATGGATTTTCGAACAACTGGAATTAAAGCCGGGAATGAAGGTTCTGGAGCTGGGATGTGGAGATGGTGCACTCTGGAAGGTGGACAGGGATAAGATTCCGGAACAGACGGAGATTGTAGTATCAGATATATCGGATGGAATGTTAAGAGATGCAAGGCGTACAATCGGTGCAGACGACAGCAGGTTCAGGTTCCGTGTATTTGATGCAGGAAGAATACCTTATGATGAGGATTCATTTGATCTTGTAATTGCCAATCATGTGTTGTTTTATTGCGAGGATATCCCGAAAGTTTGTAAAGAAGTAAAACGTGTATTGAAGCCGGAAGGAAGATTTGTCTGCAGTACATATGGCAATGATCATATGAGAGAAGTGAGTGAACTGGTACAGAAGTTCGATGACCGGATCGTACTGGCAGCAAAGAATCTGTACGAGCGTTTTGGAAAAGAGAACGGAGAAGAGATTCTTAAGAAGGATTTTGAAAAGATAGAGTGGAGGCGGTATGAGGATTCGCTTATCGTGCCGGAACCGGAGCCATTGATTTCTTATATCTTGTCGTGCCATGGAAATCAGGGACAGTATATTCTGGATCATTACAAGGAGTTCCAGTCTTATGTGCGTAAGAAGACGGAAGGCGGGTTCCACATTACGAAAGATGCCGGGATTTTTGTTGGATATAATGGTTGAGAATAATAGAAATATCGTGCATAATAAAAGTAAGTATAAAAAAGTGTAGAGTGTTGGTGAAGATCGGCAGGTGGCAGAGTTGAAAAAGTTTTTTAATGTAAATGGGAGTTGTAATCCGCAAATACACTATATGATAGATTTATCGGAACGTCTATCAGAGATTAAAAAAATGGTAGATGCCGGAGAGTACTTTACAATTAACAGGGCAAGACAGTATGGAAAGACAACATTGCTGGCTGCTTTGGCAGAATATTTGAAAAGTGATTATAAGGTGATCAGTCTTGATTTTCAGACAATCAGTTATGGAGATTTTGAGAATGAAGAAAAATTTGTTGCTGCGTTTTCAAACGAGATATTGATATCAGAATATGATATACCAGAAGATATCAGAAGTACTTTGTTACATTTGGCGGATGGAAAAGAGAGGAATGTAACCTTATCAGTGCTGTTTCGTACGTTGTTGCAGTGGTGCAGAATTTCAGAAAAACCGCTGGTATTGATTATTGATGAAGTTGATACAGCTACAAATAATCAGGTGTTTGTTGATTTTTTGGCTCAACTGCGTGCATATTATCTGCGTAGGATGCAGATGCCTACATTTCGGTCAGTAATACTTGCAGGAGTATACGACGTGAGAAATGTAAAAAGTAAGATCAGGCCGGAAGAAAATCATAAGACGAACAGTCCGTGGAATATAGCGGCGAAATTTAAGATAGATATGAATTTTTCAGTAGATGATATATCGGGAATGCTGAATGAATATGAACAGGATTATCAGACAGGAATGGATGTAGTGGAGATTGCAGAAATGATTTATTCTTATACATCAGGATATCCGTATCTTGTGTCATGTTTATGTAAAATGATAGATGAAGATATCAAAGGTGAAAGCAAGACAGCATGGAGTAAACAGGATGTACTGACTGCTGTAAAAATGTTGTTGAATGATAAAAATCCATTATTTGAATCTTTAATCGGAAAATTGAATGAATATCCGGGAGTGAAAAATCTGATTTACAGATTGCTGTTCAGAGGTGAAAATATAGGTTATAATCCGGATGACAGTGGAATAGATATGGCTGAAATGTTTGGATTTATAAAAGTTCGAAATGGAAATGTCTATATTGCAAACCGTATATTTGAAACACGTCTTTACAATATGTTTCTTATGTCAACAGATGAACAGGAGAAGGATGTCTATAGAGAAGGAGCGAGATTAAAAAATCAGTTTATACATGATGGTGCGTTGGATATGCGGCGTATTCTTGAAAAGTTTGTAGAATATTTTGACGACATTTACGGTGATAGAGATGAAAAATTTCTGGAAGCGGATGGCCGGAGATATTTTATGCTTTTTTTGAAACCGATCATTAATGGAACAGGGAATTATTATATTGAGGCAAGAACAAGGAATGATGAACAGACGGATATGATCATTGATTATCTGGGACAGCAGTATATCATTGAGATGAAGATATGGCATGGGAATGCCTACAATGAAAGAGGAGAAAAGCAACTTTCGGATTATCTGGAGTATTATCATGTGGATAAGGGATATATGCTGAGCTTTAATTTTAATAAGAATAAGAAGATTGGTGTAAAAGAAGTGGTGCTAGGAGAGAAGCTGTTGATTGAAGCAGTTGTTTGATTACGGAAAATTAAAGTTATGATCAGCGATGAGTCGTAATTCTTAAGAACTTCTTAAATATTACAGGAAAGTTACAAAAAAATAAAAAAAGTACTTGAAGATGACCTAAGGTCACCTTTTATAATCTAATTAACACGGAACATGGAGACTAGAATAGAAAGTGAAGAACTTGATAACCTATTAATACAAAACGAGGAGGTTCCTGAAATGAAAGGAATTATTTTAGCAGGTGGTTCAGGCACACGTCTGTATCCATTAACAATGGTAACATCAAAGCAGTTACTGCCAATCTATGACAAGCCGATGATCTATTATCCAATGTCAGTGCTGATGAACGCAGGCATTCGTGACATCCTGATCATCTCAACACCACAGGATACACCAAGATTCCAAGAACTGTTGGGAGACGGACATCAGTTTGGTGTGAATCTGTCTTATGCAGTACAGCCAAGCCCGGACGGACTTGCTCAGGCATTTATCATCGGAGAAGAATTCATCGGTGATGATACAGTAGCAATGGTTCTCGGCGATAACATTTTTGCAGGTCACGGACTGAATAAACGTCTGAAAGCTGCTGTTGAGAATGCAGAGACCGGAAAGGGAGCTACTGTATTTGGATATTATGTAGATGATCCGGAACGTTTCGGTATCGTAGAATTTGATCACGAAGGAAAAGCTATTTCCATCGAAGAAAAGCCGGCGCAGCCAAAGAGCAACTACTGTGTAACAGGATTGTATTTCTATGACAACAATGTTGTGAAGTATGCAAAAGAGTTAAAGCCAAGTGCACGTGGAGAACTGGAAATCACAGATCTGAACCGTGTATATCTTGAGAAAGGTGATCTGAATGTAGAACTTCTCGGACAGGGATTCACATGGCTGGATACAGGTACACACGAAAGCCTTGTAGATGCAACCAACTTCGTGAAGACGGTTGAGACACATCAGCACCGTAAGATTGCATGCCTGGAAGAGATCGCATACCTGAACGGATGGATCAGCAAGGACGAGGTAATGGAAGTATATGAAGTTCTGAAGAAGAACCAGTATGGACAGTACTTAAAAGACGTCCTGGATGGAAAATATAAAGAAAATCTGTACTAAAATCTATACTAAGAAATGATACAAAAAGGAGAAATCAAAAAATGACAATTATTGTAACCGGAGGAGCCGGATTTATCGGAAGTAACTTTGTATTTCATATGTTAAACAAATACCCGGACTATCGCATCGTTTGTCTGGACTGCCTGACATATGCAGGTAACTTATCTACACTGGAGCCTGTAATGGACAATCCGAATTTCCGTTTTGTAAAAGAAAGCATTACAGACCGTGAAGCAGTGTACAAATTATTCGAAGAAGAGAAACCGGACATGGTTGTAAACTTCGCAGCAGAAAGCCACGTAGACCGTTCTATCGAGAACCCGGAAGTATTCCTGGATACAAACATCAAAGGTACTGCTGTACTGATGGATGCCTGCAGAAAATATGGTATCAAACGTTACCATCAGGTATCTACAGATGAAGTATACGGAGATCTGCCGCTTGACAGACCGGACCTGTTCTTCACAGAGGAGACACCGATCCACACAAGCAGCCCATACAGCTCATCTAAGGCAGCAGCAGACCTGTTAGTTCTTGCTTATCACAGAACATACGGACTGCCGGTATCTATCAGCAGATGTTCCAACAACTACGGACCATATCATTTCCCGGAGAAACTGATCCCGCTGATGATCGCCAATGCACTGAATGACAAGCCGCTTCCGGTATACGGAGAAGGATTAAATGTACGTGACTGGTTATATGTAGAAGATCACTGCAAGGCAATCGATCTGATCATTCATAACGGAAGAGTCGGAGAAGTGTACAACGTAGGTGGACACAACGAGAAGACAAACATCGAGATCGTTAAGATCATCTGTAAAGAGCTTGGAAAACCGGAAAGTCTGATTACTCACGTTGCAGACCGTAAGGGACATGATATGCGTTATGCGATCGATCCTACAAAGATCCACAACGAACTTGGATGGCTTCCGGAGACCAAATTCGAAGATGGGATTAAGAAGACGATCAAATGGTATCTTGAAAATAAGGAATGGTGGGAGACGATCATTTCCGGAGAATACCAGAACTATTATGAGAAAATGTATGCTCACCGGGAGGAGATTTAAGAATGAAAGTATTAGTGACAGGTGTTGGCGGACAGCTTGGTCATGACGTGATGAACGAACTGGCATCCCGTGGTTATGAGGGAATCGGTTCTGACATCAAAGAAACATACAGCGGAATCCAGGATGGTACAGCGGTAACAACAATGCCATATGTGCCGATGGATATCACAGATGCATCTTCTGTAGAAAAAGTTCTGACAGATGCAAAACCGGATGTAGTGGTACACTGTGCTGCATGGACGGCCGTAGATCTTGCAGAAGACGAAGATAAGAAAGACATCGTAAAAGCAGTCAATGCAACAGGAACAAAGAACATTGCAGATGTGTGTAAAAAGTTAGACTGTAAGATGGTATACATCAGTACAGACTATGTATTTGACGGACAGGGAGAGAAAGCCTGGGAACCTGACTGCAAGGATTACAAACCACTGAATGTATATGGAGAGACAAAGCTTGCCGGAGAGCTTGCTGTATCGGAGACTATGGATAAGTACTTCATCGTACGTATCGCGTGGGTATTCGGAAAGAACGGTAAGAACTTTATCAAGACAATGCTCAATGTAGCAAAGACACACGATACATTGAAAGTTGTAAATGACCAGATCGGAACACCAACCTATACATTTGACCTTGCAAGACTTCTCGTTGACATGATCGAGACTGACAAATATGGTTACTATCATGCAACAAATGAAGGCGGATATATCAGCTGGTATGATTTTACAAAGGAAATCTTCCGCCAGGCAGCAGAGCTTGGCCATGACGAATACAGCGAAGACAAGGTGACGGTTCTGCCGGTAACAACAGAAGAGTACGGTGTATCCAAAGCAGCAAGACCTTTCAACAGCAGACTGGACAAGAGTAAACTTGTGGAAAATGGATTTACCCCACTTCCGACATGGCAGGATGCGCTTGGAAGATATCTGAAAGAAATCGAATTCTAAATTTTATATAGGTGAAGAATAATCTCAGCCACATGACGTGGCTGGGATTAACTCACGTATAAATCATTTAAAACAATAAGGAGACGTAATAATGGGACAGATTAAAGTAGAAAAAAACGCAGGTGGTATCCAGGGACTCTGTGTAATTGAACCAACAGTACATGGTGACGCAAGAGGATACTTTATGGAGACATATAACCAGAAAGATATGGAAGAAGCAGGACTTACAATGCAGTTCGTTCAGGACAACCAGTCAAGTTCTACAAAGGGAGTCTTAAGAGGATTACATTTCCAGAAAGAATTTCCACAGGGAAAACTGGTACGTGTCGTAAAAGGTTCTGTATTTGACGTGGCGGTAGACTTAAGAAGTGACAGCGAGACATACGGAAAATGGTTCGGTGTAGAACTGACAGAAGAAAATAAGAAACAGTTCTATATTCCGGAAGGATTCGCACACGGATTCCTGGTATTAAGTGATCTTGCTGAGTTCTGCTACAAGTGTACAGACTTCTATCATCCGGGAGATGAAGGCGGTCTTGCATGGAACGATCCTGAGATCGGTATTGAGTGGCCGACACTGACAGGAGAGTATAAAGGAACCGCATCCGGGGAAGGTTATGCGCTGGAAGACGGCACAGCACTGAACTTAAGTGATAAGGATCAGCTGTGGGTTGGACTGAAAGATACGTTCCATTTTTAGGATAAACTATGAATAAGTTATCAAAATTACTGAATGTTGTGATTTATCTGTGCATCATAAGTTATGCACTTCCAACAGGAGTAATGATGGGCATACCAATTCAGAAAATATTGGTATGCCTGTTGATTATTCTGGGAGGAATATGCCTGGTTTTACAAAGAAAAAGCCTTGAGATTATAAAAAGTGCGAAGCTGGAGATTACTTTAGGTTTTTTGGGATTGTTGGCATGTATTGTCAGTTACATTCTTGGAAATGAATGGAGTATAAAATTTACGGGATTATTCTATATCTCGGTAATTGTGTTTGTAGAATTATATTTTCTGGTCAGATATGAATTGGCTGAACCGGAAAAGATTATAGAATGTATCCTTTATATGATGCTTTTGAAGATCCTGGGAAAAATAATCATAGAAATCGTCTTTGTATGTAAGTTGATAGAATATGAGGCTGTAATAGAATTTTATCTAAACATGTTTGGAACGGAAGCATCGACAATGACAATGCATTTGGGCAGATTATTGCTGATCCGTGTGCAGACTTCATCTGATATTATAGTAGTGACACTGATGCCGTTTTACTGGATGATGGAGAAATATAAAAAAAGCATCAGAAGTCTGCTGTTTGCATTGAGCGGGATCTATACATTGATTGTATTTTCGAGAGTTTTGATGGTTGAATTCTGCTGCTTTGCATTTGTTGCAGTGTTATATTATTGGAAGAAAATCCCGAAGAAGGTAAGATGCATCGGGGTGATTCTGGTGCTTGCTTCGTCGGTGTTATGGTTGAAACCTGTGATACAAATGATAGAATTCCGGTTCTTTTCTTCATTTGCTATAGAATCAGATGATGTCAGGCAGATACAAATGAGAGAATTGATAAACGGAGTGAAGGAGTCACCGGTATTCGGCCATGGATTTGGAAGTTACATAAGTGATTATACAAGAAGCGGATCGATACCGTTTTCATATGAAATAGAATACCTGTCATTTTGTTACCAGATGGGAATTTCAGGATTTGTAGTTTTTGTTGGAGGAGTGCTCCTGATATACATAAGAAAAATCGTAAAGTATGCCAGAAAAAACACCTGGGTCATTAAAGTATTTACTTTGATTGGACTGGGCTGGTTTGTGATAAGACCTGCATTTAATCCTGCATTTCTCGGACTACAGAATGGATTTCAGATGATCGGGTTATTGATGATCAATATGTATTTTAATAAAAAGCAGGAACCGTATCAAAAGTAAAATGATACGGTTCCTGTTTTTTTCTATTTTTTGAATAATTTTCGTCTAAACCAGTCTCTGGCATAAGAAAGAGTATGAAGAATCAGTTCAAACTCGATCAAAATATAGTTAGGCAGGTGCCGCAGCTTAAAAGCAACTTTTTTCTGTTCCCGGGCATGGGAAAGCCCTTCTTTTATTCCGCAGGCATAGTCTTCACCGAACCCCTTACGCATGAAAAACAGATATTTGACAACACAGCCGAGAAAAAGAGGAATAAAGTTCAAAACCAGCTGCAAGAAAGGCATGTTTTTGTAATTCAGGTAAATATTGTTGCGGGCGGATAATTTAACCTTGAAAGAGTTATATTTTGAACCGCTTGTACCGCTTCCTACGTGGTAGACCAGTGCTGTGGGGCAGTATGTATTTTTGTAGCCGTAAATTTTTGCGCGATATCCGACATCGATATCCTCAAGGTATGCAAAATGATTTTCATCAAATAAGCCGATTTTTGAAAAAGCAGACCGGCGGTAGATGGCTGCCCCGGCGCATGCGGTAAATATCTGATCTGCTTTTGTGTAATTGGAGACAGGACGTCCGGTTCCGCGGCACACGCCCCAACCCATTAAAGTATAAAGATCACCGGCACTGTCGATCAGTTCTGGATGATACATCTGGATCATCTTACTGCTGACAGAAAAGATGTGCGGAGATTTTTCAATCGCTTTGATCATTTCTTCTACATAGTGTGTATCAACGGTCGTATCATTATTGAGCAATATCACATAAGGTGTAGTGGAATGTTCGATTCCGACATTGACCGCTTTGCTGAAACCGTAATTTTTCTTTAAGGAGATAACCTCTATATCTGGGTAGTGCTCACTCATATATTCCAGACTTCCATCGGAAGATGCGTTGTCAACCACTAATACTTTGAAATCCCTGCAGGTCTGTTCTGATAATGACTGGAGGCAGGGCTCCATAAAATGTTTCCCGTTATAGTTTGGGATGATAATTGTTACTTTCATAGTTTGAGAAATACTCCGATCTCTATTTTCTGATTTGTTTCTATTATTATAGCAAAAAAAAGAAGAGGGTGCTATATAAAGAGTGGGTAAAATAATTTTTTAAATATATTTCAAAATTATTAATAAAGTATTAAGAAAACTGTGGTATAATGGGTTGCCGTAAGGAAAAAATTATTGTAAGATAAAACGTAATGTAAAATTAGATAAATATGGGTGAGGAACATTGATAAAGGATAATCAAAAGTTATTAAACAGATTACATGTAGTAATAGATGCAGTTGTAATTGTATTTTCATATATTGCATCATGGTACCTGAGATTTAAAAGCGGGATTTTTGAATTGGATCCATGGTTTTTATCGTTGCAGGAATATGCAAAAGTGTTGATTGTAATTGTGCCGGGATATTTGGTCTTATATTATGGATTCCAGTTATATACACCAAAACGTGTGCAGGGACGCAGACTGGAAGCATGGCATATCATTCAGGCTAATGTGATTGGTCTGATGGCATTTATTTTACTTTTATATGTGTGGAAACAGCCTGATTTTTCCAGGGGAATGATTTTTGTATTTTTCCTGGTGAATGTATTTTTAGAAGTTGTTGTAAGAAATATTATCCGTGAAGTGTTGCGGGATATGCGGAAGCAGGGATATAACCAGAAGCACATTCTGCTGATCGGATATAGCCGTGCGGCGGAACAGTATATTGACAGAATTAAAGCAAATCCGGAATGGGGCTATATCGTGAGAGGAATTCTTGCGGACAATGTACCAAGAGGAACAGAGTATAAAGGAATTAAGGTACTTGGAAGAATCGATAATCTTATGATTGTTCTTCCGAAAAATAAACTGGATGAGATAGCAATCACTCTCGGGCTGGCAGAATATCATAAATTAGAAAAGATTGTAGGTATGTGTGAAAAATCTGGTGTCCATACAAAGTTTATACCGGATTATAATAATATCATTCCGACAAAACCATATACGGAAGATCTGATAGGACTTCCGGTAATTAATATAAGAAGAGTACCGCTTAGCAATATGCTGAATGCATTTGTAAAAAGGGCAATGGATATTTTTGGAGCATTGGTTGCGCTTACATTATTTTCACCGGTCATGCTGGTAATAACAATTATTATAAAAGTGACATCTCCGGGACCACTGATCTTCAAACAGGAAAGGATCGGTCTGCAAAATAAACCATTCTATATGTATAAATTCCGGTCTATGGTTGTACAGGATGCATCAAAAGAAAAGAATGGATGGACGGTAAAGAACGATCCGCGTGTTACGCCGGTAGGAAAGTTTATAAGAAAAACAAGCATTGACGAATTACCGCAGCTGATCAATATCCTGAAAGGGGATATGAGTCTGATCGGCCCGAGACCGGAAAGACCTCAGTTTGTAGAAAAATTCAAAGAAGAGATTCCAAGATATATGATCAAACATCAGGTGCGTCCGGGACTGACCGGATGGGCACAGGTGAATGGACTACGTGGTGACACATCGATTCAAAAGAGAATCGAGTATGATTTATATTATATTGAAAACTGGACATTGGGATTTGATATAAAAATATTATTTCTGACATTTTTCAAAGGTTTTATTAATAAGAATGCATATTAGCTTCTAAAGGAGACGGCAATGGCAAAGAAAAGACGCAAGACAAAAAGACAATTAAGAGAAGAACGACGAAAAAAAATGCGCAAAAGAAAAAGAAAAAGAATTATTTTACTAACAGTTGAAATTATAATTCTGGCTGCTCTGTTAGTGGCTGCTTACGGAATATTCAAACTCGGAAAACTGGATTATAATGTGTTGAATAAAAAAAAGCTGGAAGTTTATAAGGATACAGGAGAGTATACGAACATTGCATTGTTTGGATTGGATTCGAGAAATAATGAATTGGACGGCGGTGTACAAAGTGACTGTATTATGATCGCAAGTATTAATAATAAGACAAGTGACGTGAAGCTTGTGTCTGTATACAGGGATACGTTGCTGCAGCAACAGAATGGACGCTATAATAAAGCGAACGCAGCATATAATACAGGCGGTCCGGAAGAGGCAATCAGTCTTTTGAACCGTAACTTTGATCTTGATATTAAGAATTATGTCAGTGTGAATTTTAATGCGCTTGTAAAAGTGATCGATGCTCTGGGTGGGATTGATATTAAAATGACGAAAGAAGAAGCACACTGGTGTAATCTGTATGGTGCCGAGACGGCAAGAGTGATTGGCGAACATTGGTCGGATATAGAAGAAAAAGCCGGTACGCAGCATCTGGACGGTATTCATGGTGTGGCATATGCAAGAATCCGTTATACAAGTGGTAATGACTTCAAACGTGCACAGAGACAGAGAATTGTATTAGAAAAGGTTGCAAAGAAAGCACAGAAAGCGAATTTCATTACTTTAAATAAAATAGTAAATGAAGTATTTCCGATGATTTCGACAAGTTTTTCTTCAAAACAGATTCTGGGATTTGCAGCGAATGCACTGAATTATAATCTGGTGTCAACAAATGGATTCCCATATCAGGTAACAACCAGTGAAACAGTGAAGAATCATAGCGGTGTATCTTTTGTCATTCCAATCGGTTTGGAACAGAATGTAAAGCAATTACATCAGGAACTGTTTAATGATGATTCTTATGAGGCATCAGACAAAGTAAAAGAGATTGACAGTGACATTGTTTATCTGACGGATATAACAGCAGATAATACAGATGCAATGGAGTCTACGTTTAAAGGAGACAGTCTGAATGAGGGAACGGAATAAAATTATTTTAGAATATGGAACTTATATGCTGAGCTTTTTTGTCAGTTACATAGCGTCACTGGCAAAATGGTATTATGCTTCGGGAATTATTCTGATTGTGGAAGCTGTTTATTTGTATGTTCACTGGGTAAGGGAAAGTGGAAGCTTTGTGGAACTGAGGGCTCTGTTTACACTTGCCTGGGTAGGGGGCCAGGGAATCAGCTGTCTGAAACTCAGTACATTACAGGATACATGGAGCTATATAACCTGGTTGAGCTTTTGTGTGATATATATAGCTTTTGGAATAGGATATGAATGGGGAAGAAAGTATAGCAGGGTAGAGGGAAAAGAACCTGAAAAAAATAAAAAAAAGGCAGACAGGCTTTTTCGATGTATTATGTTGCTGCTGGTTGTGTCGGCCGGATGTTTTGTAATCGAAATTATCCGGATCGGTTATATTCCGGTTTTTTCAGACGAACCTTATTCGTATTCTTATTTCAGAATGTCGGCTTTACATTATCTTCATTATTGTGCAATCAGTTGTATCCTGATACCGGGACTTACGGTGCTTTGGAAAAAAATCGATTCTGAGGAAAGTAAGTGGCGTAATGGAGCAATCATTATTGCAAATATAGTGGCATTTGCAGTTCCGTTTCTCTATGTATCGAGATTTCAGTTTCTGTTTGAAATAGGTGTGGCAGCAGTCATTTATATACTGGTAAATAAAAATATGAGGAAAAGTACCCTGGTTCTTCTTGGCTTTGTGGTTTGTGCAGCGTATGTGGTGATTACATTGTCACAGAAGCGGGATGCGATATATTTGAACAATGTATTTAAAATGAAATATACACATATGCCGGTGTTTCTGACCCAGCCGTATATCTATATTGCCAATAACTACGATAATTTTGACTGTCTGGTGAAAAATCTGCCGAAATTTTCTTGTGGCCTGCGGATGTTATTCCCGTTTGTGTCATTAACGGGATTGAAATTTGTAATGCCAAATCTGGTTCCGGCAACGGTCTATCTGACCAGTACCGAATTGACAACGCTTACAATGTTTTATGATGCTTATTATGATTTTGGAGTCATTGGAGTATTTGTGATAGCTCTGCTTATTGGTGTTGTGGCAAAGGTCATTATTGATATTATTAAAAAAAGTGATAACCCGGTTGTATATCTTTTTTATGGACAGATTGCAGTGTATCTGGCTCTTGCATTTTTTACAACATGGTTCAGCAGTCCTGCGACATGGTTCTGGCTGATCATTACAGGGATGATTTATTGCTATGTAGGATATGATAAGAAATAGAGGATGAAAAAGAAAAGATGAATAACGATCAGACTTCTGTAGATGTGGTGATACCATCATACAGACCAGATGAAAAATTTAGCAGACTTGTGAAAAAACTTCAGGAACAGGAATATCCGATCGGCACTATTTTTGTGATCAATACAAAGGCCGGAAGGTTTCCGAAAGAAGTAGAGCAGATGGAAAAGGTAAAAGTATACCATATAGAACGCCGGGAATTTGATCATGGCGCAACACGGGATATGGGAATGCAGATGTCAAAGGCGGAAATTGTTGTATTTATGACACAGGATGCAGTGCCAGCAGATGAATATGTGATTGGAAATCTGGTGAAAGTACTGGAAGAAGATGAAATGACCGGGGCGGCGTATGCACGTCAGCTTGCAGCATCTGATTGTAATTATATAGAAAAATATACCAGAAAATTCAATTACCCGGAAAACAGCCGGATAAAAAGCAAGGAAGATTTACAGGAAATGGGCATTAAAACATTCTTCTGTTCTAACGTTTGTGCGGCATATAAACGGAATATTTATGAAAAAGCAGGTGGATTCTGCAAGAAAACAATATTTAATGAGGATATGATATTGGCTGGTCATATGATAAATGCCGGATACAAGGTTGCTTATGTGGCTGAAGCGAGAGTGATTCACTCACATAATTATACAGGAATGCAGCAGTTTCACCGCAATTTTGATATGGCTGTGTCGCAGGCAGAACATCCGGAAGTATTCGATGGTATAAAGTCTGAAAACGAAGGAATAAAACTGGTGAAGCAGACAGCTGCTCATTTGGTAAAACAGCGGAAAATATATATGGTTCCAAAACTGGTTTATCAAAGTGGTTGTAAGTATATTGGTTACCGGATGGGGAAAATGTATAAAAAATTGCCGGATAAAGTCGTTAAATGGTGTTCGATGAGTCCGGGATACTGGGAAAAGTAGGCGAAAAGCTTTATTTTTGATTGAAGTTTGTCATATTTTAAGGTAATATAGATATGATATGATAAGCTACGACTGAAGAAAGGATATAAAAAGTAATGGCAAAAGATAAAAAAAGATATAAAAGACGGGGACGAAGGTCGAAAACAAGGGGATTTGCCTCCTGGTCTCTGGGTAAGAAGATTGGAGCCATTCTTGGAGGAACATTGGTGACGGTAGCAGCGATCGGAGCTGTCATTGTAGCCAGTAAGCTTTCGAAGATCAATACAGTAAAGTTAGATACAGATAAATTAAGCGTTTCAAAGGAAGCAAAAAAAAGGGGAAGCGGATATCTGAATGTTGCATTGTTCGGTGTGGATTCAAGAGACAATGATCTGGACAAAGGAACCAGAAGTGACACAATAATGATTGCAAGCCTGAACAAGAAGACAATGAAGGTGAAAATTGCATCAATATATAGAGACACGTTGTCAGAGCAGGAAGATGGAACGTTGAATAAAATCAATGCAGCGTATTCATATGGTGGTCCGGAAGGTGCTCTTTCAGTGTTGAATAAGAATCTGGATATGAATATTGAACATTATGTAACGGTGAATTTTAACTCGATGATAGATATTGTAGATTCTGTGGGCGGAATTGATATCGATGTACAGGAAGATGAAATGCCGTACATCTGTGGTTATGTTCAGGAAATTATGAAGGTGACCGGAAAGCTGTCTCCGGGAGTTACAGAACCGGGAACACAGACTCTGAATGGTGTGCAGGCAACTGCATATGCCAGAATCAGATACACAGCCGGAGATGATTTCAAACGTGCAGAAAGGCAGCGGGCGGTTCTACAGAAAGTTGTAGAGAAGCTGCAACAGGCATCACCGGCACAGTTGAATAAGATTATTGATAAGGTTTTTCCTGAGGTTTCGACAAACTTTACAATGACAGAAATCCTTGAATATGCGAAAGATGCGTTTGATTATGAACTGGGAGAAACAACAGGGTTCCCATTTGACAAGACAACCGATACATTGGGAAATGTAGGAAGCGTTGTTATTCCGGTTACAATGGAAAGTAATGTAAAGCAGCTGCATAGCTTCTTCTATGGAGAAAGTGACAATTATGATGTGTCTTCCACAGTATCGGATATCAGTGCAAAGATAGAGAAAAAAGCCGGAAACAGAGATGCTGATACAGACGAATCAACACAGGAGTTTATGCAACAGCCGGAAGAGACATATTCCGGAAGCAGTGGAACAACAAAGAACAGTTCGGGAAGTACAGGAACAACCGGAAGCACTTCGTACAGATCGGGAACGAGTGGTAACAGTGGTACTTCGGGAAGTACAGGGACAACGGGAAGTACAACCGGAACAGGTACGGGAAGTGGTACATCAACCGGAACAGGAAGCGGAACAACAGGAAGTACAGGAACGACAGGAAATGGTACATCAACGGGAGATACTTCAACCGGGACAGGCGGAGAATCAACTGGCGGCGAAGGTACCACGGAGTAGAACACCATAAAGATAGAAAAAGGGGTATTATTCATGAAAAAAGTCAAAAAAATAATTGTATCATTTCTTTTGATGTGTATGTTGTGTGTTGGAATGACATGTGTGGCAAGTGCAACCGCAGCAGAATTCAGATTTTCTGATCCGCAGACCAGTGTCGGGGCAGAAGTAGAAGTAACGGCAAAGGTTTCGTCTGCGAAAGCATTAAATACAATTCAGGCAACATTAAGCTATGATAAAACAAAGCTGCGCTTCATCAGCGGTGATGATGCTACAGGTGGAGACGGAACAATTACAATATCAAGAAATGATGAAAATGCCGGAACAACGATGGAATTTAATTTAAAATTCCAGGCATTGGATGAGGGAACAACATCGGTAGAAGTTGCCAAGGTTGATGGAATTGATAGCAATGGAGTTGCATTGGAGATTACGTCAGGTTCTTCATCTGTCAGCATAGCAGAAGGTGATAAATCGCTGATTCAGGAAGAAGATACCAGTTCAGCTGTTGATGGAACAGAGGTTAAGATTGGAAAATCAAAATATATCGTAACAGATGATTTTTCGGATACGATTATTCCTGATGGTTTTGTAAGAGATGCGTTGAAATTTGAAGGAACAGATCATCAGATTATTAAGCAGGAATCAAGTGGCGCACTTGCAATGTATCTTACACCTGAAAACGGAGGAGATGCGGATTTTTATCTGTATGACAGTGATACCGGAAAGTTCTCTCCTCTTGAAGTAATAGAGGTTGCAAAGGGAAGATATATTATTCCTTTGGCTGATGACGGAAATATCTCATTGCCAGACCAGTATCAGAAGACATCACTTACATTAAACGGAAAAGAGTTTGATACATGGCAGGATACAAAGAATGCGGAATATTATATTGTCTATGCGATGAATTCGGATGGAGAAAAGACAACATACCGTTATGATACAACAGATGGTACGTACCAGAAATATTCGCCATCATCAGGAACATCTTCAACGTCAGATTCTACTGTCAATAACGGAAAAGGAATCTGGGGAAAAATTTTAAATTTTGTAGATAGTTTTTTGGATATCGTAGTAATTATTGCACTTGTTCTTTTTGCAGTACTGCTGATCGTAGTAATTATTACTTCTGTAAAACTTCATTATAGAGATCTTGAATTAGATGATCTGTATGACGAATATGGAATTGATATGGATGAGGAAGAAGCAGAGAAGAAGATTCAGAAAAAAGCTGCGAAAAAAGTAAATAAAGAGAAGAAGAAAAATAAAAAGACAGCTAAAAAACCAGCAGCTGTAAAGAAAACATCAAGATTTGACTATGGAGAAGACGAATTTGAAGATTATGAGGATGATTTCGATGATGAGGATCCATGGGTGACAGAAAATATTGCAAAAGCAATGGAGCACAAGCCTGCTAAGAAACAATCAGCAAGGCAGAAAAAGCCAGCAAGACGCACAGAACCTGAAAGAGAAAAGAAACCATCCCAAGGCGTCCGTGCCTTAGACGAGACAGGTCCGGCAATCCGTAAACCTGTTAAGAAGATCAATCTGGAGGATACCAATGATTTTGAAGCCTTTACCCCTCTGGATGAAGAAGCATTTGACAACTTCGAAGGCTATTATTCAGAAGATGATGATTATGATCTGTTCGGAGCAGGTTGTGATGATGACGATCTGTTTGATGCGACAGCAGATCTTTTGAGTAATCATCCGGAAAAGAGAAGAAGTCATGCGGAGATGGATGATACATTCAAAATGGATGTGATTGATCTCGATTAAAATAGGATGAATAGAATGAACCGGTTTGCAGAAATCAGAAAGAAATTGATGGAAGCAAACCGGTTTGTTTTTTATTTTCAAGTGTTCCTGACAAGCTTTTTGAGTGTAGAAAATGTATACCCCATCTCCTCCCACTTTGCAAGCAGCTCATCCAGAATCTCGCCATTGGTTCTGGAGGTGTTATGCAGCAGCACGATGGCACCCGGATGGATCCGTCCGAGAAGCTTGTCAAAGGCTTCTTCTTTGGATGGCTGCGCGTCGGCCAGCCAGTCAACGTAGGCAAGACTCCAGAAGAAGGTATGATACCCCATGTCTTTTGCCATCTGCAGATTTTCAGTACTGTATTTTCCCTGTGGCGGCCGGTAGAAGCGAGTCATGGATTTGCCTGTGATATCTTTATACAGAGCTTCCACACTCTTAAGTTCTCTGGAAAATGTCTCCTTTGTTGCAATCTGGGACATGTCGGGGTGATGGAAAGTATGGTTGCCGACGGTATGACCTTCTTTTAACATCTGCTTTACCAGCTCTGGATTATCACGCAGAAAGTTTCCGACAACAAAAAATGTGGCTTGAACGTTATGACGTTTTAAAGCGTTCAAGATAGCCGGTGTATTTCCGTTTTCATAGCCGCAGTCAAAAGTAAGATAGATGACTTTTTTATCCGTCTTTTGTGCATAGTAGGCGTGATATTGCTGAAGCTCATTGAAAGATGCATTACCGACAGGAACTTTGCCTTCCTCCTGGAAGCTGAGACCCCAGTTTTCGGCAGCCGGCAGAATCGTGGAGAGGGGATTGCCGGAAGTCGAGGCTGTCGGAACTGTGCCGGAGGAAGCTGCATTACCGGATGGACTTTTATCATCTGTTCTGACAGACGCAGGCGGAAAGAGCCGGGCAATCTGTCCGCCTGCAAAGAAACAGAATGAAAAGAAGAATAAGAGGATCAATGGTTTGTAATTATGTAATCGGGACATAAGAACTCCGCAAGAATCATTTGTTCATATATATATGCAGCGAATACAAAGTTATGACCTGCCTTGCAAATAGCAGGGAATCATAGTAGTATAGGGAAGAAAGAAAAATGGACGGAATTGAATGGAATATGGATGCAAAAATAAATGAACAGGTAAAGAATAAAAAGCAGGATAATCTGATCACTGCGGAGATCAGATATAAAATGACAGCGAAGGGTATGATGATCACTGAATATTACGGAGCAGACAGTTGTGTGGTCCTGCCGGATGAGATAGAAGGAGAAACTGTGACCACACTGGATGATTATGCATTTGCCAGGAATCTGGAAGTGGAAGAGATCTGGCTGCCGGAAGCGTTAAAAGAAGTCGGTCGTTACGCATTCTACCGGTGCAAGAACTTGAAAAAACTGATTCTGGGGAATCAACTGCTCGATATGGGTGGCGGTGCATTGACGGGTTGTCGTCTGGAAGAAGTGGAGATATATTTCCGTGAGGGCAAGAAGAGCTGTCTGAAATCTATTGTAGAAGAGACGCGTTATCAGATCCGTGTAAGCTTATACGGATATAGTTGGAGATGTTGCGCAGAAAAAAACAGTACAGATGAATGGTTGAGGGAAGTCCGGATTCTATTTCCGGAACACTATGAAGAGGCGGTTGAGAACACCCCGGCAAGGATTCTTGAGACACACCATCATGGTGCGGGAGGATACTACCGCCAGTGCTTTTATAACCGGGAATTAGATTATAAGAAATATGATGAGATGTTCTATCATACGGTTGCAGAGGATACAGAAGAGACGGCGGTGGAGCTTGCACTGGACCGGCTGCGTTTCCCAGAGGAATTGTCGGAGAAGAACAAAAATGTATACAAAACATACATACGGGAGCATATGGAAACGGTGGCAGCGTATCTGGTAAAGAGAGAAGATATAGAAGGAATCCGGTTCCTGGAGCAGAAGAAGCTGTGGAGTGAACCGGCTTTACAGACAGGTATGGATGTAGCGGCAGAGGGGAACAGGACGGAAAGTCTGAGTGTGCTTATGGATGTCAGAAAAGAGCTGTTCCCGAAGAAGAAAAAAACGTTTGAATTGTAAGGAGAAGAAGCGGAAAATCATATGGCAGATACGAAGAAACGTGTAAAAAATGAAGGAATAAAGAAAGAAACAACAGAACCGGAGGCTGTGTCACAGTCAACTGCCATGCAGGAGCGTATGGAGTCTGTCAGTCAAAAGATCCTGATCACGGCAAGAAATGAGCTTTATATGAAGATGCGTTTCCTGGATGTTGCATTGTCGTGCATGCCATTTATACCGGATACTGGTGCGGACGGCATGGGAACGGATGGACTGTACCTTTATTATGATCCGCAGTATCTGGGGGGATTGTTCCGGGAAGACCGCGTTATGGTGAACCGGATCTATTTGCATTTGGTACTGCATGGTATCTTCCGGCATATGCTCCGGAGAAAGGGAAGAGAAGAGCGGATTTATCATCTGGCCTGCGACATTGTGGCAGAATCCATCATCGACGGGCTTCAGTACCGCTGTGTGATGAAGGCCAGGTCACTTCCTAGAAGAGAGATGTATCGGATGCTGAAAAAGAAAATGAAGACACTGACGGCAGAACGGGTATATGAAGTGCTGAAGAAAGAAGAATTCCCGGAAACGAAGCTTGGACAGTTAGAGTCAGACTTCCGTGTGGACGATCATAGCTACTGGCCGAAAGATGAGGATAAGAAGAAGCAGAGCCAGATCAAGAATCAGTGGCAGGACATCAGCGAACGTATGGAGACGGAGATGGAGACATTTTCCAAAGAGGCATCGGAAAGTTCGGGCGGTCTGATCGATCAGGTGAAGGTCGAGAACCGGGAACGGATGGATTACCGGGAATTCTTACGGAAGTTTTCGGTTTTAAAAGAAGAGATGACGGTAGACCCGGATTCTTTTGACTATAATTTCTACAGTTATGGATTGTCGTTGTATGGGAATATGCCATTGATCGAGCCGCAGGAGTGGAAGGAAGTCCAGAAGGTCGAAGAATTTGTGATTGTGATCGATACATCAATGTCGTGCTCCGGAGAACTGGTGAAAAAGTTTCTGGAAGAGACATATGGTGTGCTGAGTGAGAACGACAGTTTTTTTCGGAAGGTGAATATTCATATCATACAGTGTGATGACCAGATCCAGACGGATCAGAAGATCACCTGTGAGGAAGAATTGAAATCTTATATGGAGAAGTTAGAATTAAAAGGCGAAGGCGGAACGGATTTTCGCCCGGCATTTGCCTATGTGGACGAAATGATCCGGCAGCATGCATTTGAACATCTGCGGGGGATGATCTATTTTACGGACGGACGTGGGACCTATCCGGCGAAGCGCCCGGTCTATGAGACGGCATTTGTGTTCATGGAGGAAGAATATGAAGATGTGGATGTTCCGCCGTGGGCAATCAAGATCATTCTGGAAGAAGGACAGGATCTGTAAGTAACCGGTGAATTATATGGAGGAAAGAAATAAATGGATATAAAGCGAGCAAAGAAAGAAATCAAAGATTCCATCGAGGCATATCTTGCCAAAGATGAGTTCGGGGATTATATGATTCCACAGATCAGACAGAGACCGATTCTTTTGATGGGGCCTCCGGGAATCGGAAAAACCCAGGTCATGGAGCAGGTGGCGAAAGAGTGTAAAGTGGCGCTTGTGGCATATACGATCACGCACCACACCAGACAGAGTGCGGTGGGACTGCCATTTATTGAAAAGAAAGTATATAGCGGAAAAGAATATTCTGTTACCGAATATACGATGAGTGAGATTATTGCCTCAATATACGATAAGATGGAAGAGACCGGATTAAAAGAAGGAATCCTCTTCATCGATGAGATCAACTGTGTGTCAGAGACGCTGGCACCGACGATGCTGCAGTTCCTGCAGTGTAAGATGTTCGGCAATCAGAAGATCCCGGAAGGCTGGATCATCGTGGCGGCAGGCAATCCGCCGGAATATAATAAGTCGGTCCGCGATTTTGATGTGGTGACACTTGACCGCATCAAGAAGATCGATGTGGATGTGAACTATGATGTCTGGAAAGAATACGCATATCAGGCAGATATCCATCCGGCAATCCTTGCATATCTGGAGATCCGCAGAGATTATTTCTATCGCATGGAGACGACCGTGGACGGAAGAGTCTTTGCAACGGCCAGAGGATGGGAAGATCTGTCACAGCTTCTGAAGACATATGAGAAGCTGGGAAAGAAAGCAGATAGAGAGGTCGTTCATCAGTACATTCAGCATTGGAAGATTGCAAAGGATTTTGCGAATTATCTGGAACTGTACAGAAAATACAAGAAAGATTACGGATTTGAGAAGATCATTGAAGGTGTCTACACAAAGGACACTTTGGAAAGACTGCAGTATGCAGCATTTGATGAGCGTCTCAGTGTAGTTAACATGCTGATCGGAAGACTGGGAACTTGCTTTAAAGATTATTTTCTGAAAGACCGGTTTGTGACGATCTTATATGAATATCTGAAGTTATTAAGATCCAATCTGCAGATCGATCTTGTAGTCTGTGAAGCGAGGGACAAGTACGAAAAACTCCGGAAAGAAGAGCAGATGACAAAGCAGGAAGATCATGTACGCAAACAGGTACTGGATACGCTGGAATCCTATGAACAGCTTACGAAAGAGGAACATCTGGACGGAGAAGCAGCATTTGAACGTGTAAAGGAATTGTTTGGCAATGAAGTGGCAGGGCGGGAAGAACTGACAGAGCATACACTTGCTGCGCTGGAACACGCATTTGATTTCATGGAAGCTGCATTTGGAGACAGTCAGGAGATGGTCTCTTTCGTGACCGAACTTAACACGAATTATTACAGTATCCAGTTCTTAAAGGAAAATGACTGTGACAAGTATTATCAGTACAATAAGAAATTGTTGTTCGACAAACAGCAGGAAGAGATCCTGTCCGAAATGGATGAGATCGAACAGGATCTGAACACTGTCATAAAATAGTAGTTCATATAACTAATATGTAAGCTTATATCCATAGCGGATTTTCCGGTAGATCTTCCAGACAATGACTGCCGGAAAACTAAGTGCGATATAAAGAGATGACAGTACGCCGACACCTCCGCCGATGATCATAAGAATTAAAATACCAATATTCATAAAAAAGTCCTCCTTGCTGATTCTCTGTTGTTTCCAGATACATTTTATGCATTTTGATGGAGGAACGAAAGATCCAAAAAGGCTTCTTAACGCCATCTGAACAGTAAATGTTAATTTCTTAACGGAGTTTTAGCAGGAGAAGTACATTTACTTTGAAGACGGCAGGTGTTAGAATAAACAATGAGTAAACTTGAAAAATATAAGATGATGAGGAGAATATATATATGAAATGGAATCAGTTTCGTCTGAAGACGACGACAGAGGCAGAAGATATCGTCAGCAGCATGCTTGCAGATCTTGGAATCGAAGGAGTGCAGATCGAGGACAAGATTCCGCTCACCCAGTCTGACAAAGAGCAGATGTTCGTAGACATCCTGCCGGATATACCGGAAGATGATGGATGTGCATATCTGACATTCTATCTGGATGAAGATGTAGACAAACAGGAACTGTTACTGAAAGTCAGACAGGAATTGGAAGAGATGAGAAGTTACCTGAATGTAGGGGAGTGTACGATTGAAGAATCACAGACAGAAGATGTAGACTGGGTGAATAACTGGAAACAGTATTTCCATCAGTTCTATATTGATGACATTCTTGTCATTCCTTCATGGGAAAATGTCGAGGCGAAGGACAGTGACAAGATGGTGATCCATATCGATCCGGGGACAGCATTCGGAACCGGTATGCATGAGACAACACAGCTCTGTATCCGTCAGCTTAAGAAATATGTGACAGAGGATACAGAAATCTTAGATGTAGGATGTGGAAGCGGAATCCTTGGAATGCTGGCATTGAAGTTCGGCGCAAAGCATTCCGTAGGAACAGATCTGGATCCGTGTGCGATCGATGCAACATATGAGAATATGGACAATAACGGAATCAGCAGAGATCAGTATGAAGTCATGATCGGTAACATCATTGATGATAAAGCAGTACAGGACAAGGTGGGATATGAAAAATATGATATTGTAGCAGCAAATATTCTGGCAGATGTACTGGTGCCGCTGACACCTGTGATCATTCATCAGATGAAAAAAGGCGGTATCTATATCACGAGTGGAATCATCGAAGACAAAGAAGATGTGGTAGTAAAAGCTGTGAAGGAGGCAGGTCTGGAAGTCCTGGAAGTCAATCACCAGGGTGAGTGGGTATCTGTAACAGCAAGAAAGAATTAGAGGATCTGATATGCAGCATTTTTTTGTATCACCGGAACAGGTGAGGGAAGAAAAAATCTATGTAGAAGGCAGTGACGTCAATCATATGAAGAATGTGCTCCGTATGAAGACCGGCGAGGAACTGACCATTGGGGACGGTGACGGGTGGCTCTATTTGTGTGTGGTGGAATCTTACGAAGAAGACATGGCGGTACTTAAGATTCTGGAGAAAAAGAAGGATGAGAGCGAACTTCCGTCAAAAATCTATCTGTTTCAGGGACTCCCAAAACAGGACAAGATGGAACTGATCGTGCAGAAAGCGGTGGAGCTGGGTGTATACCAGGTGATTCCGGTGGCAACGAAGCGTGCAGTAGTAAAGCTGGATGCAAAGAAAGCAAAAAAGAAGGTCGAACGCTGGCAGCAGATCGCAGTCAGTGCGGCAAAGCAGGCAGGAAGAGGCATTATCCCGGCAGTGGGAGAAGTGTGTACCTATGCACAGGCCCTGAAGTATGCAGAGGAACTGGATGTTGTCCTGATCCCGTATGAACTGGCAGAAGGCATGGAAGAGACGAAGCAGATCATTGCAGAGATCCGGCCGGGGCAGTCGGTCGGCATCTTTATCGGACCGGAAGGCGGCTTTGAGAAAGAAGAAGTAGAACAGGCTGTGAAAGCCGGGGCAGAGCCGCTGACACTTGGAAAGAGAATCCTCCGTACAGAGACGGCCGGACTTACAATGCTTTCGGTTCTGATGTTCCATCTGGAAGGGTAGAGACATAATCTAATACTAAGAATGAAGAGTACAGGAAGTGAAGAAATGAAGGAAGTATATCTGGATAATTCGGCGACCACTATGGCATATCGAAGCGTCGGGGAACTGGTGCAGAAGGTTATGTGTGAAGACTATGGCAATCCGTCTTCCATGCATAACAAAGGTGTGGAAGCAGAAAAATATATAAAAGAAGCAAAAGAGACATTTGCAAGACTATGGAAAGTACAGGAAAAGGAAGTGTATTTTACTTCCGGCGGTACCGAAAGTGACAATATGGCATTGATCGGTGCAGCAAGGGCGAACAAGCGTGCAGGCAACCACTTGATCACGTCATCGATTGAACATCCGGCGATCATTAATACCATGCGTTTTCTGGAAGAGGAAGAAGGATTCCGTGTAACCTATCTTCCGGTAGATCAGTATGGAAGGATCCGTCTGGATGCACTGCAGGAAGCACTGTGTGAAGATACGATTCTGGTATCGATCATGTATGTGAATAACGAGGTAGGTTCTGTCCAGCCGATCCAGGAAGCGGCAAGTATCGTAAAGGCATATAATAAAGATATTTTATTCCATGTCGATGCGGTACAAGGATTTGGAAAATATAAGATTTACCCGAAGAAACTTAAGGTAGATATGTGTTCCGTCAGTGGTCATAAGATCCACGGACCGAAGGGTGTGGGTGCTTTATACATCGGTGAAAATGTAAAGATCCGTCCGATCGTTTATGGAGGCGGCCAGCAGCATGATATGCGTTCCGGAACAGAAAATGTACCGGGAATCGCAGGACTTTCCCTGGCAGCAAAGACGATTTACGACAACCTGGATAAGAAGGTAGAGAAGATGAGGATGCTAAAGCAGCATTTCATCGAAGGCGTGGAAAAGATTGAGAATACGACGATCCACGGATTATATGATGAGACATCGGCACCACATATTATCAGTGTAGGAATCGCAGGTATCCGGAGTGAAGTATTGCTACATGCGCTGGAAGATAAGGGAATCTATGTATCGTCCGGTTCGGCATGTGCATCCAATCATCCACAGATCAGCGGTGTGTTAAAAGGAATCGGCGCAAGGCAGGAGTTCCTGGATGCGACCCTCAGGTTCAGTATGTCAGAATTTACTACGATGGAAGAGATTGACTATACGCTCGATGCACTATATAATATAGTACCGATGCTTAGAAGATATACCAGACATTAAGTAGATCACGATAAAAGAGAAAGAAATCAGGAAAGGAATCAGAAGATGAGATTTCATACATTTTTATTAAAATATGGAGAGATTGGAATTAAGGGAAAGAACCGTCATCTGTTCGAAGATGCACTGGTACGCCAGGTGCGCTATGCATTAAAGGATGTGGACGGACAGTTTGATGTGCATAAGTCACAGGCGAGAATCTATGTGGACTGTGAAGGAGATTACGATTATGATGAGACGGTAGAACATCTGAAAAAAGTATTTGGTCTGGTCGGAATCTGTCCGGTTGTCCGTATGGAGGATAAAGGATTTGAGGAACTGAAGAAAGACGTTGTGGCATATATGGATGAGATGTATCCGGATAAGAACTTCACATTCAAAGTAGAATCCAGACGTGCAAAGAAGTCGTACCCATTGAATTCTATGGAGATCAGCCGTGACCTTGGAGAGGCTATTTTGTATGCATTTCCGGAGAGCGGAATCAAGGTTGATGTGCATCATCCGGATGTTATGGTCAATGTAGAAGTAAGAAATGAGATTTACGTATATTCACAGATCATCCCGGGAGCAGGCGGAATGCCGGTTGGAACGAATGGTTCGGCGATGCTGCTGTTATCCGGTGGTATTGACAGCCCGGTTGCGGGATATATGGTATCAAAACGTGGTGTGAGTCTTGAAGCAACCTATTTCCACGCACCGCCGTATACAAGTGAGCGTGCAAAACAGAAAGTTGTGGATCTTGCGAAGAAGGTAGCAAAATATTCCGGACCGATCAAGCTTCACGTAGTTAACTTTACTGACATCCAGCTTTATATCTATGACCAGTGCCCGCACGATGAATTGACGATCATTATGAGAAGATATATGATGCGTATTGCAGAGCATTTTGCAAAAGAAGATGGATGCTTAGGTATGATCACGGGCGAGAGTATCGGACAGGTGGCAAGTCAGACCATGCAGAGTCTTGCAGCAACCAATGATGTATGTACGATGCCGGTTTACCGTCCGCTGATCGGATTTGACAAGCAGGAGATCGTGGATGTATCAGAGAAGATCGATACTTACGAGACATCCATCCAGCCATTCGAAGACTGCTGTACGATCTTCGTGGCAAAACATCCGGTAACAAAGCCGAATATTGATGTGATCCGGCGTTCGGAAGAGAACCTGAATGAGAAGATTGATGAGCTGATGAAGCAGGCGATCGAGACTGTTGAGGTCATTGAAGTAAAATAAAAAAGAGGGCTGAACCCTTAAACAGGTCAGCCCTTTCTCTAAGTAGATCATTTACTTTTTGATTACTGATTAGTCACAAAGATATGGTTTTAACATAGTCATGATCTCATCTACATTATCATCAGCGTGGATGTTCAGATCGATCGGTTTAGAAAGATCTAAGCTGAAGATTCCCATGATTGATTTTGCATCAATGACATATCTTCCGGATACAAGATCAAAATCATAATCAAATTTTGTGATGTCATTTACAAATGATTTTACTTTGTCAATTGAATTTAAAGAAATTTTTACTGTTTTCATTGGAATACCCTCCTTGATTCATTTCTTGTTCTATAGATATATTAAGAGTCAGACGAAGAAAAGTCAAGAAACAAATTGCCAAAGAATTCAGAAGATTTTCGTTAGAAGTTACAACAATGTGTAAAAAAGAAAGGAACAGATACATGAAGAAAGTAGCATTGCATAATCTCGGGTGCAAAGTGAATGCGTATGAGACGGAAGCCATGCAGGAACTGCTGGAAAAGCATGGATATGAGATTGTGCCGTTTCAGGAAGGTGCAGATGTGTATATCATTAATACCTGTACGGTGACAAATATGGCAGACCGGAAATCCAGACAGATGCTGCACAGGGCAAGAAAGATGAATCCGGATTCGATTGTCGTTGCCTGTGGCTGTTACGTGCAGGCCAGAAAAGATGACATCCCGGATGGGATCGATATTGTCATCGGAAATAACAAGAAGCAGAATATTGTCGAGATCCTGGAAAATTATGAGAAAGAGAAAAATCCGGATGCCCAGGCCGGAACACCGGCAAAACAGGAAAAAGCGGCAGAGACTTATCAGGAGATTCTGGATATCAATCACGAAAAAGCGTATGAAGATCTGCATTTAAGCACGGCAGCAGAGCATACGAGAGCGTATATCAAGGTACAGGATGGATGTAACCAGTTCTGTTCTTACTGTATTATTCCATTTGCAAGAGGAAGAGTAAGAAGCAGAAGCCGTGACAGCGTACTTGAAGAAGTAAAGACATTGGCGGCCAACGGATACAAAGAAGTGGTGCTGACGGGAATCCACCTGAGTTCCTATGGAATCGACTGCGATGACAATCTGTTATCCCTGATCCTTGCGATCCACGAAGTAGATGGAATTGAAAGAATCCGCCTCGGATCACTGGAACCAAGAATCATCACGGAGGAATTTGTACAGACGATCGCACAGCTTCCGAAGATGTGTCCGCATTTCCATCTGTCACTGCAGAGCGGATGCAATGCAACACTGAAGCGCATGAACCGCAGATACACTGCAGAAGAGTATTACGAAAAATGCCGGCTGCTCCGTAAGTATTTCCGTAACCCGGCACTTACAACAGATGTGATCGTTGGATTCCCGGGAGAAACGGAAGAAGAATTTGCCGAGTCAAAAGCATTTGTAGATAAAGTGGATTTCTACGAGACACACATTTTCAAATATTCCAGAAGAGAAGGAACAAAGGCCGCAGCAATGAAAGACCAGGTTCCGGATCAGATCAAGGCTGTAAGAAGTGCGGAACTTATAGAACTGAGCCATAGAAAACAGGCCGCATACGAAGAAAGACTGATCGGAATCATGCAGGAAGTTCTGATCGAAGAGAAAATTATACGCAACGGAGAAGAATTACAGATTGGTCACACAAAGGAATATGTGAAAATTGGTGTAAAAAATCCGAATAATCTTATTAATCAGCTTGTAAATGTAGAAATTGAAAACCAATTACAAATATTGCATTGAAATTTAAGATTTAATCATGTAGAATAAAATTGAAATATTTTTGGAGGACGTGATTACATGAAAAATATGACAAATACCCAGTTTTTCCAGGTGGAAAGTGGACCGCAGATCAGTGCAAAAGATATTCTGGAAATCGTATACAAGGCATTGAGTGAAAAGGGATATAATCCGGTAAATCAGATCGTAGGATACATTATGTCCGGCGATCCGACTTATATCACAAGCCATAACGGAGCCAGAAGTCTGATCATGAAGATGGAAAGAGATGAACTGGTAGAAGAGATGCTCAAGACGTATATTGAGCATAATGAGTGGGAATAATGACTATGAGAATCATGGGACTGGACTATGGATCTAAGACGGTAGGTGTTGCTGTCAGTGATCCGTTGGGAATTACTGCTCAGGGAGTGGAGACTATATGCAGAAAGGACGAGAACAAGCTCAGAAAGACCTGTGCGCGTATCGAAGCACTGATCGAAGAGTATCAGGTTACGAAGATTGTCCTCGGACTTCCGAAGCATATGAACAATGATATTGGAGATCGTGCGGAAAAATCAATGGCATTTGGTGAGATGTTAAAAAGACGGACCGGCCTGGAGGTCGTGATGTGGGACGAGCGTCTGACCACGGTAGAAGCTGAACGGACTTTAATAGAGAATAAGGTAAGGCGTGAAGACCGTAAGAAATATATTGATAAGATTGCGGCTGTTTTTATATTGCAGGGATATCTGGATTCACTTGCACACACGCCACTGGATTAAGAGGTAGATTGCAGATGGAAAAGATTAAATTCATGTCCGAAGAGATGAATGAAGAAGTAGATTTTTATGTACTTGAACAGACGAAAGTTGGTGGTGTGTCATATATTCTGGTGACGGATTCGGAAGAAGATGATGCAGAATGTCTGATTCTGAAAGACACATCAGGAGAGAGCCAGTCAGAGAGCGTATACGAGATCGTAGAGGATGATGTAGAGCTTTCTGCTGTTCTGAAAGTATTTGAAGAACTACTTGAAGATGTAGAGATTGAAAGGTAGTTTGGAATGTCTATCAGTAAAGAGAAGTTTAAAGAAATGCTGAGAGAGAAGGGGTTGAAAGTTACCAACCAGCGTATACTGGTACTGGAGGTCCTTGCAGATCACCGCGATAAGCATCTGACTGCAGAAGATATTTATGAATTAGTAAGAGAAGATTATCCGGAGATTGGGCTGGCAACTATATACCGGACAGTGCAGTTGTTACTGGAAATGCAATTGGTGGATCGTATCAGTCTTGATGATGGATGTGCACGTTATGAAATCGGAGAATTCTTTGATGGAGAAGAAAGACATCATCATCACCATCTGATATGCAGAACATGTGGTAAGATTCTTCCGTTTAAGGATGATCTGTTGGAAGATCTGGAAGATAAGATCGAAGATACCACGGGATTTCATGTGTTAGACCACGAATTAAAGTTCTATGGACAGTGCAGGGAGTGCCAAAAAAGAGGCAGAAAAAAGTAGTGCGGTAAACACGTGGAGGTGTAATTTTGAAAAGAGAAAACAATGGAAAAATGCGTATCATTCCACTCGGGGGTCTGGAAAAGATCGGAATGAACATCACAGCTTTTGAGTATGAAGACAGTATTATTGTTGTAGACTGCGGATTATCTTTCCCGGAGGAGGATATGCTCGGAATCGACCTGGTCATTCCGGATGTCACCTACCTGAAAGATAACATTCAGAAAGTAAAAGGATTTGTAATCACCCATGGACATGAGGACCATATCGGTGCACTTCCTTATGTATTAAGAGAACTGAATCTTCCTATCTATGCGACAAAGCTTACGATGGGAATCATTGAGAAAAAGCTGACGGAACATAATCTGCTTCGCAGTACAAGAAGAAAAGTTGTCAGACACGGACAGTCGATCAATCTGGGACAGTTCCGTATCGAATTTATTAAGACAAACCACAGTATCCAGGATGCGGCAGCACTGGCAATCTATTCACCGGCCGGTATTGTTGTGCATACAGGAGACTTTAAAGTAGATTATACACCGGTATATGGTGATGCGATCGATCTGCAGAGATTTGCAGAGATCGGCAAGAAAGGCGTACTGGCACTGATGTCAGACAGTACCAATGCAGAGAGACCAGGATTTACACAGTCAGAGCGTACGGTAGGTATCACATTTGATCATGTTTTTGCAGAACATAAAGATACCAGAATTATCATTGCAACATTTGCATCAAATGTAGACCGTGTACAGCAGATCATCAATACGGCATGTAAATATGACCGTAAGGTGGTCGTAGAGGGACGAAGCATGGTGAACATCATCCAGGTTGCACAGGAACTGGGATACTTAAATGTTCCGGATAAGACATTGATCGAGATCGACCAGCTTAAGAATTATCCGCCGGAGAAGACCGTTCTGATCACAACCGGAAGCCAGGGAGAATCTATGGCAGCTCTGTCGCGTATGGCAGCAGATGTGCATAAGAAAGTAACGATCATGCCTGGTGATACGATCATCTTCAGTTCGAATCCGATCCCTGGAAATGAAAAGTCTGTATCCAAGGTAATCAATGAACTGACAGCTAAGGGAGCGAATGTCATCTTCCAGGATGCACATGTATCCGGTCATGCATGTCAGGAAGAACTGAAACTGATCTATTCTCTGGTAAAACCGAAATATGCGATCCCGGTTCACGGAGAATACCGTCACCTCAAAGCAAATGCGGGAATTGCCAGAATGCTTGGCATTCCGAAAGATAATATTTTCATCCTGAAATCCGGTAATGTTCTGGAAGTCAGTGAGAAGGAAGCAAAAGTAGTAGACAATGTACACACAGGAGAGATTCTGGTAGACGGACTTGGTGTAGGAGATGTAGGAAATATTGTTCTTCGTGACAGACAGCATCTGGCGGAAGACGGTATTATGATCGTTGTACTGACACTGGAAAAAGGAAGCAATCAGCTTCTTGCAGGTCCGGATATTGTATCGCGTGGATTCGTCTATGTAAGAGAGTCCGAAAGCCTGATGGAAGAGGCAAGAAAAGTCCTTACAGATGCAGTGGAGGATTGTCTGACACATCAGCGCAACGCAGACTGGAGTAAGATCAAGCTTGTGATCCGTGATACGATGAACGATTTCATTTGGAAACGTACCAAGAGAAGACCAATGATCCTTCCGATCATTATGGACGTATAAAAAAAGAAAAAAATGAGCCGCCACATAGTACGAAACCGGCGCCTTCCGACACAGTGTGTGAGGCTGGCTTTGTACAATGTACGGCTCGTTTCCTTGTAGAATCCTAAGAGAAACTGCAGGAAAGAACAGGTACAACAGTTAGAACAGAGGTAGAGATACTATGATCGTAGATGAACGTATGGTTACATACATCCGGTCGTTGGAACGTCCGGAGAATCCTGTGATAGAGGCAATCGAACAGGAAGCATTGGAAAGTTTCGTACCGATCATCCGCAAAGAAACCCAGAGCTTCTTAAAGGTAATGATGTTAATGAACCGCCCGGCCAGAGTGCTGGAGGTGGGCACAGCAGTCGGATTTTCGGCAATCTTAATGAGTGAATATCTTCCGGAAGGAAGCCGTATCACAACAATAGAAAACTATGAAAAAAGAATCCCGATTGCGCGAAACAACTTTAAGCGTGCGGGGAAAGAAGAACAGATCACGCTGATCGAAGGGGATGCCCTGGAAGTGATGAAGACCCTGGAAGGTCCATATGATTTTATCTTTATGGATGCGGCCAAGGGACAGTATATCCATTATATGCCGGAGGCAGTAAGACTGCTTGCGGATGGAGGTATCCTGATGTCAGACAACGTATTACAGGATGGGGATATCATAGAATCCAGATTTGCGGTAGAGAGGCGGAACCGTACCATCCACAGCCGTATGCGGGATTACCTCTATGAATTAAAGCACAGCAATGTGCTGGAGACATCGATCATCCCGTTGGGTGATGGTGTGGCACTCAGTATCAAGAAGAAAAAAGAGGAGAAGGAGAATCGATAAGATGAGAAACAGACATCCAGAATTACTGATTCCTGCAAGCAGTCTGGAAGTGTTGAAGACTGCGGTTATGTTTGGTGCAGATGCAGTATATATCGGAGGAGAGGCATTTGGACTTCGTGCAAAGGCAAAGAATTTCTCTATGGAAGACATGAAAGACGGCGTGCAGTTTGCGCATGAGCATGGAGCAAGAGTTCATGTCACTGTAAATATTCTTGCACATAATGATGACCTGGAAGGTGCGGCAGAGTATTTAAAAGAACTAAAAGAGATCGGACCGGATGCGCTGATCATTGCAGATCCGGCAATTTTTATGCTTGCAAAAGAGATTTGTCCGGAGATAGAAAGACATGTCAGCACACAGGCAAATAACACGAACTATGGAACATTCAACTTCTGGTGGAACCTGGGGGCAAAGCGTGTGGTAACAGCCAGAGAACTTTCATTAAAAGAAATCAGGGAGATCCGTGCGCATATCCCGGCAGAGATGGAGATTGAAAGTTTTATCCATGGGGCAATGTGTATTTCTTATTCCGGAAGATGCCTGCTGAGCAATTTCTTTACGGGAAGAGATGCCAATCAGGGTGCCTGTACACATCCGTGCCGTTGGAAATATTCCGTGGTAGAAGAGACAAGACCGGGCGAATATATGCCGGTGTATGAGAATGAAAGAGGAACATACATTTTCAACTCCAAGGATCTGTGTATGATTGAACACATTCCGGAAATGATCGATGCGGGAATTGATAGTTTTAAGATCGAGGGACGTATGAAGACGGCTCTGTATGTGGCAACGGTTGCAAGAACTTACCGCAAGGCGATCGATGATTATCTGGAGGATCCGAAGAAATATGAGGCGAATATGCCTTGGTACAGGGATCAGATTTCGAATTGTACATACCGTCAGTTTACGACAGGATTTTATTTTGGAAAACCGGGTGACGAGAGCCAGATCTACGATAGTAACACGTATATCAAAGAGTACACTTATCTTGGGATTATCGGCGGGATTAAAGATGGCATGTACCGCATCGAACAGAGAAATAAGTTCTCTGTAGGTGAGACTGTCGAGATTATGAAACCGGACGGACAGAACGTAGAAGTAACGGTGGAAAAGATCATAGATGAGGATGGGCAGGAGCAGGAGAGTGCGCCGCATCCAAAGCAGGTGCTGTATGTGGCATTAAGCGGAGAAGCTTCCGTATATGATATTTTAAGACGCCAGGAAGGTGTAACGGAATAGGGCAGACAAGTAACAGAGAAAGCAGTGATTCAGTGCAAAAATGGAAAAGCACAGAATCACTGCTTTTTGCATAGAATATAATAAATCTGCCTAAGAGGTGCTTTGTCTTGAAGTCATTTCCCCAACCATTGACGGCAGCGGAAGAAAAGTACTATATGCAGAAATATACAGAGGGTGATCTGGAAGCAAAGCACATTCTAATAGAACGGAATCTGCGTCTGGTTGCACATATCGTGAAAAAGTACCAGCCGCCTCCGGAAGAGATGGAAGACCTTCTGTCGATCGGAACCATCGGGCTTATGAAGGCTGTTGTAACGTTTGATCCGGATAAGAGCGCAAGGCTTGCGTCGTATGCAGCAAGGTGCATCGAAAATGAAGTATTGATGTACTTGAGAGGTAAGAAAAAAAGTTCAAAAGAAGTATCTTTGTATGAACCGATCGGAACGGACCGGGAAGGCAATGAGATACAATTATTTGATGTGATTGAGATGAATGAAGAAGATGTCTACCGAAGACTGGAACGTAAGGAAGATGTGATCCGTCTGTATCAGCAGGTGGAATCGGTATTGTCTCAGAGAGAACGAATGGTACTGAAGCTGCGGTACGGCCTGTATAATGAAGAGGAATATACACAGCGGGAAATTGCAGCAATGCTCGGCATTTCCAGATCGTATGTATCAAGAATTGAGAAGAGTGCGATTGAAAAATTAAGAAACTTTTTCACTTCTTAGAAAAGTCTTTAAAAAATCTTTAGAATTCTATGTCCGTTATTTTAAGAATCAAAGTCTATACTTAACACCATAAGAAAGAGGCATGCAAAATGGTATGTGAGAAAGGGTGGCAGTTATGAAAGTACTGGTGTTAAGTGGTAGATTTGGAATGGGACATGAGATGGCAGCCAATGCGATCTGCGAACAGTTTCGGAAAATAGATGAACAGGCAGAAATTGAAAAAAAAGATCTTCTGGAAGAGTTATATCCACATATCAGTAAATTCATTTTCGGTGGATTCCGCATGATGGTAGAGCACTGTTACGGGATTTATAATTTTATCTACAAAATGTCCGGAAGGATGAAGGTAGAAATGCGGCCAAGGGGAAAGGCACTCTATAAAAGGTTAAAGAAGATCATGGATGGAGAACAACCAGATGTGATCGTCTGTACACATCCGATGTGTGTAAAAGCAATTGCATCCTATAAAGAAAAGACAGGGCTTAAAACACCACTTGTGACCTGCATCACAGATATCAGTATGCATCCGGAGTGGACAGCATCACAGACAGACATCTATCTTGCTCCGACACAGGAGATCAAAAGGCATCTGATAAAGGAGGGGACCAGGGCGGAAGATATTCTTGTGACAGGAATTCCGGTTCGCCAGCAGTTCCTGGATGCAGATTACCGTCAGAAACGGGAAAGAAACAGAACACGCAGGGTGCTCATTATGGGAGGCGGACTTGGGCTGATGCCGGATCTGAAAGAATTGCTTGAAAAATTACATAGCATGCAAGGCGTTGAGAGCGTAGTCATTACCGGAAAAAATCATAAGATGTATGAGGAATGGGTGAACCGCTATGAGGATGTGGAAGTACTTGGATACACGGAAAATATCAGCAGATATATGCGCGGAGCAGACCTTGTGATTACAAAAGCAGGTGGAATTACGTTGTTTGAAATTCTGCATAGTCAGGTTCCGCTATTTGTCATCCACCCGTTTCTGGAGCAGGAGATGAATAATGCAAGGTATGCGGCAGAAAAAGGATTTGCAAAAGTCATATGGGGCAGACGTGAAGACTATATTCCGGAACTGGAAAAGCTGTTAAGTGATGAAAAAATGATGGAAGAAATGACCGGAAATGTAAGGCGTGCCTGTAAAGAGATGATAGAAGTATCACTGGATGAGGCAGTAGGGATCATGGAAGAAAGGATGACGGCATAATGAATATACCAAAGACTGCAAAACTGGGACTGGCCTGTGCCGCAGCACTGAGTTATAGTGTGATTCCGACGTATTTGCTGAAATACCGTTGGATTTTCAGAAGCAGACAAAGGGCATCCCGGGAAGAGAAGGTTTTGTACCTGACATTTGATGACGGTCCGGATACAGTATATACGAATATATTACTCGATTTTCTGGAGAAGGAACAGATTCCGGCAGCATTTTTCATGGTTGCAGGATCTGCTCGGAAGCATCCCGGGATCGTGGAACGGATGAGAAAGAGCGGATACCAGGTCGGAATACATTCGTTGAGCCACGAAAGTGCGATGCTTTCCGGACCGGGAAGAACCGGCCGGGATGTGAAAGAATCGAAAAAGATTATGGAGAAGATGAATATTGCAGTGAAATGGTACAGACCACCGTGGGGACATCTGAACCTGGCAAGTCTGTTCTGGATACGGAAGCTGCATCTGAATCTGGTATTCTGGGATGTGATGGCACAGGACTGGTCAGCGAAAGAGACCCCGGACAGTATCTGCAATAAGATATTAAGAAGAGTCTTTCCGGGTGCGGTTATCTGTCTGCACGACGGCAGAGGGGAGAACGGAGCACCGGGAAGAACGATAGAAGCATTGAAAAAAGCAATCCCATTGTTGAAAGCGCAGGGATATGAATTCAGAAGGATAGAAGAAAAATATGGAACAGCAGGTGAGTCAGAGATCGATTAAAAAGTATATGGTTTTATTTCCGGTTTTAGCACTGTTGGTATGTTTCGTTATTTTGAAGGGCGCAGATATGGAATCTGTGTGGAATGCCATGAAAAGTGCGAAGCCGCAATGGCTGGCAGCAGGGCTTATACTGGCGGCGGTATTCAATATCGCGGAAGCGATCAATCTGAGGAGCGTATTGAATTCATTTGGATATCAGGTAAGTTTCAGACAGGGTATGAAATATGCTTATGCCGGCTATTTTTTCAGTTCGATCACCCCATCTGCAACAGGCGGACAGCCGGTACAGTTATATGCGATGAATAAGGATAATATCCATGTGGCACATGGAACGATGGCTCTTCTGACAGAACTTGCCAGTTTTCAGATTGCAGCATTTCTGATGGAAAATGTAGCAACGTTCTGGATACTGACGGGAAGGATACGTCTGAATAAGATGATGCTGGCATTGGCGGTTCTAGGGTATCTGATGAATCTGATTTTTATAGCAGCACTGGTGGTCATAATGTTATCCGAAGGTCTGAAAAAGAAGATTGTAAATGGAATACGTTTCCTGATCATGAAACTCCCGTTTGGGAATAAGAAGAGATTGAGCGCTAAGATGGATGAGATTGTTCGTGATTTTGAAGATTGTAAATTGTTTTTTAAAAGGGATCCGGTACTTGCGTTAAAAGTGACAACAGTCAGTCTGATTCAGATCATCTGCTGGTTCAGTGTTCCATGGGCAGTGTATCATGCAATGGGAGAGTCCGGCAGTTCTTATGGAAGTATGTTTCTGCATCAGATCATTTTGTATATGACTACAGCACTTCTTCCGTTCCCGGGAGCTGAGGGAATTAGTGAATTCTCATTCGTAAAGTTGTTTGCAGGTATCTTTACTTCTGTTCCGGTGGCAGCGGCAGTACTGGTGAATCGGGGAATCAGCTTTTATTTTTTGCTGATATTAAGTGGAATCTTTAGCATCGTGCTTGGACGTATGGATAGAAAATCAAAAAGTAAAATGAAAGTGAAATTAGAAAAATATTGACACGGCGGAAAGAATAGGCTATGATGATTGCACATTTAACGAAGATGAGTGATCAAGTACAGACTATTCTTTTTCGTTTTCTAAATCTGGACCGCCAGTGGCGGATTCTGTAGATGACCGGATCGGTCAAGTTATCAACTATATCAAAACAATTTTATATGAGTGCCAGATAAATAAGGCAGAAAAGATGCTTATATAAGGACAGGTTCTGCATGGTCTGGTATGGAAAGGAGTGTGCAGATGGCATTTTGTACAGTTTTATCTGCTTCAGTTCAGGGACTGGGGGTAGAGATGATCCGTGTGGAAGCGGATGTAAGTAACGGACTTCCGATGTTCCATATGGTGGGATATCTGTCCTCGGAAGTGAAAGAGGCATCAGAACGGGTGAGAACAGCAATCCGCAATTCGGGGATGAAACTTCCGGCAAAGAAGATCATTGTCAATCTTGCGCCGGCAACGGTCCGGAAAAAAGGGGCATCGTTTGATCTGCCGATTGCTCTGGCGGTGCTGGCAACTATGGGGTATATACCGGAAGAAGCAATGGAACGGGTGATCGTAACAGGGGAATTGAGTCTGGAGGGGAAAATAAGAGGTGTACCGGGAGTTCTGCCGATGGTGATAGAGGCGAAAGAACAAGGATGTAAAAGCTTTATCCTGCCCGGAGAGAATGAGACAGAAGGAAGACTCGTAAAAGGAATCGAGATTCTACCGGCAGATAATCTGGAGGAACTCTGTGCGTATCTGAACGGAGCTGCGCGTTCGGAAAAGTCTAAAAGGGAGAAAAAAGAAAATGAAAAAAACAGACAACATAGAGCCAGAGAAGATTTTGCGGATATCTGCGGACAGAAAGCGGTGAAACGTGCGGCAGAAATTGCAGTGGCAGGAGGGCACAATCTGTTAATGGCTGGATCACCGGGATCCGGAAAAACGATGATCGCAAAGAGGATCGCAACCATTTTACCGGAACTGTCATGGGAAGAAAGTCTGGAAATTACGAAGATCTACAGTGTATTGGGGCTGGTGGATCAGGAATACCCGCTGATCACACAGCGCCCGTTTCGTAATATTCATCATACAATCACCAGAACAGCGCTGACAGGGGGCGGCAGAATACCGATGCCCGGGGAGATCAGTATGGCACACGGAGGTGTGCTGTTTCTTGATGAACTTGCGGAATTTCCAAGAAATGTTCTGGAAGTACTAAGACAGCCATTGGAAGAACATCAGATTCATATTGCGAGAAATTATGGGAATTTTACATTTCCGGCGGAATTTATGCTGGTAGCAGCAATGAATCCGTGTCCATGCGGAAACTATCCGGATGTGCAGAAATGTTCCTGCACACCCGGGCAGATTCAGAAATACCTTGGCAAGATCAGCCAGCCGTTCCTGGATCGTATGGATATCTGCATAGAGACTCCGAAAGTTGTATACCGGGATCTGGACGGAGAACGGAAAGATCTGGAAGGGGAAGAGACATCTGAGACGATACGCCGCAGAGTGACGGATGCAAGGAATATACAGAGGGAAAGATATAAAGGAACAGATATCAGGACAAATGCAGTATTAGGACCGCAGGAGATCGGACATTACGTAGAACTGGGAGAGCGCGAAAGAAAGATGATGGAGCTTGCATTTGAAAGAATCGGGCTTACAGCAAGGACCTATCATAAGATCCTGCGTGTGGCAAGGACAATTGCAGATCTGGATTACAGTGAGAAGGTAAAGGAGAAACATTTAAAAGAAGCTATTGCTTACCGGTCACTGGATAAGAAGTACTGGGGACGTTAGGAGGATGTGAATGATATATGAATACTGGCTGGCAGGGATAGAAGGCATTTCGAATCTGAAAAAAAGAAAATTAAGAGAGGTATATGGAAATGGAAAAGCAATATATTATATAGAAGAAACTAATTTGAAGAAACATACATTTCTGAATGAGAAGGATATAGAGAGACTGAAAAAAGCAAAGAAAACAGTTAATCTCGAAATGCAATGGGAAAAATCCGTGAAAAAGAAGATAAAATTTGTGCCGTATTTTTCGGATAATTATCCGGAAAAAATGAAAGTGATCACAGATCCCCCGTACGCCTTGTACGTACTTGGATCGCTGCCGGATGAAAATGTGAAAAGCGCAGCAATCGTAGGGGCCAGGAATTGTACTTCATATGGAGAACAAATGGCATTACAGTATGGGAAATGTCTTGGGCATGCGGGAGTACAGGTGATAAGCGGTATGGCGAGAGGAATCGACGGAGCAGGGCAGAGAGGTGCTTTGAACGGAGACGGAACAACGTTTGCTGTTCTGGGATGTGGAGTGGATGTGTGTTATCCAAGAGAAAATATCGGATTATACATGGACATTCAAAAAAAAGGCGGAATCATATCGGAATTTCCACCCGGAACCGAACCACTTGCAAGAAATTTTCCGATGCGGAACCGGATTATCAGTGGACTGGCGGAATGGATACTGGTGATAGAGGCAAAAGAAAAGAGCGGATCTTTGATCACTGCAGATTTTGCACTGGATCAGGGGAAGGATGTCTATGCACTTCCGGGACCGGTGACAAGTGCGTTGAGTCAGGGATGTCACAGACTGATCCGGCAGGGAGCGGGAATACTGATCACACCGGAAGAACTGATGGATGAATGGAATCTGAATCGGATGCAAATTGGACAAAAAAATAACAAAAATGAAAAAATGCTTGAAAGTCCTGAGCGTATGGTGTATAGTTGTCTCGATTTGTTCCCGAAAGGAATCGATGAACTGATGAAAGAAACAGAACTTTCTATTTCAGAATTGATGGAAAGACTGATTACTTTGGAATTGAAAGGATACGCAGAAGAAGTATCCAGAAATTATTATATAAGGCTGTTGTAAGAACGGTCGGTATTATGGAGGAAATTATGGCACGCTATCTGGTAATCGTGGAGTCACCTGCAAAGGTGAAGACCATTAAGAAGTTCTTAGGAAGTAATTATGTAGTGACCGCATCGAACGGTCATGTGAGAGATATGCCCAAAAGCCAGATGGGTATCGACATTGAAAATGATTACGAACCAAAGTATATAACGATCAGGGGAAAGGGAGAGATTCTTGCGAAGCTTCGTAAGGAAGTCAAAAAGGCGGACAAGATATATCTTGCAACTGACCCGGACCGGGAGGGAGAAGCAATATCCTGGCATCTGAGTAAAGCTTTGAAATTAGAAGATAAGAAGGTTTATCGAATCAGTTTTAATGAGATTACTAAGAATGCAGTAAAAGCGTCGCTTAAGAATCCAAGAGAAATCGATATGGATCTGGTGGATGCGCAGCAGGCACGCCGTGTACTGGACAGAATTGTAGGTTACAAGATCAGTCCGCTCCTGTGGGCAAAGGTTAAGAGAGGATTAAGTGCCGGACGTGTACAGTCGGTTGCATTGCGTATTATCGCAGACAGAGAAGAAGAGATCAATGCTTTTATTCCGGAAGAATACTGGACACTGGATGCGGATCTGAAGGTCAAAGGAGAAAGAAAACTTCTGACTGCTAAGTTCTATGGTACAGAAAAGAGTAAGATGACAATCTCATCCAAGGAAGAACTGGACGAGATCATGAAAGAAGTAGAAAATGCGGAGTATTCTGTTGCCGATATAAAAAAAGGAGAACGTACCAAGAAGGCACCGGTACCGTTTACAACCAGTACGTTGCAGCAGGAAGCATCCAAGGCATTGAATTTTGCAACAGCCAAGACCATGCGTATTGCCCAGCAGTTATATGAGGGTGTGGATATCAAAGGCAGTGGTACTGTGGGATTGATCACATACCTGCGTACGGATTCTACCCGTATTTCAGAGGAAGCGGATGCAACAGTAAGAGAATATATCAGGGAAGGCTTTGGTGAAGAGTATGTTGCCGACGGAGACGTTAAGAAATCTTCAGACAAGAAGATCATTCAGGATGCACATGAGGCGATCCGTCCGACAGATGTAACCAGAACACCGGCAGCAGTGAAAGAATTCTTAAGCCGTGACCAGTTCCGTCTGTACCAGCTTGTATGGAAACGTTTTATTGCCAGCAGAATGCAGCCGGCCAGATACGAGACGACTTCTGTAAAGATTGCCGCAGGACAGTATCGTTTTACAGTCGCTGCATCCAAGATTGTTTTTGAAGGGTTCCGCAGTGTATATACGGAAGCCGGCGAGACAAAAGAAGAGAACAATGTGCTGTTAAAAGGACTGGATATGGATTCTGTCCTTACGAAAGAAAGTCTGAACAGTAAGCAGCATTTTACACAACCACCGGCACATTATACAGAGGCAACATTGGTTAAGACACTGGAAGAACTTGGAATCGGGCGTCCAAGTACATATGCGCCGACAATTTCTACGATCATTGCAAGACGCTATGTGGCAAAAGAGAATAAGAATCTGTATCTGACGGAAATCGGAGAAGTAGTGAATAATATTATGAAACAGTCCTTCCCGAGTATTGTGGATGTGAACTTTACGGCAAATATGGAGAGCCTTCTGGATGGCGTTGCGGAAGGAAAAGTCAGATGGAAGACAATCATCGAGAATTTTTATCCGGATCTGGAGGCAGCAGTGGAAAAAGCCGAGACAGAACTGGAACAGGTGAAGATTGAAGATGAAGTGACAGATGTGATCTGTGAGGAGTGCGGCCGCAATATGGTTGTCAAATATGGCCCGCATGGAAAATTCCTTGCATGCCCGGGATTCCCTGACTGCCGTAACACGAAACCATATCTGGAAAAGATAGGTGTACCATGCCCTGTCTGTGGTAAAGATGTGGTAATCCGGAAGACGAAAAAGGGAAGACGATATTACGGCTGCGAGGATAACCCGGAATGTGAATTTATGTCATGGCAGAAGCCATCGACAAAAAAATGTCTGAGATGTGGTAAATACATGCTGGAAAAAGGAAATAAACTGGTTTGCAGCGATGAACAGTGCGGATATGTAGAAAATATTGAAAATAATAAGGATAATTAATGATATTCGTTGAATATTTCAGAATTGTATGATAATATACATTCATAAGGATGGAGGAATGTAAATGGGCGTACAATTGTTGGATAAAACCAGAAAAATCAACAAATTACTGCATAACAATAGTTCGAGTAAAGTTGTCTTCAATGATATCTGCGAAGTCCTTACAGAAATTTTAAATTCGAACGTATTAGTGATCAGTAAAAAAGGAAAAGTGCTTGGCGGAAGCAAATGCGAAGGTGTGCCTTACATTACCGAATTGATCGAGAGAGAAATCGGAAAACATGTAGATGATATGCTGAATGAGCGGCTGCTTAGTATCTTATCAACAAAAGAAAATGTAAATCTTCAGACATTGGGATTTTCCGAAGAAGCTGTCAAAGGTTATCAGGCGATTATTACGCCGATTGACATTGCAGGGGAAAGACTCGGGACACTGTTTATCTATAAAAAAGATAAAGTGTATGAGATTGATGACATCATTTTGAGTGAATACGGAACAACGGTTGTTGGTCTTGAGATGTTAAGATCTGTGAATGAAGAAAGTGCAGAAGAAACCAGAAAAGAGCATATTGTACAATCGGCAATCAGTACATTGTCGTATTCGGAATTGGAAGCAATCATTCATATATTTGATGAGTTGGATGGTGCGGAAGGAATTCTGGTCGCAAGTAAGATTGCAGACCGTGTCGGAATTACCAGATCGGTAATTGTCAATGCTCTGAGAAAATTCGAAAGTGCGGGTGTGATCGAATCCCGTTCTTCCGGCATGAAAGGAACGTATATTAAAGTAATCAATGATTATGTATTTACGGAACTTGACCGCATTAAAGCAGAACGTACAAAATAATAAGAACTACAAAGGGTATCGGGCAACTGATACCCTTTTCACAGTATAAAGGAGGATGCGGATAGTGAAATATGGAGGATGTACGGCAAAACTCAGAATGGACCGCGTAATTCTGGAAGACAGTTTTTTTGATGAAACGGAATATTTATGCAAGATCATAGCATATGATGAAGAGGAGGAGACGTTGTATCTGGTATCGGAAGAGACGGAACTCACCTTTTATTCTTTGGATGGAATCTATGAGTGCAGCATAGAGGATCCGAAAGATCCTGTGGTCTGCAAAGGAATATTAAAAGAACGTTACTGGAACAAGGCAGGCAGGGTTATGAAATTTAAAATTCAAAATGGATTTTATAAAAAAGTTCTAAACTAAATAGAAAGTGTGTTGACAAACCAAAAGGAGAGTGCTATTTTATATCTAGAATCTTTCAGCACTCTCTTTTGTTGAGTGCTAATAATGCAGAAATAATTAAGGAGGAATAGATATGAAGTTAGTACCATTAGGTGACAGAGTTGTATTAAAACAGTGTGTAGCAGAGGAGACTACAAAGTCGGGAATCGTGATTCCTGGACAGTCTAAGGAAAAACCGCAGCAGGCAGAGGTTATTGCTGTAGGACCAGGTGGAATGGTGAATGGTAAAGAAGTTGAGATGCATGTTACAACAGGACAGCAGGTAATTTATTCCAAATATGCAGGAACGAATGTTGAGATTGATGACGAGGAATATATCATTGTAAAACAGGATGATATTCTGGCCATCTGCGAGTAATTGTACAATTAATTCATATATTTCAGGAGGTAGATACCAATGGCAAAAGAAATTAAATATGGTGCAGAAGCAAGAAGAGCGCTGGAAGCTGGTGTTAATCAGCTCGCTGATACAGTAAGAGTAACAATCGGACCAAAAGGACGCAATGTCGTTCTGGATAAATCTTTCGGAGCACCACTGATCACAAATGACGGTGTAACAATTGCAAAAGAGATTGAACTGGAAGACAGATTTGAAAATATGGGAGCACAACTGATCAAAGAAGTTGCTTCTAAGACAAATGATGTAGCAGGAGACGGTACTACAACAGCAACTGTACTTGCACAGGCAATGGTTCATGAAGGTATGAAGAACCTGGAAGCAGGAGCAAATCCGATCATTCTCCGTAAAGGAATGAAGAAAGCAACAGATGTGGCAGTAGAAGCCATTGCGAAGATGTCAAGCAAAGTAAAAGACAAAGATCAGATTGCAAAAGTGGCAGCAATTTCTGCAGGTGATGCTGAAGTCGGACAGATGGTGGCAGATGCTATGGAGAAAGTATCTAATGACGGAGTTATTACGATCGAAGAGTCTAAGACTATGAAGACAGAGCTGGATCTTGTAGAAGGTATGCAGTTTGACCGTGGATATGTATCTGCATATATGGCTACAGATATGGATAAGATGGAAGCAAATCTGGATGATCCATATATTCTGATCACAGATAAGAAGATTTCTAATATTCAGGAAATCCTTCCGCTTCTGGAGCAGATTGTTCAGGCTGGAGCAAGACTTCTTATTATCGCAGAAGATATTGAGGGAGAGGCACTTACAACTCTGATCGTTAATAAACTGCGTGGAACATTCAATGTTGTAGCTGTAAAAGCACCTGGATACGGTGACAGAAGAAAAGAAATGTTAAAAGACATTGCTACACTGACAGGTGGTCAGGTTATTTCTGAGGAACTCGGTATGGAACTGAAAGATACAACCATGGATCAGCTTGGACGTGCAAAATCTGTAAAGGTACAGAAAGAAAATACAGTAATTGTTGATGGTATGGGAGATAAGAATGCAATCGCAGACCGCGTTGCCCAGATCAAGGCACAGATCGAAGAGACAACATCTGACTTTGACAGAGAAAAACTTCAGGAAAGACTTGCAAAACTTGCAGGCGGCGTAGCTGTTATCCGTGTCGGAGCAGCAACGGAGACAGAGATGAAAGAAGCAAAACTTCGTATGGAAGATGCCTTGAACGCCACAAGAGCAGCAGTAGAGGAAGGTATCATTTCCGGTGGTGGATCTGCATACATTCATGCCTCCAAAGCAGTTGCTGAAGCGATTGACGGACTGGAAGGTGACGAGAAAACAGGTGCAAAGGTTGTCCTGAAAGCTCTGGAAGCACCACTGTTCCATATCTCAGCCAATGCAGGACTGGAAGGTGCTGTTATCATTAACAAGGTAAGAGAATCAGAAGTGGGAACCGGATTTGATGCTCTGACAGAACAGTACGTAGATATGGTGGAAAACGGAATTCTGGATCCTGCTAAGGTTACAAGAAGTGCACTGCAGAACGCAACATCTGTTGCTTCTACACTTCTCACAACAGAATCTGTTGTAGCAGATATCAAAGAAGATGCACCGGCTGTACCGGCAGGAAATCCGGGTATGGGTATGATGTAACAGAATATTAAATTTTTGAGAACTCCTCGTCAGAGGAGTTTTCTTTTTTGCTTCAGGTGTGCTACAATAGACATAGCTTAAAGCAGACTTGGAGGAAAGAAAAAATGGATGATTTTTACACAGAGCAGCTGATAAAAAAACAGGCGGACTCAAAGGATACTCTTAAGAAAGCGGGGCTGATCGTATTGACGGTTTTGTCAGTGCTTTTGGTTTTTGCAATACCGGTGGGGATTATTTTTCCAGTTGTAATGATCGTGGTTGATGTGCTGGTATTCAGCAATATGAATGTGGAGTATGAGTATGTATTTGTGAATGGAGATCTTGATATAGACAAGATCATGAACAAATCCAGAAGAAAAAGAATGTTTTCTGTAGATGCAGATCAGATGGAACTTCTTGCACCGGTAGGAGCTGTAGAATTAATGCAGTATAAGAAGGTCAGGACATATGATTATACATCAGGAAAAAATCATGCAGAAATCTATGCATTGATTGCTTCGAACAAAGGAGAACTGTGTAAAGTTTTGTTTGAGCCAAATGAGACGATCATAGAAGGATTCTTTGTAAAAGCACCAAGAAAAGTAATCAGAAAATAATACGTAAAATGTAAAAAAGATTGTATTAAAATAAAAACATGTTAAAAGCTGTTGACAAATATGGGTATGATTCGCTAAGATAGCTGTTAAATATGAATATGCAAAAGAAAGAGAGGAAGAAATCATGGGAAAGATAATTGGAGAAGGTATTACATTTGATGATGTGCTTTTAGTTCCATCGTACTCAGAAGTAATTCCGAACCAGGTGGATTTATCTACTTACCTGACTAAGAAAATTAAGTTAAATATTCCGATGATGAGTGCCGGAATGGATACTGTTACCGAGCACCGTATGGCAATTGCAATGGCCAGACAGGGGGGAATCGGAATTATCCATAAAAATATGTCTATTGAACAGCAGGCTGAGGAAGTGGATAAGGTAAAACGTTCAGAAAACGGTGTTATTACAGATCCATTTTATTTATCACCGGATAATACACTGGAAGATGCCAACAATCTGATGGCAAAGTTCAGAATCTCAGGTGTGCCGATCACAGAGGGAAAAAAATTAGTTGGTATTATCACAAACCGTGATTTGAAATTTGAAGAAGACTTTTCAAAGAAAATCAGAGAGTCAATGACTTCGGAAGGGTTGATCACAGCACCGGAAGGAATTACTCTGGAAGAAGCAAAGAAGATTCTTGCAAAAGCCAGAAAGGAAAAACTTCCGATCGTAGATAAAGACTTCAACCTGAAAGGTTTGATTACAATTAAGGATATTGAAAAACAGATTAAATATCCATTGTCTGCAAAAGATGCACAGGGACGTCTGCTTTGCGGAGCTGCAATCGGAATTACAGCAAACTGTCTTGAGAGAGCAAAGGCTCTGGTAGATGCAAAGGTTGATGTGGTTGTTTTGGATTCAGCACACGGACATTCAGCAAACGTTATTCATACAGTTGATATGATTAAGAGCAAATTCCCGGATCTGCAGGTAATTGCAGGTAACGTTGCTACCGGAGCTGCAACAGAAGATCTGATCAAAGCCGGTGTTGATGCGGTAAAAGTTGGAATCGGACCTGGATCGATCTGTACAACACGTATCATTGCAGGTATTGGTGTTCCTCAGATCACAGCAGTTATGGACTGCTACGAAGCGGCAGACAAATATGGAATTCCGATCATTGCGGATGGAGGAATAAAGTACTCCGGAGATATGACAAAAGCAATCGCAGCCGGAGCGAATGTATGTATGATGGGAAGTATCTTTGCAGGATGTGATGAGAGTCCTGGAACATTCGAATTATTCCAGGGTAGAAAATATAAAGTATACCGTGGTATGGGATCTATCTCAGCAATGGAGAACGGAAGTAAAGATCGTTACTTCCAGACAGATGCGAAAAAACTGGTTCCGGAAGGTGTCGAAGGACGTGTTGCTTACAAAGGAAGCGTGGAAGATACTGTATTCCAGTTAATGGGTGGTCTTCGTTCAGGTATGGGATATTGCGGAGCACCAACAATTGAGGATTTGAAACAGACAGGAAAATTCGTGAAGATTTCTTCGGCTTCATTAAAAGAAAGTCATCCTCATGATATTCATATTACAAAAGAAGCACCAAACTACAGTGTAGACGAATAAAAAGATTCGGGCGTCGTGAAAACGGCGCCTTTTTTGTATTATATGTGTCTGGCAAAGAGAGAGTTTAAATGAATAATATCAGAAAAAATATCCTGAAAATTCTTCATATCATGGTTTTCAGAGATGAATATATAGAGTATAATAATGTTTAGGTAATCTGCTTGGTATATAAATGCACATAATAAATACACAAGTAATATTAAAAAAAATAAAGTAAAAGGGAGATGCCTGGATATGAAAAAAGAATTTGGAACAACGAGAAACGGGGAAACAGCAAGCTGTTATATATTGAAAAACAGCAAAGGAATGAAAGCAGTTGTATCTGATTTTGGAGCTGCTTTACTGAAGCTTTACGTACCGGATAAGAATGGAAAGTCTCAGGATGTCGTATTGGGATACGAGACACTTGAGGATTATGAAAATGGTGGAGATTCTGTAGGAGCGACTGTCGGACGTGTGGCAAACCGTATTGGAACTGGTGCATTCGAACTGAACGGAAAGAAATATGAGCTTACGAAGAATGATAACGGGGAAAATACACTTCATGGAGGAACAGATTTCTATAATAAAAGAATGTGGAGTGTAAAAGAAGAGGATGATACACATGTAGTATTTATGCTTGTCAGTCCGGACGGGGATCAGGGATTCCCGGGAGAAGTAAAGATAGAAGTATCCTATACAGTTACGGAAGAAAATGAATTAAAGATTCATTATTATGCAATTCCTGATCAGGATACCCTTTTGAACATGACGAATCACAGCTATTTCAACCTGGCAGGACATGCATCCGGAACCGCATGTAATGCAAAAGTGTGGTTAGATGCAGATGCATTTACAGAGACGGATGCTGAACTGATTCCAACAGGAACGGTAATTCCGGTAGAGGGCACACCAATGGATTTCCGTGAAGGAAAAAAGGTTGCAAAAGAGATCGGAGCAGATTATAAACCATTGAAACTGGCAGGCGGCTATGATCATAACTGGGTATTAAACGGGTCGGGATTCAGAAAAGCGGCATCAGCCGAATCGGAAGAGACAGGTATTAAGATGGAAGTATATACAGACCTTCCGGGTATACAGTTCTATTCCGGCAATTTCCTGGCAGGAGCTAAGGGAAAGGAAGGAGCTGTCTATGGAAAGGGTTGTGGTATATGCTTTGAAACGCAGTATTTCCCGGATGCAATTCATAAAGATAATTTTGAATCTCCGATTACAAAAGCCGGAGAAGTATATGATACAACAACAACGTATAGGTTTTGCTGATTTTCATAAAAACATAAGAATCTCTTTCGGGTACATTAAAAAATGAATGATAAAATAGATAAAAGTGTACTATATAAGGATAGATAAAAAAGAGAGAAAAGATGAAAAAAACGAGAAGCCATTCTAAAAAAGGTCTGATCATTCTTATTATAATAACAGTTGTACTGTGTGCGGTGACGGTTTTAAAAAAGCAGGAGCAGCCGGAAGAATATACGGAAAATAAAAGTGATTACATAGATTCTGTAAGACCGGATATAGACGTAGAACTGCTGACGCCGAATGAGTATTCCAGAGCGGGAATCGCAACAAATAAGATTACAGGAATTGTGATTCATTATACAGCAAATCCCGGTGCTTCGGCTATGAATAACCGGGATTATTTCGAAGGATTGAAGGACAGTCACATTACGAAAGCAAGCAGTAATTTTGTTGTGGGTCTGGAAGGTGAGATTGTTCAATGTGTACCAACATGGGAGATGGCGTATGCCTCAAACAGCAGGAATATTGATACGGTGTCGATAGAATGCTGTCATCCGGACGAAACGGGAAAATTCAATCAAAAGACGTATCAGTCTATGGTAGATCTTTGCGCGTGGCTGTGTCTGAAGTTCGATCTGAATGAAAATGATGTTATACGTCATTATGATGTGACTGGAAAGATTTGCCCCAAATATTTTGTAGAACATGAAGATGCATGGAAACAGTTCAAGGGTGATGTGGGAGTAAAGCTGGAAAAATTAAAGGAATATCAATAAATCTCCTTAGTTTTATCACAGATTAAACACAATTACGCTGTACACTACCAATATAAGATATGAAAGGGGCAATAAGATATGGAAAATCAATATAATTATTATACAACCGATCAGAATATGAATACGGGAAATTATGGCGGCGGTGGGGAACCGGGAAAAGAACCGCAGAAAAAAAGAGGAAAAGGCGCAGCGAGATGGGCAAAGGTGGTCTGTGCAGGACTGGTATTTGGAGTGGTTGCAAGTGCTGCATTTCAGACGAGTAATATTGTGGCAGGAAAAGTTCTTGGTACAACACAGACGACGAATAAAACAGCTAAGACAACAACGACCAGCAATGCAAAACTGACAACTTCAACCAACAGCTCAATAGGAACCGCAAATGTAACAGAGGTAACTAAAAATGCGATGCCGTCAATTGTGTCCATTACAAACATGAGTGTACAGGAAGTGCAGAATTTCTTCGGTGGTACACAGAAACAGGAAAGTGAAAGTGCCGGTTCTGGAATTATTATTGGACAGAACGATTCAGAACTTCTGATTGCAACCAATAACCATGTAGTAGAAGGAAGCAGTACACTGACAGTTACCTTTATAGATGGGAAAAGCGTGAAAGCTGACATCAAAGGTACGGATTCAGACAAGGATCTTGCAGTTGTGGCAGTTCCGTTAAGCGAGATCAAGGATTCTACGATGGATAAAATTGCGGTGGCAACACTGGGAAATTCAGATCAGACACAGGTAGGAGATCAGGTAATTGCGATCGGAAATGCTCTCGGATACGGACAGTCAGTAACGACAGGTATTGTATCTGCAAAAGACCGCACAATGGATAGTTACGATGGAAAACTTCTTCAGACAGATGCGGCTATCAATCCGGGAAACAGCGGAGGTGCTCTTCTGAATGCAAATGGAGAAGTGATTGGAATCAATTCTGCAAAGATTGCAACGGAAACAGTAGAGGGAATAGGATATGCGATTCCGGTATCTGATGTAAGTGATCTGATCACAAATCTGATGAATCAGAAGACAAAAACCAAGGTAGCAGAATCCGAAAGAGGCTACATTGGAATCAAAGGTGTAGATGTAACAGCAGACAGTGCACAGATGTATAATATGCCGACAGGAGTATATGTATCAGAAGTGATCTCCGGTGGCGGTGCAGAAAAAGCAGGCATTACAAAAGGAGCCGTTATTACAGGAATCGAAGGAACAAGCGTAGATGGAATGGATGCATTGCAGGAACAGCTTCAATATTATAAAGCAGGAGAAAAAGTAAAAATTACGATTCAGACACAGAATAAGAATGGTGAATACGAGAAAAAAGATGTTGAAGTAACATTAGGAAAACAATCGGAATAATTTGGATAAAAAATTGATATTTGTAAATTGATGTAGTATAATGTCAATGTATATGGAATATACAAGGCCGAAAGGCACAAAGCACAGTTTGAAATAATACACTATGGGGAGGGACAGATTCATATGAAGTGTCCAATATGTGGTCAGGAATTAAGACCAGGAAAAAAGGATCCGAATTATCTGTTGTGCTATAATTGCAAAAAGAAGTTCAAAATTCCACAGAGTGCTCATAAAGTACAGAAGAGAGCGGAAAAACCGGAACCTGAAGAACAGAAGTATTCGAATATACCGCCAAAAGAAGTACGCGAAAAACGTGAACAGGAAATGCGTGATGCGTATGATGAACTCCTTGCAGTAGGAGATGGGAAAAAGAAAAAGAAACCAGCTCCGAAGCCGCAGCGCAGAGAAGAATTAGAGGATGAATATTATGATGATATCGACGACGAAGAAGAAGAGAAGATGTCAAAAGCACCGATCATTATTCTTGCAATTGCTATCATTGTAGTAGCTGGATTAATTGCATTCATGTTACTCAGATAATTGATCAAGGGAGTATACCGACAACAAATTATCTAAAGCGAACATAAAGTGCTGACTTGCCTACAGGTAAGTCAGCATTTTTGCGAGATGAAAAGATTGAAATTAAGCTGAAAAAGAGTTAAATCAAAAAGAGATAAAATAACAGTTGACAAACACAACTGCTTGTGATATTCTTAATAAGCTGTCGCTTGAGACAAACGAATGTTTGAGAAAGAGGTGGCAGACGGACAGCTGAAAAGCTGGTCGAAAAAAAGATTAAAAAGTTCTTGACAAACGTCAATGAATATGATAATCTAAATAAGCTGTTTCAAACAGCAAAGACAAAGAACCTTGATAATTAAACAATAGACAACAACCCTGAAAATTCTAAAGAGAATTATTCAGAACAGACATTTAATGTCGAACCTTAAAACAGTAAAGGGGATAAGAAAGCTAGTAGTTTTCTTGAACTGGAACGAACTTGATTTTTGAATCTGTGTTAAAGCAGGTTTGAGATATTTTAACGAGAGTTTGATCCTGGCTCAGGATGAACGCTGGCGGCGTGCTTAACACATGCAAG
>OHAU01000407.1_pt1 | contig 61638 bp, 61 predicted proteins | sample 1577181 | NCBI WGS metagenome assembly OHAU01 (sample SAMEA3541472, study PRJEB24748) | human gut metagenome | biome: human gut; feature: human-associated habitat; material: faeces | place: China | collected 2012
TAAGTGCAGCAATGTATGTAGCTTACTGATACTAATAGATCGAGGACTTGACCAAGAAAGATGTTTGAGTAAGGATTAGGTCTAGCCGAAAGGCTCACTAAATATTCAGTTTTGAAGGTACAAACCTTTAATTAAATAATGTGGTTACTATAGCAAGGAGGATACACCTGTTCCCATTCCGAACACAGAAGTTAAGCTCTTTAGCGCTGAAAGTACTTGGTGGGAAGCCGCCTGGGAGGTTAGGACGTAGCCACGTGAGAGAGGCTCTAGTTTATCTAGAGTCTTTTTTTGTTATAAAATAATATATTTCCACAAACATTTCTACAAAATATACTGTTTTAATTTCAACTGAATTTATTAATCCAGTCAAAAAACTCTACAAAAGAATCATTGAAAATCTATCATATATAGTTATTTTTACTGATTTTACTTAGATTCATCTCTGTTTTATAGAAATTTTATAGAAAAAATAGATCTACACCTACTGGAGGGTTTATCTTTAGCGGTTTAAAATTAAACAAAAAATCTAGTATTATTTAATTGACAATACAGCGACTATATAATATATACTTAGTCTTAACTTAAGGTGGTAATTGATTTAAGGAATATTGAATAAGTATATATTAAATACAAGAAAGGATGAAATGACATATGGATTTTTCATTAACTAGAGAACAGGAAATGATTAAAAAGTTAGCTGCACAGTTTGTAGAAGAAGTCTTAGAGCCAGTTGCAGCAGATGTGTATTTATCCCATACATTCCATGTAGATAATTTTAGAAAAATGGCAAAGTTGGGATTTTAGGTTTTGGATCTAGGTCAAAGTTGTACTTTAGCATCAATGCCTTTATAAGAGAGATAGTAGGTTATATATACCTAAAGAAAAAAATATACTCCTTACTATTTGTCTTGTTCTCAATATTTATATCTACCCTAGAACTTTTTTCAAAGTACTTTGTGAAGTAGTTTGTAATTTGATAAGACTTGATAAGTTTAAAGGTAAAGTAATGAAGCGGAGACTAAAATAGCAAAAATAAAATAGTGAAGTTAAAACTAAAATAAAAAGTCCTTTAAGTTATCTTTAGTAGATATATAATCTACCGAAATAGGTAACTTAAAGGACTATTTTTTATCTCAAATTCCTTACTGTGTTTTCAGCATTTTTAGAAACAGAGGATGTTCCTCCAATAATTATAACTTTTGAAATTCCATTTTCCATAATAAATCTCTTAGTTGATTCGTGTAGGGCATTTGGTGGTGTAAGAAGGACTGCAGCGTTTGAGTAGACTCCTGCTATACCTGAAGAAAGAGCGTCAGGATAGTCCTTGCCATTTACTAGGATGACTGTATTGATGTTTTTCCTAAGTACTGGTTTGTAGGCCTTGGCTATTTCTATGGCTGTCTCATACCTATCGCCACCAGCTAGCCTTCCTGTATAGTAGTTTGCTTCTTCACCACTATTTTCATCGTCATTGTGAGCATTTATACCATTTATATCCCCATAAAATGTCTTGTAGCTATCGGGAACAGTTCCCCTTCCTCCTATTATAAACTTGTAGCCATCTGTTGCTGGCAGCCTATAATATGCTCCGAGGTATGAACCCTGTGTCCTTGCCATTTCAGCTACAAAAGGAACTGATGACAGAAGGTCTGGAAAAATCTTATCATTAATTACTATGCCGCTATCTATATCCCCCCTAGGTGTGCCAGGGAAGAATGTATTGTATATTTTTTGATCTACAAGGCTATTTATGTCTTTTTGGTTGTTTTCTGCTAGTCTCTCAACATTTATCTTCATGCCCCTAAGGTCGTTTTCTACCTTGTTTGATAGGGTTGATGTGTTGCCAACTAAAAATACCCTTGATACTCCCAGCCTCCTAAGTTCTTTTGCAACATCGGGCCTAAGCGTACTAGGTGAATTTACGAGGAATGGAATCCTAAGAGAGGACGCCATATAACTTGCGTATAGGGCAGACCTAAAGTCGTTTCCACTTGCTATTACAGCACTTGAATTTCTTGATTTAAAAAAGTTTTGGCTGACTTTTATAGAAGTCTCAAAACGGTTTGCACCTGCTATTCTTGTTACATTGATTTCTGCCTTTGAATTATTTGATACTAGCCCATATGGAAGAAGCATCGTAAGGGCTAGGGCAGTTAAAATACTTTTCTTGATATATTTATTCATATTAATCCTCCTTGATAGCTATTGCTGTGGCTGTTGCATAGTTTTTTGAATGGGATATTGATACCATGATATTACTTACACCTATGCTATTACAGTAGTCTTTGAATTTCCCTGAAAATACTACAAGAGGCTTGTTTAGGTCGTCTCTAAGAATTTCTACATCGTGAAGTCTAAATCCCCTAAGGCCTGTACCCACTGATTTTACAACAGCTTCCTTGGCTGAAAAATTACCAGCTACAGATTCAGCCTTATAGTCCTTTAACTTTAACATTTGCATTTCTCGAGGTGAAAACATCTTGTCTAGGAGTTTAATGTTCCTATTAAGTGATGTCCTTATTCTGTCTATCTCTACTATGTCTGTACCTATGCCATAAATAATGGTGACCACCTCCTGTAACTTTGGCTATATTAATAGTATCTTAGAATATATTTTACCATTAAAAGCCTTTAAAGTAAATTTTCATGCTGATTCATTTTTTATTGTTTTCACTGAGCTTTTTTATTATCTCTATATAATTTTTGAAATTATGCCGATAGCCCTTATAAATCATAGTTTTAAGTCATGGTTTTTATCTTGCTAATATATCAATAAAAGATGATTTTATTTTGATAAAGTTTTATAAATGTTTCAATAGAATTACAAATGTACCAAGTGATTGTAATATATGGTATAATAAAATTTAGATTTATATTGACAGGTATTACTATGCATCTTAAATACAGGTCGATTTATATGAATGTAGAATATAAATGGTGAAAGGACACTAGATAAAATGATTGATTACGATAATCTATCAGAAAGAGCGAAAAGCATAAGGCGCAAGATAATAGATATGATATATAATGCCCAGTCTGGTCATCCAGGTGGTTCCTTATCTTGTGTAGAGATTATCACTGCACTTTATTTTGGCAGGATGAATGTCAATCCACAGGAACCTAAAAAAGATGACAGGGACAGGTTTGTAATGTCTAAGGGTCATTCGTCTGCAGCTATATATGCTGCACTTTGCGAGAAAGGTTACTTGATGGATGAAGAACTAAAAGGTTATAGACAGTACAATAGTATACTTCAGGGTAGCCCGGATATGCTAAAGGTAAGTGGTATTGATATGACAACAGGTTCCTTGGGGCAAGGTCTATCTGCTGCGTGCGGTATGGCTCTGGCATCTAAGATAGAAAATATTGGTTACAATGTTTACGCCTTACTGGGAGATGGAGAGCTCCAAGAGGGGATGGTTTGGGAGGCAGCCATGTTTGCCAAACAGTACAAGCTCGACAACCTTATGGCTATTGTTGATATGAATGGTTTACAGATTGATGGTAGCACTGATGAAGTCATGAGCTTGGGATCAGTTGCCAAGAAGTTTGAGGCTTTTGGATGGTATGTACTTGAGATTGATGGTCACGATTTTGACCAGATATTTGGAGCCTTCAATACTTTTGACAAGATAGATACCAAACCGACATTGGTTATAGCTAATACTATAAAGGGTAAGGGAGTTTCTTTTATGGAAGGTGAGTGTCAGTGGCATAGCAAGACTATGTCAAGTGATGACTACAGCACAGCCATGGAAGAACTTAGATAGGTGGTATAAATGTTTACGGAATCAATGAGAGAGTCCTTTGGTAGGGCTCTTGTGGATATGGGGGACAGCAACCATAAGTTGGTAGTTGTTGATGCTGACCTCTCTAAATCTACAAAGACTGAATATTTTAAATCTGTATTTCCAGATAGGTTTGTGGATGTAGGTATAGCCGAACAGAATTTAGTAGGTGTATCTGCAGGACTTGCAGCAGCAGGCATGAATGTATTTGCAAGTTCATTCGCTGTTTTTGAGACAGGGAGAGCTTATGAAATTATAAGAAACTCAGTGTGTATGGGCAAATTAAATGTAAAGCTTTGCTCAACTCATGCGGGTCTTATGACAGGACCGGATGGGGCAACCCACCAGAGCATAGAAGACATTGCCATTATGAGAGTACTTCCTAATATGAGGGTATTAGTTCCAGCTGATGCTATAGAGGCTTATCAGATGACAAAATATTTGGCTAATAGTGATGGGCCTGCCTATATGAGGTTGGTCAGGGAAGATGTAGAAAATATACTAGGAGATGACTACCAGTTTGAGTTAGGAAAGTCTAAGGTCCTAAGAGATGGTGATGATATATCTATAATAGCTTGTGGTCCTATGGTGTCTAATTCAATCAAGGCAAGCGACCTACTAAGGCAAGAGGGTATCAATGTAAGGGTAGTAAATATGTCTACGATAAAGCCCCTCGATACTTCTATTATAGAAGACTGTGCAAAAAATACTAGGGCCATACTGACTATTGAAGACCATAGTAAAATAGGAGGTCTTGGTTCAGCAGTGTGTGAATACATATCTGAACACTGCCCAATAAAGGTTAAGAAGATTGGTGTGCCAGATGAATTTGGTATGTCAGCAAAGGCAGAGGAACTCTATGAACATTTCAATATGACTACTGATGATATAGTAGACCAGGTGAGGATATTGATGGGCATCGATTTTTAATTTTAAGGAAACAAAGGTGTATTAATGAAAAAAGAAAATAAGAGAAGAAATAGGAAATTGTGGATAGGAGCTGTAGCTCTCATGCTTGTTACTTCCATATTCACAACATTTGTCCTATCTACAATAGGTGTAATAGGTATACTACCCTACAAGGAATACAGGCAGTATAAGAAGCTAGTGAGTCTAAGTGAGAAGATCAATGAAGACTTTTACAAAAAGCCAGACAAGGATATGCTTGAGACAGGCATATATAAGGGCTTGTTTGCAGGGCTAGGAGATGTGTACTCAGCCTATTACACTAAAGACGAAATGAAGCAGCTATTGGAGGCATCATCAGGCAAATATGTAGGTGTTGGTATGACAGTAGGTGCTGACAAGGAGACTGGTAGGATCAGGGTAGAATCTACCTTTGACAAGAGTCCAGCCAAGGAGGCAGGGATTCAAAAGGGAGATTTTATAGTAAGGGTCGATGGCAAGTCTTATACATACCAAGAGATGGATATAGCTGTCAAAAATATGAGAGGTAAGGCTGGTACAAGCGTAAAGATATCTCTTATAAGAGGTAATAGACAGATTGAAAAGATTGTTGTAAGAAGACAGATTACAATACAGACTATAGACTCTAGAGTTCTAGAAAATAATCTAGGTTATATATCTATTAAGAGTTTTGATGAGGATACAGCAGATGACTTTAGGTCAGCCCTAAAGAATTTAGAGGCAAAAAACATCAAGGGTCTTATAGTAGACGTTAGAGATGATGGTGGTGGACTTTTAGATGTAGTAGAGAATATAGCAGACAGGCTACTAGGCAAGGCTGTTATAGTCTATACTCAGGACAATAAGGGCAACAAGGAATACCTAAGATCTAGTGACAAGGAGAAGATATCTATACCTATTGTTGTGCTTACAAACGGCAACTCCGCATCAGCATCTGAAATATTGACAGGTGCTATACTTGACAACAAGGCAGGTATCTCAGTTGGTACAACTACATATGGTAAGGGTCTTGTCCAGCAGGTTGTTCCCCTAAGAGATGGTACAGGTTACAAGCTTACAACAGCCCAGTACTTTACTCCAAATGGATCATATATCAATGAGAAGGGAATAAAGCCTACAATTGAAGTCAAGGAAGAAAAAGACCAGTTGCCAAGGGCGATTTCTTATCTAAAAGAAAAAATAAAATAGAGAAATTATATAACCTTCTGTGTATCTATGCAGGAGGTTATATGTAAATATAAGGGAAATGGTGTGAAAAGTTGAATTTATTAGTTAGTATTTCAAGAAACATATACCCTCTTGATGAAAGAGCTATAGAGAGGGCACAAAAGAGGTGGGACGATAAGATACATCCCAAGGACAGTCTAGGACAATTAGAAGATATAACTAAAAAACTTGCAGGTATCTATTGTACAAATAAAATAGAGGACCAGCCTAAAAAATGTATTATAGCCTTTGGGGCAGACCACGGGGTTCACGATGAAGGTGTATCACCGCAACCTCAGATTATAACTAGGATGCAGTTGGAAAACTTTGCTAGGGGACTGACAGGTGTAGGAGTATTGGCAAAGTTCAACAAGACTGACCTGATACCTATAGATATTGGTGTACTAGGTGATGAGCCCATGTATGGTGTAGTCAGCCATAAGATTAGGCAGGGAACTGATAATATCGCCAAGGGTCCAGCAATGACAATGGACGAGGCTGTAAAGTCAATAGAACTAGGGATTGAAATAGCAGAAAAGTGTATAGTTGAAGGCTACAAGATCATAGGTATTGGAGAGATGGGAATATCCAATACTACCCCATCTACAGCTATTTTGTCTGTTATGTCTGGTAAGGATCCTATTGATATTGCAGATGTTGGGGCTGGCATAGGTCTAGAAAGGGTAAAACACAAGGCAGATGTTGTCAGAAAGGCAATAGAGATAAACAATCCCAACCCGACAGATGGTATAGAGGTGCTAGCCAAGGTTGGTGGTTTCGATATAGGAGGTATGACCGGCGTGATACTGGGATGTGCAGCCAATAGGATACCGGTAGTTGTTGATGGATTTATATCCTATGCAGCAGCCCTTATAGCCTATAGGATAAATCCAAGATCTAAGGATTACTTGATTATGTCTCACAAGTCTGATGAAAAGGGTAGTGAAACAGCCCTATCTATATTAGGTATAAAACCTATGTTGGATATGGACATGAGATTGGGTGAGGGCACAGGAGCAGCCCTTGCCATGAATATAATTGATTCATCTATATATGCCTACAACCACATGGGAGAGTTTAAGGACTTGGAGATAGGAAGGGTCTTAGGCCTATGGGACAAATAATACTAGTGACAGGTGGTATTAGTTCTGGCAAGTCTGCCTTTGCTGAAGACTTGGTTACTAAGATCAGCCAGGACAAGTCATGTTCTTGCACCTATATAGCGACTGCAAGTGTATATGATGACGAGATGAGAGAAAAGGTCAGACTTCACCAACAAGCCAGACAAGACAAAAACTGGTCTACACTGGAGGCCTATAAAAACTTGGGACAAATTGTAGCTAATGATGATTTTGACCATGGTATTTTACTGCTTGACTGCCTGACTATGATGGTATCCAATATTATATTTGAGGACGATATGGATTTTGATGGTCTAGACCAGGACAAGTGTAGGTTAAAAGAGGACCTGGTTTTAAATGAGATAAGGGACTTTGTTAAATCTGTTAGGGATAAGGACCTAGACCTAGTACTTGTAACCAATGAGATAGGACTTGGCGGTATAAGTTACAACAAGTTGTCTAGATTTTATACCCAATTGGTTGGAAGGTCCAACCAGTATATAGCCAGCCAATCAGACCAGGTCTATATGGTTGTATCATCAATAGGAGTGAGGATAAAGTAGGTGGTTAAGTGAAGATTAGAGAATTATTAGACCTTGAAAGATTTATAAATATACTCCAGTTTTTAACTAGGATAAGTATAAAAAAGGATTCAAAGTTTGATCCAGATCTTGGCAAGGGAATTGTGTTTTTCCCCCTAGTAGGTCTTGTTATAGGGCTGATTCTAGGTCTTGTTTATTACATATTGAGACTTGTACCTGCATTTTATAATAATAGTCTTGTTACAGGGGTCTTGCTAGTCCTAGTTGAGGTTGTACTTACAGGAGGACTTCACCTAGATGGACTTGCAGATACCTTTGATGGGATATTTTCCTATAGGAGTAAGGACCAGATACTGGAGATAATGAAGGACTCTAGGATGGGGACCAATGCCAGTATTTCCTTGATACTACTCATAGTATTAAAGGTATGTATGCTTGCTAGTTTTATTGACAAGGACATGGTATGGCCTATAGTATTAATGCCTGTACTTGGAAGATTCCTAGGTCTTTTACTTACATACAGAACTAGTCCTGCCAGAGAAAATGGAATGGGAAATGTATTTATTGGCATGTGCGATAGGACTAGTCTTATAGTTTCTATAGTTTTTGTAGGTCTATTAGAGATTTTGGCTCTTGGATCGACAGGCACTAGTATATTTGGATTAAACCAGATGATATCTATTATTTTGGTTTTATTGTCCCTACTTATCACTTGTATATTGGCTTATCTGATCAAGCATGGAGTATACAAGAAGATTGGTGGGCTGACAGGTGATATATTAGGTTGTGGTATAGAAATGGGTGAGATGATTTTTATAGCCTATATTTTTATACTGGTAGGCTAGTTGACTAGCTAGAATGAGAGGTTGATATGAAGAATTTGTACTTGGTAAGGCATGGCAATACCGTAGACAATATAAATTTTAGGTACTCAGGCTTTAGTGACTGTGACCTAAGTGATGTTGGAAGACAACAGGCTAGGCAGTTAAATGCCTACCTGAAAAATATAGATATAGATAGGATCTACACGTCTACCCTAAAGAGGACAGGGCAGACTGTGGATGAGGTATCGAGGTATTTGGGCCTTGAAATGCTAGGGCTTGATGACCTAAGAGAGATGAACTTTGGTAAATTTGATGGCAAGACCTTTGAAGAGATAAAAAATGAATACCCTGAAGATTTCAAAAGAATGATGACTGGAGATGTTATGTATACCTTCCCAGATGGTGAAAATATTGAGATGGCCTATGAGAGAAATGCTAGGGGCATAGATCATATTATAAAAGAGTGTAATGAAGTAGATAATGTACTTGTATGTGTTCATATGGGGACTATTAGGAATATACTCTCTCACTTAATTGCTAAAAATCCTAGTCTTCATTGGCATTTTAAGGTGGAAAATGCATCCATAACCAAGATTGAATTTATTGATGGATTTCCTGTTATGTCCATGATGGGGCATATACCCTATGACAAGTCTCTTATTAGACCTATGATGAAGAGGGTGGACTAATGGCTTGTATAATGTTTCAGGGGACGGCATCCAATGTGGGAAAGAGTATGATAGCAACTGGTATTTGTAGGATTATCTCGGATGATGGCTATAGGGTTGCTCCATTTAAGTCACAGAATATGTCAAGAAATTCATCCTTTGATAGGTACGGTGGCGAGATGGGCATAGCTCAAGTTGCTCAGGCTAGGGCTGCTAGGATAGAGCCACTTGCATCCATGAACCCAATTTTACTAAAACCTAGCGACAATCATATGACAGACCTTATATTTAATGGAAAATACATAAGGTCGCTAAGGGCAAGAGAGTATATGAAGATAAAAAAGGACCTAAGACCAGGTCTTGAAGCTATATACAAGGACCTAGAATCATCTGTGGATATAGTTGTCCTAGAAGGAGCAGGTAGTCCTGTTGAGATAAATATAAACCAGATTGACCTATCAAATATGGAGATGGCCAAGATAGCAGATTCACCGGTTATCTTGGTGGCAGACATAGATAGGGGCGGCGTATTTGCTTCCATTGTGGGTACCCTAGAGCTTATGACCAAGTCTGATAGGTCAAGGGTGAAGGGGGTTATAATCAACAAGTTCAGGGGCGACGAGGACTCTTTTCAAGATGGTATAAGGATGCTCGAGGATATAATAAAGATACCTGTCTTGGGACTTGTGCCATATGCAGATATTTATATAGATGAAGAAGATGGGGCTAGTGGAAAATCTAGGGACAATGTGGATAGGTTTATCAGTTCTCTAGAGAAGTCTCTAGGTGATGGTAGCAACCACATACTATCTAGGATAAAAGCAGAGAATGAATTTAGGCTATCACAAGGATTGGATATCATGAATGATAGTGAATTAGGTGAATTTGTAAGAGAGTGTGAATACGACAGACTAGCCAAATTACTAAGAGATAAGCTTGATATTAGGGCTATCTATAATATAATTTTTAGACGAGAAAAGGTGTAACTTATGAAAAAAATACTAATAGCAGGCACCCATAGTGGTGTTGGTAAGACCACGGTCAGTCTTGGACTGATGAAGGCCCTAACCGATAGGGGTAAAAAAGTTCAGCCATTTAAGGTGGGACCTGATTATATAGATCCAAACTATCACAAGTACGTTACAGGTATACATTCTAGGAATTTGGATGCCTATATGCTAGATGAAGAGCAGATTAAGTATATATTTTTAAGGGCAGCAAACCAGAAGGATATCTCAATAATAGAGGGCGTTATGGGCCTATATGACGGAGTTGGCTCAGATATCAACAAGTGTTCTACATCGGCAATGGCCAAGGTCCTTAAGTGTCCAGTCATACTAGTTATAGATGCCAAGGCTACAGGAGCATCTGCAGCTGCAACTGTTTTGGGCTACAAGCATATGGACAAGTCTGTAGACATAGTTGGTGTTATAGTCAACAATATCAAGAATCCCAACCACTATAAACTGATAAAGGCGGCTATAGAAAAATATTGCGCTATTGAAGTATTGGGTTATCTACCTCCTAATGATGACGTGGTCATGTCATCTAGGCACCTAGGTCTAGTCCAGTGTCAAGAGGACAAGGACCTATCTCAAAAAGTAGATAAGATGGCTCAACTCATTGAAAAATATGTAGATGTAGACAGGATATTGGAGCTTGCTGAGAGTGAATCTATAACTTCTTCATTTGAAATGACAATGTTCCTAGATGACCCCGAAGTCAAAAATCTTGCTATAGGTAAGAAAATAGGTATAGCCTATGACGAGGCCTTCAATTTCTACTATCAGGACAACCTAGACCTACTAAGGGATATAGGGGCAGAGCTTGTATTTTTCTCTCCTATTAGAGACGAGAAATTGCCTGAGATTGACCTTTTGTATATAGGTGGAGGCTATCCGGAGATATATGCCCAAGAGCTTGAATCCAACAATACTATGCTCGATAGTATAAGGGAATTTTATGAAGCTAATAAACCAATATATGCTGAGTGCGGTGGACTTATGTACCTAGGCAAGTACCTTATAGATAAAGAGGACAATAAGCATCAAATGGTAGGCGTACTTGATGGATATAGCCAGATGACCCAGGGCTTAAAGAGATTTGGTTATTGTCTTGCCACAGCCAAGAAGGACAATCTTATTTCATACAAGGGTCAACAATTACGAGGTCATGAATTCCATTATTCAGAATTTATATCTGATATGGAGACCATATTCGATATGAAAAAGACTACTTCTAGTTCTGTAATGGTCTGGTCAGGTGGTTATTCATCTAAAAATGTTCTGGCTTCCTACCTACATGTCCATTTTTACAACAACCTAAGTATAGTTTGCTACCTTTTGAGCAATACAGAGGGTTAGGCCTATGGGTGTTGTTTCAGTAGTAGTTTTTGTAGCATTCATTATAGATCTTGTAATAGGTGATCCAGAGGGGTTTCCTCACCCGGTTATATATATGGGTAGACTGATAAAGTATCTCGAAAGACTGGTCAGGCTGAGGTTTAAGTCTTTGAAGATGGGAGGTCTTGCAATTTGGCTAGTCCTTGTTGGTATAACATACTCACTGAGTATATTTATAAGCAATATATTTGGACTTATATTAGGACCGATGGGGGCATGGGCCTTGTGGGGATTTTTATTGGACACTGGCATATCAATTATACTTATGGCTACCTGCCTGTCTACAAGGTGTCTTGCCCTTGAGGCCAAAAAAGTATACAAGAAGCTTATTGAGGGTGATATAAAAGAAACCAGACTACAGCTTTCCTATATTGTAGGGAGGGACACTTCAAGTCTGAGCGAGAGCGAGATAATCAGGGCAACAGTTGAGACGGTAGCCGAAAATACAGTAGATGGAACTATTTCACCCATATTTTTTGCCATGCTTGGTGGAGTTCCCCTAGCGATGGTTTATAAGGCGGTAAATACCATGGATTCTATGTTGGGCTACAAGAATGAAAAGTATATAAACATAGGCAGGTATCCAGCAATATTGGATGATGTATTTAATTTTATACCTGCTAGGCTATCCCTATTATTTTTTACAGTAGCTAGTGCCATATGTGGTTATGATTGGAGAAAGTGCCTAGAAATAGGATATAGGGACAGGAAAAACCACAAGAGTCCTAATTGTGCATATTCAGAAGGAGCAGTAGCTGGAGCCCTGGGCATACAATTAGGTGGTACTAATGTGTATTTTGGACAAGAGGTATACAAGCCAACTATAGGAGACAAGACTAGGGACCTTCAGGCTGAGGATATACTATCTTCAATAAAGCTACTATATGTTACAAGTATAGTAAGTCTTTTGGCCTTGCTTGTCTTTAGAGCGATTGTGTTCTAGTTATAATATATATGTTTTATAGGAATATAAAATTAGAAATAAGTAATTGAAGAGAAATAGAAATGATGAAATAAACGAATATAAATAGATATAAATAAGAAGTGAATATAAATAAGAATAAAAATAAAGAATAAGAGGGGTAGACAAATGAGTCATGGTGCTGATACAGAAAATATAAAAAGACAATTCAATATTGGTTCTGACCTGATTGACTATAGCTCAAACATCAATCCTGTCACTCCAATGGCCCTAAAAAAAGCTATTATAGACAGTATAGACTCTATAGGAGCCTATCCAGATATCGACTATGTGGACCTTAGAGATAAGATAGCAAGATCAATAAATAGGCAATATATGAGGTCTTGTGATATCTTAGGTTCAGGATTTGATGACTCGATTTTAGATAATCAGAGACTATTGTCTAGGGACAATATATGTGTTGGCAATGGTGCCAGTGAGCTTATCAGCCTTATTTTTAGGTTGGATATTTTCGACAAGGTGAGGGTTCTATCTCCCCTATATTCAGAACATATAAGGTCGAGCAGGATAGGTGGCAAGGGACCCATTATATCACCTATGAAGGATATTTATGGTTCAGATGATAAAGTATACCTGTCCTTTGAAGATATGGACCTAGCAAGAGACCCTAGGGAGGCTATAGTAGTATGCAATCCAGGAGCTCCGGATGCTAGGTTGAGAAATCTAGATTTTTTAGTGGACCACTGTAGGACTTATGGCAAGTACCTAATAATAGATGAGTCATTTATGGATTTTTGTGAGGGTTATTCTTACAATAGTGGTTTTAAGTATGACTATGACAAGATTATTATTATCAAGTCACTTACAAAAATATATGGTATGCCCGGTCTTAGGCTAGGCTATATGATGGCGAGGGATGAGTCAATAGTAGAAAAAGTAAGGTCTATCCAAGAACCATGGTCTGTAAATTCTCTTGCCCAGGCAGGGGCTATGGCAGTGCTAGAAGACCTAGATTTCTTAGAAAAAACAAGAAAATCATACAAAAAAGAAAGAGAATACCTAATGGATGAGCTATCAAAGATGTCCGCTATAGACCTATATAAAAGTGATACAGCCTATATCCTGTGTAGCTTGAATGATAGGTCAAAATATGATACAGCCCACGATTTAAAAATGGATATGGTAAGGGAAAAATCCATACTTATCAGGGATGCATCATCTTTTGAGGGATTAACACATAGGCATTTTAGGTTGGCGATTAAGTCACACGACCTAAACGAGGTCTTGGTGGATTCTCTAAGACAAATATTGTAGGAGGTCGAGATGGAATATATTAAGGACCCAAGTTTAATTGAAAACAAGAGCTTTGAGATAATTCAAGGCATAATAGATGAGACTAGGCCAGACTATAGGTTTAGGTCTAAAATTGAAGAGATGATAATAAAAAGGGCCATACATACTACGGCTGACTTTGACTATTTAGATATACTCAAGATCAGTGACAAGGCTGTAGAAAATATAGTCAATGCCCTAAAAAACAAGGCTACTATCTATACGGATACGACTATGGGCCTTAGTGGAATCAACAAGAGGCTACTAGACTCTATGGAATGCGGGTATGAGTGCCTTATATCTGATGAGAGGACTGTAAGGCTTGCCAAGGAAAAGGGGATAACTAGGTCTATGGCGGCGGTTGAGATAGCTGGTCAGGACAAGAATGACAAGATATTTATTTTTGGAAATGCACCTACAGCCATATATAGGGCAATAGAACTGGATGAGGAAAACAAGCTGGGGGCTTCGGCAGTTATAGGTGTAGTAGTTGGCTTTGTTGGAGCAGAGGATTCCAAGGAAAAACTCATGGAATCAGACCTTGAATATATAGTATCAAGAGGTCGTAAGGGAGGTAGCAACCTAGCTGCAGCCATAATAAATGCAATACTATACTATTATTTTAGGGACTAGGTGGACCTATGGAAGAGTATGTATATGTAGAAGGTAAAAAGTACAGGAGGGGCTATACAACGGGATCTTCTGCAGCAGCTGCTACAAAGGCTGCTATGTGGATGTTTGTGACCAAGTCCTATATAGAAGACAGGGTAAAAATTCACACTCCCAAGGGAATAGACCTCTTTATAGATATAGAAAATCAGAAAATAGGTCAAGATTATTGCCAGTGTTCTGTCAAAAAAGATGGTGGTGACGATATTGATGCAACCCATATGATAGACATATATTCTAGGGTTGAACTTGTAGATAGGAATGAGGATATAGGACCAGAATCTATTACTGGTAATGACTATGTAAGGATTAGGGGCGGACAAGGAGTAGGCCTAGTGACCAAGCCTGGCCTTAGTCTAGAAGTTGGAAGACCAGCTATCAATCCGGTTCCAATAGACATGATAGTAGGGGCTATTCTAGAAGTGATGTCGGATGCTGATATAGACATAGCTAGTTATCTTGCTGGAAGGTCTATACTAGTGACCATATCTGTGCCAGATGGACAGGAAGTAGCTAAAAATACCTTCAACAAAAACCTAGGAATCCTTGGAGGAATATCAATAATAGGTACAAGCGGCATAGTTGAGCCTATGAGTGATGAGGGGTGGAAAAAATCCCTGTCAGCAGATTTGTCTATCAAAAAGGCCCAAGGCTACAAACAAGTGGTCCTAGTGCCGGGGAATATAGGCTACAATACCATGGTCAAGCACTTTGAAGTAAATGAAGATATGGTAGTCAAGATGAGTAATTTTATAGGTTATATGCTGATGGAAGCTAGGAGGTTGGACTTTGAAAAGGTCATACTAGCAGGGCATATAGGTAAATTAATCAAACTAGCTGGTGGAATATTCAATTCCCACAGTAGGATTGCAGATGCCAGAAACGAGATAATGATAGCAAACCTAGCTATGATGGGGGCTGACAAAGACCTCTTAGACAGGATTGATGGATGTCTTGCAACAGATGCCATGCTACCTATTATCAAGGAGGCTGGATACCAAGATGTGTTTGATATATTGGCACAAAAGGCAGCCAAAAGGGCCTACAAATACCTTAGGCAAGATGGCATGGAGGTTGAGGTATATATGTTTGATATGGATTCCAACCTACTTGCCAAGGCAAGCTTTGGAGGAGTTGAGATATGATAAGAGTTCTTGGAATAGGACCGTCAGAGAGTCATTTTATGACTAAGAGGGTATTCGATAAGATCAAAAATTCAGATATTATAATAGGTGGAAAAAGAAATATAGATATGGTCCTAGGTGAGATGGATATATCTGGCAAGGATATCTACTTTATAAGTAAGGACCTAGACCATATGAAATCCTATATAGATGACAATATAGATAAGGATATATGTATTCTTGCATCAGGTGACCCCCTAGTGTACGGGATAGGCTCCTATATACTTAGAAATTTTGAAAGGGAATCACTTGACCTAGAGCCAGGTATTAGCTCTATCCAGTACGCTTTTTCGAGGTTTGGCCTAGACATGAACGACCTATATATCACGAGTTGCCATGGAAGAGACCTGGATATGGAATTTTTGCTGGTGCATGACAAGGTGGCCATGGTAACTGACAGGAAGTATGGGCCAATAGAACTAGCTAGGGACCTATATAATATGCAGGAAAATTATATGATGTATATAGGAAATAGGCTAGGATATAAGGACGAAGTATTGATTGAAGCTAGTCCTCAACTAGTTAAGAATATAGATGTAGAATTTGACCTAGCAGTTGTCATATTGATGAGGAAGGCTGGAAAAATATAAATTATCAGTTGTTATATTGATGAGGAAGGCTAGAAAAATATAAATTATAAGCAGGTAATGTTATTATGAAAAATAGTGAATTTATAAGGACCAAGGTCCCTATAACAAAGGAAGAAGTAAGGGCTATAAGCCTACAAAAACTAGACCTAGCAAGAAAGAAGTATCTCTTGGACATAGGTACAGGGTCGGGTTCTATATCTGTAGAGGCTGGCTTAAACTACCCAGACCTAAGGATATTGGCAGTTGACAAAAATCCAGACGCAATTAGTCTTACTAGGGCTAATATAGAAAAGTTTGGTCTAGAAAATATCAGCCTTATAGGTGCAGACCTACCAAATGAAAGTCATAAGCTAGATGGGTGTAGTCCTAGCAAATTTGATTCAGTATTTGTAGGTGGGGCGAGTGCTAGAATAGAGGACCTAGTATTGTGGCTTAGAGGTAGGATTGAAGATGGTGGAACACTAGTGGCCAACTTTATCCTAATCGAGAGCATGACGAGGTACATAGAATCTATAAAAGAAGCTGGTTTTGATGATATAGAGGTTATACAGGTGTCTGTTTCTAGGATGGAAAAACTCGGCAGTGGCAATTACTTTAAACCCAATAACCCTATATTTGTCGTTACTGCAAAAAGGTAAAAATAGGCTCGGACAATATGGTTTGAAATATTTGGTTTTAATGATTTAGGAAAGGTAATTTCACTGGTTAAGAAAAGTAGTTTCACTGATTTAGAAAAGTGGTTTTGCTGATTTAGGAAAGTGGTTTTGCTGATTTAGGAGAGGTTGATTAATATGGAAAAGATATATTTTGTAGGTGCTGGTCCAGGAGACAAGGAACTCATTACCTTAAAGGGATACAAGTTGCTACAAGGGGCGGATATAGTTATATATGCAGGATCCTTAGTCAACAGGGAACTGCTTGACTATTGTAAAGAGGGGGTAGTCCTACATGATAGCGCATATATGACCCTAGAAGAAATAATTGGAGTAATGGGAGAGGGAGCTAGGGCTGATAAGCTTGTTGTCAGGCTCCAAACAGGTGATATATCCATATATGGATCTATCAGGGAGCAGGCAGAGGAACTCAAAAAACTTGGTATAGACTACGAGTCTGTAGCCGGAGTTAGTTCATTTTTGGGGGCAGCTGCAAGCCTTGGCATTGAGTACACAGTTCCAGAGATTTCCCAGAGCCTGATAATTACGAGGATAGGTGGAAGGACACCAGTTCCTACGAGGGAGGACCTTAGGTCTTTTGCCTACCACCAAACATCTATGGCTATATTCTTGTCTGTGAATAGGATTGAAGAAGTAGTTGAAGAATTGATAGGTGGAGGATATAAGAAAGACACACCTGTTGCTATAGTCTACAAGGCTACATGGGATGATGAAATGACTGTAATGGGGTCTTTAGAGGACATTAGTCAAAAGGTAAAAGATGCAGGTATCAAGAAGACCGCCCTTATTTTGGTAGGGGATTTCTTGGGAGATAAATACAACTATTCTATGCTCTATTCAAAATATTTCAGCCATGAATACAGGAAGGCAAGTGATCAAATTGACGAATAGGACTAGAGATTTGATGGATAGGCCCATGGATAGGACTATGGACTTGATGAATAGGACCAGAGACTTGGGAGATAGGACAAGAGATATATTGTCTAGGGCTAGATATAAAAATGAAAAACTTGCCTATATATATCTTACTGATAGGTCAAGGTCCTTGGCCCAAGACTTGATTAAACTTTCGAGTGATAGGAATTTGGATTCTGAGCTCCTATATTTTAAAGACTTTAAGAAAAGTATAGACAGGTACTTTAATGATTTTGATTATCTAGTATTTATTATGGCGAGTGGTATAGCGATTAGGACAATCGCTCCTTTTATAAGGGATAAGTTTACCGATCCAGCTGTTATTGTAATGGACGAGCTGGGGATAAATGTCATCAGCATCCTAGGTGGACATATGGGAGGTGCAAATGAAATGACTGCCTATATAGCAAATAAAATTGGGGGCAACCCAGTGATAACAACAGCCACGGATATAAATGACAAGGGTGCCTTTGACCTACTTGTTAAAAAACTAGGTGCAAATGTGGATAATATAAGAGAATTGTCACTTAAATACAACTCTAGTATATTAAAGGGTCAGGGACCCTATATATATATTGATCCAGACCTTAGAGACCTAGTGATTGGTATTGATGGTTGGGAAAAGTCTATTAGAGGTTTTAAAAATATAGATGATAGAGTGATAGATTTGAATTATGAGATTAATAATAATAGCCAAGATGAATCTAAGACTAATTATGGTATAATAGTAATAAGCGACAAGCTAGATATAAATAAGACTGAGTTTGCCTATTTGTTTGATATACAAGATAGCAAGTGTGAGATAATAAGACTAGTTCCAAGGATCAATGTTCTAGGTATAGGCTGTAGGAAAAATACTGCTAGCCAAGTTCTAGATATGGCTATAAATACCTACTTGGAAGGGCAAAATATAGATGTGAAGTCTATAGATATGGTAGGCTCCATTGATTTAAAAAGGCATGAAAGGGCTATACTGGATTTTTGTGACAAAGAATCTGTAAAAAGTGAGTTTTTTGCCAGTGACCAACTAGTCGATTATGAAGACCTATATGAGAGGTCGGATTTTGTAAAAAAAGTTACGGGAGTGTCTTCAGTAGCTGAACCCTCATGCCACATACTGTGCGAGGGCAACCTGATAGGCAAAAAATATAAGAAAGATGGAATAACCCTTTCTTTGGGAAGGTATAAGAGGTGGAATAGATGATATATGTTGTGGGAATTGGTCCTGGGAAAAAAGACCATATGACACTAGAGGCTATTGAAGTGATAAAAAGGTGCGATATAATAGTAGGATACAAGACCTACATAGACTTAATAAGAGACCTGGTAGCTGATAAGATAGTAGTAGAAAATGGTATGAGACAGGAGATAGACAGGTCAAGGGCAGCCTTAGATCTGTCTAAAAAGGGTCATATAGTAGCTATGATCAGTGGAGGAGACTCTGGCGTATACGGGATGGCAGGCCTAGTATATGAACTTAACACAAAGGAAGAATGGGGACAGGAAATAAGGATTGTCCAGGGTGTAACCTCTAGTATATCTGCTGCGGCAGAACTTGGTGCTCCACTTATGAATGACTTTTGCCATATCAGCCTTAGTGATTTGATGACTCCCATGGACCACATACTCAAGAGACTTGAACTAGCTGCCCAGGGTGATTTTGTAATATGCTTATACAATCCGAAGAGCAAGGGCAGACCAGACCACCTAAGAAGAGCATTCGAGGTTATGGCTAGGTACAAGTCTAGTCATACACCAGTCGGTATTGTAAAGAATGCAGGAAGAGACAATATGGAAAAATATGTTATGACATTTGAAAATATGGACTACGATATATGCGATATGTCCACAATGGTCATAATTGGAAATAAGGAATCATACATTGAAAATGATAGTATAATAACACCGAGGGGGTACAGGATATGATACTAGTATTAGGAGGAACTTCAGATAGTTTAAAAATATGCGATAGACTATATGAGATAGGTATCAGCGATTTTGTATTGTCTGTAGTTACTGAGTTTGGAAGAGACCTAGCAGAGTCTCGTGCCAAAGACATCATAAATGGAAAGATGGACAAGGATGGTATGGTGGACTATATCATTAAAAATGAAGTTAGGCAGGTAATAGATGCAACCCACCCATATGCTGTTGAGGTATCGAGAAATGCCATGGATGCCTGTGAAGAGACAGATATAAAATACATAAGATTTGAGAGAAAGTCCTTGCTTGGTGAAATTAAATACCAGGGAGAATACATAGTTGATACAATAGAAGAGGCCTGTGCCATGATTCTTGGCAACGACCAGTGGGAGAATGTATTTATAGCCACAGGTAGTAAGAACCTTGGAACCTATGTAAAACTCTTAAAGTCTAAGTCTTTGGTTGCAAGAGTCCTTCCTACAAGTGAAGTCATAAGAAATTGCGAGGCCATGGGTCTAAATGCTGACAACTTACTGGCTATCAAGGGACCCTTCAGCAAGGATATAAATGTAGCCATGCTCAAGCATGCAGAGGTAGATGTAGTTATTACCAAGGAGAGTGGATTTGCTGGTGGCTTTATGGACAAGATTGCTGCTTGTGAAGAACTAGGCATACCTATTATAATAATAAAGAGAAAGACAATAGACTATCAGAGAGTAGTACACGATATATCAGAGATAGAAGAAAGTATAATTTTTGGATAATAATTAATAAATAGTAATTGATAATATAAAGTATAGATTTAGGAGGGATTTATGGCAAACAAAAAGGCTTTACTGGTTGTCAGTTTTGGTACTTCATATGCCGACACTAGAAAACTTACAATAGAGGCATGTGAAGACAAGATAAGACAAGAGTTCAAGGACCATGATTTTTTTAGGGCATGGACTTCTAGAAAGATAATAAAGAAATTAAAGGAAAAAGAAAATACCATAATTAAATTCCCTGATGAGGTCATGGAAGAGATATACCAGGCTGGCTATGATGAAGTATTGGTTCAATCGCTGCATATTATAAATGGTGAAGAATTTGATAAGATCAAGGATATATGCAGGTACTACAAGGACAAGTTCGACAAAATAGTGCTTGGCAGACCACTTCTTTCAAGTCCTAAGGATTATGATGAAGTAACAGACATAATAGAAAAAATGGCTAGGGAAAACCTAGGAGACAATCCAGAAGATGGCGAAGTCCTTGTACTTATGGGGCATGGCACAGAGCATGTTGCCCATGCATCATATGCGGGTCTTGAATACAGGATCAAGGTAAAGGGACTGCCTGTATATGTTGGAACTGTTGAGGGTTACCCTGATGTAGATACTGTAATTGACCAGTTAAAAAAAGATGGTATACACAAGGTCCATCTCAGACCATTTCTTTTGGTTGCAGGCGTCCATGCCAAAAAAGATATGGCAGGAGATTCTGAAGACTCTTGGAAGACCAAGTTTACAAGGGCTGGATTTGATGTTGTAATCCATCTTGAGAGTCTAGGCCAGATGGAAGAGGTTCAGGATATGTTCCTTAGAAACTTGAAAGAGGAGATATAGGTCATGGGCAAATTATACGGCATAGGAGTTGGTTCCGGTGATAGTGATCTACTGACTATCAGGGCTGTTAGAACACTTGAAAAATTGGATGTCCTATATACACCACAGGCGAAAAAAGGTGGAGAAAGTACAGCCATGGGCATAGTGAGTGACTACTTAAGAGAAGACTTAATCGTAAAAGAAAGACATTTTCCAATGAACTACAATGATGATGAGAAGATTGAGGCTTGGGATATGATTTCAAGAGAAATTGAAATAGATGTCAAAGAAGGATTACATGTAGGTTTTATAACCCTAGGAGATCCTATGGTGTATTCTACCTATGTATACCTTTTGGAGAGGTTGATTAACAAGATAGAGATTGAGACTATACCTGGTATTAGTTCATTTATCAACATATCTTCTAGCAACAATTTTCCTCTTGTCATGGACAGGGAGTCTTTGGCTGTAGTTTCATGTACAGATAAATTTGACAGGCTCTCTTACTATGTTGATGATTTTGATTGTTTGGTACTTATGAAGGTATATAAGAATTTTAAAGATGTAGTAGACTTGATTGTAAAAAAGGAACTGAGTAAAAATGCAATCATGGTATCTAATTCATCTATGGAAAATGAGATTGTATACGAAGATATAAGTGAAGCTTTAAAGCTTGAGAAGGTTCCGTATTTTAGTACAATATTGATAAATAAGAAGTGGAAAAGAAAATAGGGGAGGTAACTAGATGAAGACCTTAATAGTATATTTTTCCAACCATCATTTAAATACACTTAAATTGGTTGAATTTTTGGATGGAGAAGTTGAGTTCGACAAATTAGAGTTAAGAGAGAATAGAGATGTATCAGAATTAGAATTGGATATAGACCAGTATGACAGGGTTATATTTGCTTCAGGTGTCTATTATGGAAAGCTTGCTAAGGAAATATACGATTTTGCTAGGTTATACAAGGATTCTTTGGCAAATAAAGACGTGGTAACAATAGCTACTGCTGGACTAGAATCAGTTGACTACATAAAGGACTTTGAAGAAGAAATCAGCAAATTGGGAATAAAGCTCAAGGGCAAGTTCCAGTGCAGGGGATATTGCACATATGGTCCTCTTAAGTTGATTGGAGGTTTTAGTATAAGCCACCCTGACAAAGAAGATTTTGATAAGCTACTAGAGTTTTATAGAAATTTATAGCGAATGATAATTATTATCAAAAAACTATTTACAAAACAATTGATAACTGATATCATATACCTAAAGAATTTATTATAAAGGAGAAGGGTATGATTAAAAAAGTATTTTCGGTATTTTCATTAGTAGTTTTGATGACTGCATTGGCATTTACGACAGCTTGTTCTAAGAAGGAAGCAAGTAGTGCAGGTTCGGATAAGAAGAATGTAGTAGTGACAACTTCATTTTTGGCAGATATGGTAGAACAGATAGCAGGTGATTCTGTAAATATAGATATGATAATTCCAGCGGGGGAAGATCCACATTTATATGTAGCTAAACCTGATGATCTAACTAAGATTCAAAAATCTGACTTGCTACTATACCACGGTATACATTTTGAAGGTAAGATGGTTGAAGCCCTAGAGAAGAAGGGTACAGCTGTTACAAAGAACTTCAAGGATGATGAAATTGGTGTTATGGAAGAAGATGGCAAGAAGATAAAGGACCCTCATTTCTGGTTTAATATAGACCTTTACAAGAAGGCAGTAGATGTAGCCAATGAAGAACTAGGTAAGTTGGTTCCAGAAAAGAAGGATGAGTACTCAAAGAAGGCAGAGGCATATAAGGCTGAACTTGACAAGTTAAACAAGGAAAACAAGAAGTTATTGAGCGAGATTCCTAAGGAAAATAGGTATCTAGTAACACCACATGATGCGTTTAACTATTTCTCAAGAGCATATAAAATAGAGGTAGTTGCTCCACAGGGAGTAAGCACTGACTCCGAGCTTGCCAACAAGGATATAGATAAGACTGCCCAGTTTATAGTGGACCACAAGATCAAGGCTATATTTGCTGAATCTACCACAAATCCTGAAAGAATGAATAAGCTAAAGGAAATTGTAAAATCAAAAGGATTTGATGTAAAGGTGGTTTCAGGTGAAGACAAGGAGCTATTCTCTGACTCACTGGCACCAAAGGGAAGCAAGGGAGATACATTTATAGATATGTACAGACACAATGTTCAACTAATGAATGAGAACCTAAAGTAATAAACAAAAACTGAAGGTAGTTTAAGCCTACTTATATATACTCAGTTTGGTCATGTACTACTAAGTTAAATTTAAGATAGTTTTAAGCTACTAAAGACTAAAGGCAAAAAAGTTAAATAAGAATTATTAAGGGGGTCTTTTTTGAGCCCCCTATTTTTTATAGGAGGAAGTGCATGATAAAAAATAAAAGATTTAGATTGGAAAATCCTGTCATCAGGGTAGAAGACATGACAATGGCTTATGATGATACACCAGTAATTTGGGATGTTGATGTAGACTTTGTCCAGGGGATTAGGACGGCTATAATAGGTCCAAATGGTGCTGGTAAGTCAACCCTACTTAAAGGCATACTTGGTCTAATGAGTCCACTTACTGGCAAGGTTGAGTTTTGGGGAAAGGAATATTCTCAGGTGAGGCAGAGGGTTGCCTATGTACCACAGACAGAGACAGTCAACTGGAACTTTCCAATATCCGTATTAGATGTAGTCATGATGGGTAAATTTGGTCAGATGGGCCTATTTTCAAGGCAGGGTAAAAAAGAAAGGGAAGAAGCCCTAGCAGCCCTAAGGCATATGAAGATGGAGGAGTATGCAAACAGGCATATAGCTGACTTGTCAGGTGGACAAAAGCAGAGGGTATTTATAGCCAGAGCCATAAACCAGGATGCGGACATTTATATTATGGACGAGCCACTTGCTGGTGTAGACAAGAATACAGAGAAAATCATAATGGAGAAGTTTGAAGAATTTAAGGCGGAGGGTAAGACTGTTATAGCGGTCCACCACGATATGAATACTCTGCTAGACTATTTTGATAATGTGGTAGTTGTTGACAAAACTATAAAGGCTCAAGGAAATTGTAGTGAGATATTTAAGGATATCAGTCCTCTTGAGTGGATGGCGAGGAGGAAGTAGATGGAGATACTAAGATCGTATACATTTCAGTTAATTTCTATAGGTACTCTATTCTTGGCAGTAGCTTCTGCTATAGTAGGGTCACTAAACCTATATAAGGGACAATCTCTGATAGGAGATGCTATAGGCCACTCTTCTTTTCCGGGTATAGTGCTCATATTTATGGTATTTCAAACGAGAAATCCAAATATGCTATTTGTAGGAGCAGTTCTTGCTGGCGCCCTTAGTTATTTTTTGATTCAGGTCGCAAAGAGAAATTCAAAGGTTAGCCTAGATGCTTGTTTGGCAATATTTTTGTCCGGATTTTTTGGACTTGGTATGGTACTCAAGTCGATTATACAGGGAAATCCCAAGTACCAAGCTGCATCACAGTCAGGATTAGGCAACTATATATTTGGTCAAGCGGCATATATGATGGAAAAAGATATAAAATTGATAGTTGTGGTGTCAATAATAGTTGTAGCTACATTTATATTGTTTTACAAGCAGTTGGTTGTATTCACATTTGATACTGAGTTTTCAAAGACTATAGGTCTTAACACAAGATTGATAGAAGGGGTTCTATTATTTATGACAATAGGTCTCGTTGGTATAGGACTAAAGGCTGTCGGTTCAATATTGATAAGTTCTTTTTTGATACTTCCTTGTGTTGCAGCCAACCAGTGGTCTAAAAAGTTTTCGAGGGTTCTTGTAGTTGCTTCTCTTGTGGGAGGCCTATCTGCAATACTTGGTACTTATTTTTCATCTATCTACAGTGGATTGAGTACAGGACCGACTATTATACTATCAATGGGTAGTATAACTATATTTTCTTTGCTGTTTGGCCCATATGGAACTATCAGCAAATCAATAAAATTAAGGAGGACAAGATAATGCTAGGATCACAGGCAGTATTACTAATAACATCTATAAGCTGTAGTTTGCTAGGGGTATTTTTGGTCCTAAGAAACCTTTCTATGATAGCTGATGCCATATCCCACTCTGTACTTTTGGGAATAGTACTAGCATTTTTTATCACTAAGGACTTGGAGTCTCCATTTTTGATTATAAGTGCTGGTGTATTTGGAGTAATTACAGTGGCCTTTATAGAGTTGGTCGGAAGGTCCAAGAGGGTTGACAGGAGTGATGCTATAGGTGTTGTATTCCCTATGTTCTTCTCCTTGGCTGTCATACTTATATCTAGGTATGCTAGAAATGCCCATATAGATACAGACGTTGTTTTGATGGGTGAGGTTATATTTGCATCACTAAATTCTGTAAATATAGGGGGCCTATATATTCCGATAAGCTTTTTAAGGATGGGTGTTACCCTTATACTAAATCTAGGATTTATAGTGGCATTTTACAGGTATTTGAAGACAAGTAGTTTTGATGAAGAATATGCAAAATTGATAGGTATGCCTATAGGCTTGATTTTCTATAGTTTTATGACACTTACATCCATAACTGCTGTTGCGGCCTTCGATGCTGTAGGTTCAATATTGGTCCTATCCTTTTTTATAGCACCTGCTGCCACAGCCTACCTGATATCCAAGGACCTAAAGAAGATGCTGGTACTTTCTTGTGTATTTGCAAGTATCACATGCCTAATAGGTAGTTATATATCCATTCAGATAAATGCATCAATGACTGGTATGTGTGCAGTTGTTGGTATGGTTTTATTTATGCTAGTCCTTTTGGTAAATAAGAACGGTATTGTATCAAGGGTCATAAATAGAAATAACCTCAAGGTCAAGGTAAGAAAGGATATGTTTATCGTTCATGTCGGAAACCATATTATAGATGGAAGTAGTAATGAAGAAAATAGGGTAGATACTATCAAGGAACACCTGGTTTGGTCTGATGAGGAATTGGACATTGTTACTGACAAGCTTAGAAAAGATGGTCTAGTCGAGGCTGTAGATGGCATATATGACTTGACTACGATAGGGCACAAGAGATATGAATATCTTGTAGAGCTATATGGACTGGATAGCTAGGTTTATCCAAGACTAGTGCTAGTATATTGATAGCTATGTTGACCTAAGATTAGTAGGGGTATATTCATATCTATCTTTATCCAAGATTAACACCTGTACATTTTTTTAATATATATTTGAAACTGTGATTTATATCACAGTTTTTTTATTGACAAAATGATAACATTATATTATCAATTAGGATATCAATTGCAAAAATATGAGGCATATTTAAATACTGTTATTCAAAGGGGGTAATCGCATGAAGCTAGAGTTGAGTCATGAGTCGTTTGACCAGGGACTAGAGATATTGAGCAAGAAGTACAGGATATTTGCTCCAAAGAGATTTGCTAAGAGGGGGACTTTTTCAGACACTGACCTAATAAAGTATTCAATTGTAAATAAGTTCGAAGATATGGTTTGGGATGAAAAGTCAAATTTTTCGCCGAAGGAGACTATACTACCTATAAATGAGATATTATTTTACTTTACAGAAGGTGAGTTCAAGGAGTCTACTATAGATGATAGACAGAGCCTTGTATTTTTGAGGGCCTGTGACCTAAATGCAGTCAAGAGGGTAGACCAGATATACCTAGAAAATGGTGAAGAACCAGACTACTACTATAAGAGACATAGGGACAAGGTCAAATTTGTATTGGTTGGATGTCAGGAGTCGTTTAGAAATTGTTTCTGTGTAAGCATGGATTCAAACAAGGCAGATAAGTATGATATGGGAATGAATATAAGGGATGGAAAGATATTCTTAGATATAAGGGACGAAGACCTAAATGTATTTGATGGATGTCAGACTGACTTTGAAGTGGATTATGTTAGGGAGAATAAGTTCTCTATTGATGTGCCTGAAAATGTAGACTTTACATACCTACAGGGGCATGAGATGTGGGATGAATACGATGCAAGATGTATAGCCTGTGGTAGGTGCAACTTTACCTGTCCAACTTGTACTTGTTTTTCTATGCAGGATATCTTCTACAAGGAAAACCCAAATGCAGGAGAGAGAAGAAGGGTCTGGGCATCATGTCAGGTTGATGGCTATACTAGCATAGCTGGTGGTCATGCATTTAGAAACAAGCACGGTCAAAGGATGAGATTTAAGACTATGCATAAGATACACGATTTCAAGGAGAGATTTGGATATAATATGTGCGTTGGGTGTGGTAGATGTGATGATGCCTGTCCACAGTATATATCATTCTCAGAAGCAATAGAAAAAGTAAACAAGGCTATGAAAGAAAAAGACTTATAGGATTAGGAGGATATTATGTGCAATTGTAGCAACCCATATATACCAGTAGCGTGTGAAATACTAGAAATAACTAAACATACAGACAAGGAATGGACTTTTAGGACTAAGACCGATACGTCAAAGGTAAAGCCAGGTCAGTTCTATGAGATATCTCTACCAAAATACGGTGAGTCACCTATATCAGTATCGGGAATAGGTGAGAACTATGTAGACTTTACTATTAGAAATGTGGGTAAGGTAACAGGTGTCCTATTTGGCTATGAGCCAGGCGACAAGTTGCTTTTAAGGGGGCCATATGGAAATGGATTTGATATAAATGAATACAAGGGAAGAGACCTAGTTATAGTTGCAGGTGGTTCAGCCCTAGCTCCAGTAAGGGGTATAGTAGAGTATGTATACGGTCATAAGGAAGAATTTAAGTCATTCAAGCTGATAGTAGGATTTAAGTCTCCAGCAGATGTATTATTTGCCAAAGACCTTGAAAGATGGGCAGAGAAACTAGACATCCTAGTGACAGTTGATGGGGCAGATGAGGGATATACAGGAAATGTAGGTCTTGTAACTAAGTATATACCGGAATTAAATATAGATGTAAACCAGGCTTCAGCAGTGGTTGTAGGCCCACCAATGATGATGAAGTTCTCTGTTGGAGAATTCTTGAAGCTAAACCTAGCAGAAAACAATATATGGGTTTCATATGAAAGAAGAATGCACTGCGGTATAGGTAAGTGCGGTCACTGTAAGATGGATTCAACATATGTCTGTCTTGATGGACCGGTATTTAGCTATGATTTTGCAAAGACATTAGTGGACTAGGAGGAAGAGCTATGATTAGAGATTTAAATACAAAAAAAGTAATGAAAAATGCTTTTAGAATCACAAAACATAAGTATATGACATCTCTTAGAGTGAGGGTTCCAGGTGGACTAATTGACCCAGAGAGTTTGATCACAGTATCTCAGATATCTTCAAAGTATGGTGATGGTCAGATACATGTAACTACAAGACAGGGATTTGAAATTCTTGGAATAAAGATGGAGGATATGCCTCAGGTTAATGAGATGATCCAGCCAGTTATAGAAAAGCTAGACATCAACCAGAGCCAGAGAAACAAGGGTTATGATGCAGCAGGTACTAGAAATATATCTGCCTGCGTGGGCAACAAGGTCTGTCCAAAGGCCCAGTACAATACTACTCAGTTTGCCAAGAGGATAGAAAAGTCTATATTCCCACACGACCTACATTTTAAGGTAGCCCTTACAGGTTGTCCAAACGACTGTATAAAGGCTAGGATGCACGACTTTGGTATAATTGGTACTTGCCTGCCAGAGTATGACATGAACAGGTGTGTAACTTGTATGGCCTGTGTCAACAAGTGTAAAAACTATTCAGTAGGTGCCCTAAAGTGTGAAAACAACAAGATCGTTAGGGACGAGGAAAAATGTATCGGTTGTGGTGAATGTGTCCTAAATTGTCCGATGGGTGCTTGGACAAGAAGTCCTAAGAAGTACTACAAGTTGATGATCATGGGAAGGACAGGTAAGAAAAATCCAAGATTGGCTGAAGACTGGCTAAGGTGGGTTGATGAAGACTCCATAGTGAAAATCATAGAAAATACTTATGACTATGTAAAAGAATATATAGATCCAAAGGCTCCAGGTGGTAAAGAGCATATAGGATATATAGTTGATAGGACAGGATTTCAAGAATTTAGAAAGTGGGCACTTAAAGGTGTATACCTACCAGATGAGTGTATAGAAAGTAAGAATATATACTGGACAGGACCCGTATACAACAGATAGAGTAGTAATCCTTATTTAAACATATTATACTACAAAAGTATATAGGTGGAGGTATTAGTGTACCGAATTCTATATTCTACAAGTAGTTATATATTATAATCAGATATGTTTTAAAATCAAGAGATAAATGTACTAAAAAGGAAGGCTAGGAAAAAAGACCTGGCCTTCCTTTTTTTTAGGAACTTGTCCTATATTTATTTAATTTTATTTGCAACCCATCCAACTAACAAACTGCCACCAATAATATTACCTATAGTTATAAAGAATAGGGCATATGCAGCCTGTCCAATACCTATGCTTGTTATTGACTTAGACATTATTGCTATAGCGAACACAGTCATATCTGCTATACTATGTTCGAAACCACTAGTCATAAAGGCATAAATACACATTATGATTATTATAAGTTTTGCAGCATCATTTTTTGTCCTATTACATGTTAAAATAGCAAGACACACTAGGAAGTTACAGAAGATTCCTCTTGTAACAAGTTCCAGTGGACTAAGACTCACCTTTGCAAGTGCAGCTGCTGAGTAGAAATCCTGAATAGGTCCCTTGATTAGGCCAGTTCCTATAAATACTCCCGAAAGAATTATAGATCCTATTAAATTTCCAACCCAAGACCTAAGCCAAACTGAAGACAATTGGCTTGTAGTAACGCTTCTATTTAATCTGCCTATAGTCATTATCATATTATTGCCTGTAAATAACTCCGTACCTAAAAATATAACCAGTGACAAGGCTACGGAAAATGAAAGTGCGGGAAGTAGCTTTGCCCCTGGGCTATGTGCAGATGTTAAAATAGCACCCACTGTAAATGATACTAGGACACCCAGTCCTATTAACGCACCAGCAAAAACAGATGATACCCAATATTTTGAGGGATTTTTCTTTATTATTTTAACTTTTTGACTTGCTGCCTGTGATAGTATTTCTATCGTCTCGTTCATTATTAGATCCTTTCTTTACATACAAACTATCTTTTAATTTTTGATAAAAAAAGTAGAATACAAGGCTAAATAGGATCAGTATAACCAATATAAAAACTGCAGAGTGAAAAAAGAATTCTTCTGGCAAGATGCTTATTATTGGGTCATATGTGCTATCAAATAACCAATAGTCATTTCTAAAGAATATCTTGTGAAAAACCTCAAAACTCTTATAAAAGTTAAGGGCAAAAGGTATACTCAGCAAGACGGGGACAAGAAATATATTTACTGAAACTAGCTTGAAATATTCGTATTTTTCCTTCTTTATCGTGTAAATTATACCATAAATTGATGTAAATAAAAAGAGAAAGTTAATTTTTATAAGATTTTGCAGCAGTTTTTTACATCCTTGAAATGAGTGATACCATTGTTGGATGATGGTAGGTCAGGCAGGTTGAAATTAGTGTTTATAGGGCTTAAACAGTAGTCTACAACGTAGTTATAATTCCTTGCTATGAGTTCTTTTGAATAGCCCGTCACCCTGACCAGGTCAAGATGGTCTATATCAAAATAGTAAAGTGATTTGAAAGAAAATACGAACAATACACTTGTAAGTATTATAAATATAGGAATTGAGTGTACTGTTAGCACACTCAATTTATCTAGGAATGTTTTTTTATTTTTTTTATCGTTTATAATTTTATTCATAGTTACCTCATTCCTTAAATAATATAATTACAGATTATTATAGCTTGTCTAGTGTAAAAAGACTATTACAGTTTGTCCAGTACAAAAATATTATTATTTTTTTCTAGCATTTTATTTGTCTCCATATCTTTATCTTCAGTCCATATTATAGACTAAATGCCTTATAAATGCTATACTTTATTAGGTGATATATGATTATTTTTTTGTATTTTATAGAAAAATAAGATGAAATTAATTATTTGTCTACTTAGTATTGGAGGACATGAATTGAAGTTAATAGTAGGAACGAGAGGGAGTAAACTAGCGGTCACTCAAACGAAGATAGTGGTTGACGCTATAAAGAGTAATTTTGAGAATATTGACGTAGATATAAAGATAATATCTACTAAGGGGGACCGTATTTTAGATAAGAGCCTAGACAAGATAGGAGACAAGGGAATATTTACCCAAGAAATAGAGAGACAATTGATAGAGGGTGAGATAGATTTTGCTATACATAGCTTAAAGGATATGCCAAGCGAGCTAGGAGAGGGATTGGTACTTACAAAGACCATTCAAAGAGAAGATCCTAGAGACCTCTTGATACTTAACAGCAAGTTTAAGAAGATTGACGACCCAATAAAGTGGCTTAAAGAAAATGATGGCATGAGAATAGGTACGGGCAGTAAGAGAAGAAGTGCCCAGCTACTAAATATTAACCCCAATTTAAAGATAGACCTTATAAGGGGGAATATAGATACTAGACTAGAAAAGATGGAAAAAGAGTCTTATGATGCAATAGTACTTGCTGCAGCAGGTGTAAATAGGCTCAAGATGGACTGGATAAATTCATATGTCTTAGATGATAATAGCATGATACCAGCAGTAGGTCAGGGAGCCCTGGCAATTGAGATAAAAGAAGGAAATCAAGAGCTTGTGAATATATTTGAAGCTATATCTGATGATATTGCAAATGTATGTGTAGAGGCAGAAAGAACGTATTTGGCAACTATAAATGGAGGCTGTCATATGCCGGTTGGTGCCTTGGCTCAAGTAAATGAGGGCAAACTCTGTTTAAAGGGTATTTATGGTAGTGAGGATTGTAAACTTATAATAAGCTCAAGCCTAGAGGGACCTCTAGAGGATGCTCAAAGGATTGGGAGAGAACTAGCTGACAAGATATTAAGAGAATTTGAGGAAAAGAAGAGGTAATAAATGGCTAAGGTATATATAGTCGGGGCAGGACCTGGAGATAAGGGACTGATAAGTGTTAAGGGCATGGATGCTATTAAGAAGGCAGATGCAATAGTATATGATAGGTTGGTTGATGAAAATATCCTCCTTTATGCTAAAGATGGATGTCAGATGATATATGTCGGCAAGCAACCGCACAAGCATACTATGAAACAAGAAGAGATAAACCAAGTCCTTGTAGAGCTTGGTCAAAAAAATATGGATGTAGTCAGGTTAAAGGGTGGAGATCCCTATGTATTTGGAAGAGGGTCAGAGGAGATAGAGGCCCTAGTTGATGCTGGAGTGGACTTTGAACTTGTTCCAGGCGTTACCTCCGCCATAGGTGGACTTGCATACGCTGGTATACCTGTTACAAGTAGAAATATGTCATCGGCCTTTCACGTTATAACTGGAAATGGTAAAAACTCTACAGATGTAGATGTTGACTGGGAACTACTTGCAAGAGCTAAGGGGACACTTATCTTCTTGATGGGAGTAGCCAATATATCAACTATAGTTGACAGGCTAGTGTCTAATGGCAAGGCTCCAAATACACCGGCAGCCTTTGTATCATGGGCTACATGGTACGACCAAAAGACCTATGTTACTGATTTAAGATCAGCTGTAGAAACAGTAGAAAAAGAAGCTATAAAGGCACCATCAATATTTGTTGTAGGTGATGTTGTAAATTTAAGGGAAAAACTCTCATATATAGAGGATAGACCCCTACATTCAAAGACAATAGCCTTGACTAGGGATACAAGGCAAGCCCTAAAGTGGCTACCAAAGATAGAAGAAAGAGGGGCAAGAACCCTAATTCTACCAAGTATAAAGATTGAGCCTAGTCACGTGGACCTATATCCTGACGCCGAAAAACCTATATTTGCTGGATATGATTGCCTAACATTTACAAGTCCAAATGGCGTTAAGTATTTTATGCAGGCAATGAAGGACTCATACTTGGATATCAGGAGCCTAGCAAGTATTAAGATAGCCTGTCTGGGACATGGTACCCTAGATGAACTCGTGTCTTATGGTGTCCAGCCCGATATTTTGACATTTGAGTCGAATGGTGGATCTCTTTCAGAAGCCATAGCTGGTTACTACGAACATATGTTATTGACAGGCGAAACTAGGAGAACTGCCAAGAAGATAAAAAAAGTTATTTTGGCAGGGTCTAACTTGTCGGGTGAAAATCTTAAGGAAGGCCTAAAAAAACATCGTATAAAATTAGATCTTTTAGAAGTATATACAAATAAGCCAAACGTAGACCAATATCCAATTATTAAGGATAAGATAGGTAGTACAAGGATAGATTATATGGTCTTTGCCAGTCCTTCTAGCTTTTATTCTATCAGTGATTTAGTAAAAGAAGATAAGGACGGTAGCCTAGGTCAAAGACTGTCAGATATAAAGTCAGTAGCTATTGGTAAAACTACAGCAAGAGCTATGCTTGATATGGGATATGAGCCGACTATAGTATCAGACGAACCAAGCATAGATAGGATTCTTGACCTTATAGAAGAAGATATAAACAAGGAGGATAAGTAGTGTTTTACCCATTGATGATTGACATTGAAGATATGAATATAATAATTGTAGGAGGAGGTAAGATAGCCTATAGAAAGGCATCCTATCTCAGAAACTACAATAAAAAGGCTAGGGTCATAGCCAAAAAATTCCACGACAATTTTTACCAAGATAGCTATGAATATGACCTGTCTTCTAAGGAGTTTGAATTTAAGGATCTAGATGGTGTTGATATGGTATATGCAGCAACTGACGACAAGGACTTAAATAGCCAGATAACAGAATACTGTAGGGAGAAGAAGATTTTGGTTAATAATTTAGATACTTCTCGCAGGTCCAGTTTTATTAATACGGGGAACTTTGTAAAAGAAGTAGATGGTATGGATGTAATTGTGTCAGTATCTACTTTTGGCAAGGACTGCAGTCTGACCAAGAAGGTTAGAAATAAGATCCAAGACCTATTATAAGACTAGTTCAATAACAAAAGTGAGGTCATGATTAATTAAAAGACTAGCGATAATAGAAAGGCTATTATAAAGATAAATTCGAAGTAATATATTAGTGATTAATGCCACTACTAATTTGAAAGAGAGGCGATAAGATAGATGAATTTAGATGGATTGAATCCTGCTCAGAGGCAGGCTGTCGAGAGGACAGAGGGTCCAGTGCTTATACTTGCAGGTGCAGGATCAGGTAAGACCAAGGTACTGACAACAAGGATATCTTACCTAGTTGAAGATAAAAATATAAATCCTAGCAATATACTTGCCATAACATTTACCAACAAGGCTGCCAATGAGATGAGGGAGAGAGTCGAGTCCATAATTGGGGAAGAATCTAGGGATATGTGGATATCTACCTTCCACTCATGCTGCGTAAGGATATTGAGAAAAGATATAAATAAGATAGGCTACAACAGGTCATTTGTAATATATGACTCAACAGACCAGTTGACCCTGATAAAGGAGTGCATAAAGGCACTTGACTTAAACGACAAGAAGTTTGAACCTAGAGCCTTGATAGCTGAAATATCATCTGCCAAGGACAAGCTTATGGATCCAAAAGAGTATGCAAGGTATGTGAGTGGGGACTTTTGGTTGGATACTGTGGCCCAAGTCTATGCCCTATACCAGGAGAGACTGATGAGAAATGGAGCCTTAGACTTTGATGACTTGATATTTAAGACTGTGGAGTTACTAAAATCCAATGAAGATGTGCTAAACTTCTACAGGGCAAGATTCAGATATATAATGGTCGATGAGTACCAGGATACATCAAAGGCCCAGTACGAGCTAGTCAAGTTGCTCGCTATGGGACACCAGAATATATGTGTAGTTGGTGATGATGACCAGTCTATATATGGTTGGAGAGGGGCCGATATCAGGAATATTCTAGAGTTTGAAAAAGATTATAACAAGGTATTTGTAGTCAAGCTAGAGCAGAACTATAGGTCTACCCAGGTAATCTTGGACACAGCCAACCACCTCATAGCCAACAATATTGAAAGAAAGAAAAAAAGATTGTGGTCAGATAAAAAAGATGGTGAGTTAGTCAAGGTTAAATGCCTAAGAAATGAGGTCGAAGAGGCTAACTATGTGGTAAACGAGATATATGAAAATGCCTCAAGAACAAACAGGCCTTATAGTGACTATGCAGTCTTATACAGGGCCAATGCCCAGGCAAGAGCTATAGAAGATGCCCTTAATAGGTTCCAGATACCATACAATATCTATGGAGGAACCAAGTTCTACGAGAGAAAAGAAATCAAGGACCTACTAGCCTACATAAGGGTAATAGTAAACCCTCAGGATGATATATCTGTAAAGAGGATTATAAATATACCTAGAAGAGGGATCGGACTTAAGACTATAGAAAAACTAGAAGACAGGGCCAGTATGATGAAGGAGAGCCTGTATTCAGTGCTGCTTGATGTAGACAATAACTCAGATATTTCTACCAAGGCCAAAAAAGGTATCAATGAGTTCGTAGACCTCATAGGTATATTTAGGTCTCTTGCTGAGTCATATAGTCCTAGCAAGATGGTAGAGAAGATTCTTGAGATGACTGGCTACACACTTGAGCTAGAAGAAATAGTCAAAAAGAATGAAAAAATGGAAAACGGCAAGGCCCAAGAAGCCCAGGACAGGATAGACAACTTGATGGAGTTTATATCTATTGCCATAGAATATGAACAATCAGATGTATTTATGGAGGAGGCTAAAAACCTACAGAACTTCCTTGCCAATATATCACTTGCATCGGATACAGAAGGTGAAGAGGAGGAGTTTGTAGAGAAGGTGTCACTTATGACTCTACACTCTTCTAAGGGGCTGGAGTTCCCGGTTGTTTTTATGATAGGTATGGAAGAGAAGATATTCCCTATAGCGAGGGCCATATCCACTATGGAAGAGTCGAGCATAGAAGAAGAACGTAGATTGTGTTATGTAGGTATCACAAGGGCTATGAGAGAATTATATATGACCCAAGCGGCAAGTAGGACCCTATATGGTAAGACCAATGTAAACCTAAAGTCGAGGTTTTTAAAGGAGTTGCCAGAAGAAACGGTCAAAGAGCTAGACCCACCAAAGGCATCACCATCATATGCAGGTGCAGACTATAGCCTACTGCAGAATTATGCAGACAAGTACAAAAAGACTATGAACATAGATAGGGCCAAGCAGATTGGGGCTAGAATAAAGTCTAGTAAGATTCAAGAACCTCTAGACAGGGTGAGGGATATAACTAAGGACGAGCCTGAGATAAAGAAGGGCGAAGGGTCAGGATATGATTCTTATGATTCAGAGTCAATACCAAAGGTCAAAAAGGGGTCGGTTATCAACCATCCTAGATTTGGAGAAGGTGCTGTTATATCTAAGGCAGGAGCAGAGGTTGTAGTAGCATTTAATAAGAAGGGTATCAAAAAGCTAAACCTAGAATATACAAATGTTGAAGTTATAAAATATTAAAAAATGTTGATATGCAAGTGGGGGCAGGATCCTCACTTGTATTTGTAAGGAGGACATATGATAAAAGAGAACAGCATAGGCCTAGCCCAGGACCTAGTAGACTTTATTAATGCTAGTCCAAGCATGTATAGTGCAGTAGCAGATATGGAAAGAATTCTCAAGGACAATGATTTTAAAGAATTGGACCTGAAAAAAAGACTGGATATAGGAGACAAGGGCAAGTACTATATTAAAATTGGTTCGTCATCAATAGTAGCATTTAATATTAAATCAAAGGACATAGAAGATAAGGGATTTAGGATAGTCGGTAGTCATTCAGACTCACCTTGTTTTAGAATCAAGGCAAACCCTGAAATGAAGCAGGGTAATGTCCTAAAGTTAAATACAGAACCCTATGGTGGCATGATTGTATCTACTTGGTTTGATAGGCCCCTTTCAATTGCTGGTAGGGTATTTGTCAAAAATAATGAAGATATATTCAGACCAAGTGAGCATATAATAAATTTTGATCAGCCTCTAGTAATAATCCCAAACCTAGCAATCCATATGAACAGGACTATCAATGAAGGTTATGCCTACAACAAGCAGGTTGACCTTATACCAATGGTTCTAGATGACTTTGCTGGAGGAGGAGAACTTAAAAAAGACTTCGATAAGGATTATTTACTCAACTTAATAAAGGACCACTTGGAAAACACTTGTGGCCTAGATTATATAGCAAAAGAAGATATACTAGACTATGACCTCTACCTATATGAGTACGAAAAAGGGAGTCTAGTCGGCAAAAACAAGGACTATATATCTTGTGGTAGGTTGGACAATCTAGCTAGTGCCCATGCAAGTATTATGGCATTGATAGACCAAGAAGATGGAGGCTATGATGGCATTACTATGGCCTGTGTATTCAACAATGAAGAAGTTGGGTCCATGTCAAAAGAGGGAGCAGATTCTTCTAGCCTAGTAAATATACTGGAGAGGATATCTATAGCTATGGGTAAGACAAAAGAAGAATTTCTTATGGCTCTAGAAAACTCATTTATGGTATCTGCAGACCTTGCCCATGCAGTTCATCCCAACAAGCCAGAACAAGCAGATCCTACAAATGGACCGGTGTTCGGCGGTGGAGTTGCTATAAAGATCCATGCAGGAAAGGCCTATGCATCAGATGCACACTCAGTATCCGTATTTAGGACTATATGTGATAGCCAAAACATAAAGAACCAGTACTTTATGAACAGGTCAGACAAGAGAAGTGGGTCCACAATAGGGTCTATTATGTCGAGCCATATGTCCATGCCGATTGTCGATGTTGGTATTCCTATATTGGCCATGCATTCAATAAGAGAGCTTGCAAATACAGAGGACTATATGGACTACTATAGGGCTATTTATTATTTTTATAGTATTTAGTGTTTCATCATCAAGAAAAAATCCTGTACTTGCAGATTTATATGCAAGAATGGATTTTATGGAATGAAGTAAAAAACACCCATTAGCTTATACAAAAAGAGGAGCGTGGTTATATTCTTTGAGTCAGGCACGACAAAGAATATAACCACGCTCCCCTAAAAAATTCAAACTAATTAATACTTAACAGGTTCAGGATATTCAACACCAAAAGTATCAACAGTTACCTTTTTCATTCTCTGTTCTTCCTTTGGCTTGTCACCAAAACCAGTCTTTGTATCTGCTATAGCATCTACAACATCCATTCCTTCGATTACCCTACCAAAACTAGCATATTGTCCATCTAGGTGTGGAGAGTTTTTGTGCATTACGAAGAACTGTGAACCAGCTGAGTTAGGGTTCATTGTTCTGGCCATTGATAGGACACCTCTTTCGTGTCTTAGGGCATTTGCAAATCCATTGCCTGTAAATTCACCAGCGATTGCATAGCCTGGACCACCCATACCAGTCCCATCTGGGCACCCACCCTGGATCATAAATCCACTGATAACCCTATGGAATATAATTCCATCATAGTATCCCTTATTGATAAGAGATATAAAGTTGTTTACAGTGTTTGGTGCTATATTTGGATAAAGTTCAGCCTTTATTATGCCGCCGTTTTCCATTTCTATTGTTACTATTGGATAGTTCTGTTCCATTATTTTCCTCCTAATTTGGTGCTAGACTAGCACTTTTCTACTTCTGGTGTAAGGTTTGGCACTAGCTGCTTCTTTCTAGATACTAGACCCTCAACAAATACACCCTGACTTGCTTCTACATTGAAGGCATTACTGATTACTTCGTCTGGGGACTTGTAGATTAGGTATGAACCTTCCTTGATGATATCAGTTACTGCAAGTAGTAGCATATCATAGTCTGTTGAGTTGATGTAGTTTAAGAAGTCGTCCTTTTTTTCCATTACTGAATCTATGTCTAGAGTCATTACCTGGCCTATACCGACCTTCTTAGAGCCCATTTCAAAAGGTTTAAAGTCCATATTTACTATTTCTTCAACTGTATATCCGTCTAGAGATGTACCAGCCTTGAACATTTCCATACCGTATTCTTCACAGTCAACACCAGCTATTTCAGCAAGGGCCTTACCAGCGTCGATATCAGCCTGAGTAGTTGTAGGTGATCTGAAGATTAGGGTATCAGATAGGATGGCAGATAGCATTAGACCAGCCATAGCCTTTGTTATTTCTACATTGTTCTGCTTGTACATACCGAATAGGATTGTGTTTGTACATCCTACTGTCTTAAGTGTCATGTCTAGAGGAGCAGATGTAGTCATTCCTCCTAACTTGTGGTGGTCTACAATTTCAACTATTGTAGCATCTTCAAGCCCATCTACGCTCTGTCCAAATTCATTGTGGTCTACTAGACAACATTTGTCATCACTTCCAACAGATGAAATTAACTCCGGAGCTTCAACACCGAATCTATCTAATACAAATAGGGCTTCCTTTCTCAATTCTCCTAGACAACATGCCTTTGCATCTATACCTAGTTCCTTCTTTAAGTTTGTCATTACAAGAGATGAACAGATTGAATCTGTATCAGGGTTCTTGTGACCGAATACTAATAAACTCATTACTTATTCCCCTTTCAATTTATATATAATTTACAAATAGACATTGCCATACAAGCTAATTATACCAAAAAATAGACTGAATTAATAGACTTATTCTATTTATAGATGGTGTAAAGACTTTCGTTTATGGTGATATTTGCCTAGATATATGATAAAATATATCTAATAAGTTAGGTGGGAGAAATATATGAAAGATAATACAAGTGTAAAAATAAATTACCAGCTAGAGCTAGAAAAAATAATCAAGGAAATTGAGAAAAATGGAGATACTCCTAGTCTACTTCTACATTCATGTTGTGGACCTTGCAGCAGTTATGTTTTAGAGTATCTTTCACAGTATTTTTTGATTACAATATTTTACTACAACCCCAATATATATCCATCAGAGGAATATTGGTACAGGGTAGATGAACAGCAGAAGATCATAGATATCACCAAGGCTAAGAATCCTATAAAAATGGTAACTGGAGCCTATGACGTAGAGAGGTTCTATGAGATGGCTAGGGGCATGGAGGATATGAGAGAGGGTGGACAAAGGTGCCACAAGTGTTATGAGATGAGGTTGAAAGAGGCCGCTATATTTGCCAAGAAAGAAGGCTATGACTACTTTACAACAACCCTATCTATCAGTCCTCACAAAAACTCACAAGTACTAAACCATATAGCCAAGGACTTATCAGACCAGATTGGAGTAAAAAACCTGCCTTCAGACTTTAAAAAGAAGGGTGGTTACAAGAGGTCTTGCGAGATTACTAGGGAATATGGATTTTATAGGCAGGACTACTGCGGGTGTGTATTTTCTAAGAGGGAGATGGAAGAGAGAAACCTATCCAAGGAGAAGAGGCTTTTAAGAGAAAAGATGAAAGAACTAGGAGATAGCCTAGATAGGAACTATATGGACCAGGCTGATGACAGGATTATTGAGAAGATACTAGTATCAAAAGAGTATCAGGATTCCAATATGATATTCACATATTTGGGAGTTGGGAATGAAATTAATACAAGCAAGCTAATAAAAAAAATCCTAGATGATAAGAAGAGGGTCTGTCTACCATATTGTGTGGATGATAGTCAAATGCTTGCTTATGAAATTGAGTCCCTTGATGACCTGACTAAAAACAATTACGGTATACCAGAGCCTGACCCAAACATGTACAAGCTAGTAGAAAAATCTGATATAGACTATGTATTGGTTCCATGCTGTACAGTTGATATGGACGGCAACAGGTTGGGATTTGGAAGGGGTTACTATGATAGGTATCTCAAGGACTACAAGGGCTACAAGGCACTTGCCATTAGGAAAAAACAAATAGCAGACAAGGTTCCAGTAGGCCATAGGGATATTAAGATTGAAAATATTATAAGTGAATAAATTAAGAATTTTATAAGTTAATGGATTGGAAGTATTAGACTTGAAATATTGTAAGTGAATGGATTAAAAATGAATAGATTAAAAATTTTAAAGCAAAACATTATAAGTGAATAGATATTGTAATTTTTATAGGGGAAATAAAATGATAGATATCAGAGATTTTAGTGTTAAATACGCAAGGAAGCTAGCAGTAGATAATATTAACTTGGAAATTAGGGACGGAGAGATATTTGGTCTTATAGGCCATAATGGTGCTGGTAAGTCTACTACCCTAAACAGTATGGTAGGAATTATCGACGATTTTGTAGGTACGATCACTATAAATAACCTAGATAGGAAGAAGGATAGTCTTGAACTCAAAAGGATAATAGGCTATGTGTCTGATTCTCCTGATAAATTTCTAAAGTTACGGGCCAAGACCCTATGGAACTTTATTGCTGATATTTATGGTGTCAGCAGTGAGGAGAGAAAGACGAGACTTGACTATATGCTTGAAAAGTTTTCCCTTAGTGACAACCATCATTTGACTATTGAAGAAATGTCACATGGTATGAGGCAGAAGGTATTTATAATAGCGGCCCTCTTATCAAATCCTCAAATATGGATACTTGATGAGCCTATGACTGGACTAGACCCTCAGTCATCATACAATCTAAAACAGATGATGATTGACCATGCTAAAAAAGGGAATACGGTAGTTTTTTCTACTCATGTTTTAGAGGTTGCTGAGCAATTATGCCACAGGATAGGGATACTAAAAGACGGTCAATTGATATTTGTAGGAAGCCTTGAAGAGCTTAGAAAAATGCATCCTGGAGAAAGTTTGGAAAAGATATACCTAGATATAGTGAGGAGTGGTAACTATGAATAGGTTTAAAATGGATCCAAATCTTAAGTGGATGATAAAGATTAATTCTCTTATGGTAAATCCTATTCAATTTGACAAGCTAAATAAGGATGACAAGTGTAAGTTAGACCAGGATAAGTATGTCTTACAAAAAATAATAAGGTCACATATTACAGGCATAATTGTCATGCTGTTGGTATATGGTCTAATTCTAGGCTTTATAGATTTTAAGAGCCTGCCTATTATGTATGATATCATTGTTTTGATATTTATGGCTACGGGCCTACTGCAATCCATAGTATACTTTTACAATGTACTATTTGAGAGCCAAGACTACGATATATATAAGACCTTGCCTGTTAAAGAGTCATATATAGTAATAGCTAAGATCATAAGTGTTGCTCTTGCAAGTTGTTCAGCAGTAGCACCAATACTTGTAGTTTCTATAGCTAGTGCCATCAGAAATGGCAGGGGGCTTATGTCTATTCTGGGGGTTTTGGATTTTATACTTATATTTATGGTGACTATGTTCCTAGGTGCTGGCATCAGTACCCTTATAGGAGGTTTTAATATAAGAAAAAAATGGCGCAATTTGTTCATGAACCTTGTAAATATGGTCAATATAATAATTAATGTTGGTTTTGTACTGTCTATGCAATATATGTTCAGGGATTCATTAATGAAAATGATGAGCTCAAGAGCCAGTGTGTACGGGCCTATATCTAGATTGATGATGTCAAATCTATGGCACATTCTTGCGTTGGTTGCTGTGGCCTTACTTTTAATCATTATCTACAAACCCCTTATGAGGAAGCTCCTAAAGAGTATAAAAAATTATAATATTATAGTAGGAGACAAGGAAACTAATAAGGAGAGAACTACAAAGGATACTAAGGGTAAAAAGCATATAAATAATAGGTCTGCTTCAATATTGCCAGTGCTTGTAAAGTATAATATATCCAAGTTGAGCGATTCATCGATAATAATGCAAAACTTGTTCTCTGTATTTTTGCCGCTGATACTGGTATCATCGTCATTTAGCAGTGTATTAAGAGACTTAAACTTTGATCCTAGCGACCTAAGGGCCAACCTGGTATTCGGTCTAATGATATCTGTTGGCATAGGCCTAGTAGCTAGTTGTATACCGTCAAATATATTTTCGATAGTCGTTTCTATAGATAGAGAAGACCACGATTATCTAAAAATACTACCTATATCAAGAAAGAAGTATTTCTTGTCAAAGTTCTTGGCTGGTATTATCATGCAACTACCGTTGATATGTGTAATATTAGGGCTGATTGAGTGGTATGTAGGTATAAGACTGTCTATCATACCTATATGTATCATAAGTCTCATACTGGTTGTCCTACCTATATACGGGTCATGGATGCTATATGATAGAGCATAGGTCAGACAAGTGGCAGAATATAACAGAACTCAACACAAGGTTAGATTCTGTTAGTGGATTCCTTCTTATCCTTTTGGGATTTATTGTATTTTTTGGACTTGTGATGTTGCCCCATACCTTCTATAAGTATATAAGCTATGGGATTTTATTTACTGTATGGTCTATAATACTAGGGCTATTGTATGGATTTTTCTTTATGAAGTACAGGGGACTTAGAAAAAGATTGAATATATAAACTATAATTGAATATATAAACTATACTTGGATATTAATGTTAATAAGCAAATAATTGAGGAATATAGAAAAAAGTTTACCCAAGTGTTATAATTGATATAAGATTATAGGAGTTTAGGAGATGGTATCGTATGAAGTTAAAAAAGAAAGCGGTTGTTAGTGTAGCTATGTGTCTTTCCCTAATTTTGGTTGGACAGCCAGTATATGGGGAGACTAATAATAATCCTGCTAAGCCAACTACTGATATAGTTTCAAGTCAGACATCAGAGGACAAACAGGGTTCAATAGACGACAAGCAAGAAGTAGGTCAAGATGGTAAAGTTGTTACGGACAAGGTAATTAATAAACTGAATGTGAGTAGAATATCTGGAAAAGATAGGTATGAGACATCAGTAAAGGTATCTGATGAACTGCAAAAGATGTCATCGGGCTTATTTTATCATGCTGTTGTAGCTAGTGGGGATTCATTCCCAGATGCTCTGACTGCAGGTACTATGGCAGCGGAATTGGAGATACCATTGTTGCTTACGAAGTCCAATAAGTTGCCAGATTCTGTAAATAAGGCCATGAAAAATTACATAATACAGAACATATATCTTGTAGGTGGTAAAAATTCTATTGTAGACACTATGGAAGCTAGTATAAGAGATACTCTTGCAATCAAAACTAAGAGGTTGGCAGGAGTTGATAGGGTTGACACAGCCTTTGCAGTATACAATGAGATAAACTATTCAAAGAAAATAATAGGCTATGGTAATACGGCAGCAGTTTATAGTGGCAAATCTTATACAGATGCCCTAGCTGCAGCACCATATATGTACCAGATGAATAGAGACCAGAAAAAATATATCAAGCCGTTAGTTCCTTATATAAAAGCTCTTAACTACCTAAACATAGATACTATATTCGGTGGGGTGAGTTCTGTAGCTGATACACCAGCTACAAAGCTTGCGTCAAGGAGATTTTCGGGTTCTAATAGGTATAAGACAGCAATAGAAATAGCCAAGGCTTATAAGGATGTGCTTAACAAGGATATAGATACAGTTATACTTGTCAGTGCAGACTCATTCCCAGATGCCCTATCTGCAACACCACTAGCCTGCAAGAAGAATGCAGCTATACTACTTACTAACAAGGATAGGTTGAATAAATATACAGCAGCCTACTTGAAGGAAGCGAATAATATTAAAAATGTTATAATAGTAGGTGGTCAAGGGGCTGTATCAGCTGAAGTAGAAAAACAGCTAGGTGATATTGAAAGATAAATATAGGAGACTAGCTGAGCCATATTTATGAATCCCATTGCCGGATGGACTTAATTACGTATAGGAATCAAGGGTATCCATGATATCCTGACCTCTTTCATCAAGGATTCCATCAACAACACAGTCATCCACATCTACAAGCCTTAATGGTTCAAAGCAGCCGACACCGACACCTGCATATCCACCTTTGGAAAATTCATTTACAGTTTCTTCAAAGGTTGAATAATGTTGTGGGTTTGTTGCATCGGCTCTTTTTCCGTTAATGCGATATGGCATCTTGTCCAGTTTGCGTTTGCCTGACTTCATCTCAAGTTTCCACAAGCAGAACTTTCCGTGTTTCTGCATGAACTTGAGTATTGTGGAGTAATCAAACTCCATGTCTGATTTTTGATTTTTCTTATCTATACATCTGTATGACCTTCTTCCTTGAGGACTTTTTCTGTCCTTCTATCTGTTAGCCTTGGGAGGAGATGAAAAAGAACGCTTTTTTGAAAAAAGATAAAAAAATATCCCAAGACACATGAGGTAGTCTTGAGGAGTAGAAAAATTCATAATTATATGCTATAATAATGCTATATCATTGACATATAGCTTATAAAGGAGATTGAAATATGACTTATTCAGAAGAAATCAAAAAAATCCGTCAGAAATGTTTCTTATCACAGGAAGCATTCGGACGAGAATTAGGCGTTTCTTTTTCCTCAATAAACCGTTGGGAAGGTGGAAAAAGCAGACCTAATATGTCAGCTATGAAAAAGATTATGGAGTTCTGCGAAGCACAGAACCTCGATTTCAGTGCATTAGAAGAACAATGGATAAACACCGGAAAGGATGATAAATAATATGGCTAAGAAAACCACAAAAAAGGCTGCTGATAAAGCCTTGAACATAGATAATATTTTATTTAACTGCCGTGATATTCTGCGTGCAGCAAGAAACTCAGGCTCATTCTTTGAAAAGAGAGATATGATGCTTACACTCGTATTCCTTCGCTTCATTGGAGAAAAATATGAAGACGGAATTGAAAACTTGCGTCAGACTTTAATTGAACAAGGTCTTGACCTAGATGACGAAGATATAAGAGCAGCATTCTTTGATGATGCTACATTTGCTGACGGAACATATAATCTGCCTGTTAAGGCTCGCTGGTCAACAATCATTAACACACCAGCACCAAGCCTTAATGTTGCACTTGATACTGCTCTTCATAGCATTGCTGCAAGTTCCAAAGATTTAAAAGGTTGCTTTATCGAAGGAACATTCACTTCACGAAATCTTGGTGCTAACGATATTAAAAAGCTGGTCGATGAAGTCAATAAAATTAGTCATAAAACTTTTGGTGAGGAAAAAGACCTCATCGGTCATGTGTATGAATACTTCCTTAAAGAATTTGCTGTTAATGCTACTAAAGAGGAAGGAGAGTTCTATACGCCTCATGATGTTGTTCAGCTTATTGCATCTATGATTGAACCCTATGATGGAACTCTTTATGATCCAGCGTGTGGTTCTGGTGGTATGTTTATTCAGTCTGCAGAACTCGTTAAATCCAAACAAGGAAATATAGCAAGCGTCAATGTTTATGGACAAGAAAAAGAGGCTGCTACATATCGACTTGCAAAAATGAACCTTGCTCTTCGAGGTATCAGTCATCATCTTGGTGAAATGAGTGACTCTTCTTTTACAAATGACCTTCATAAAGGTTTGTACTTTGATTATATTATGGCAAATCCACCATTTAATCTTAAGGGGTGGTATGATGATAACTTGAAAGATGATGCTCGCTGGACATATTATGAAACGCCACCTGCAAGTAATGCTAACTATGCTTGGATCTTACATATGCTTTCTCATCTTAAAAAGTCAAATGGTGTTGCAGGATTCCTGCTTGCTAATGGAGCACTCAACGACAGTGATACTTTGGAAATCAGAAAAAGACTTATTCAGAATGATAAGGTTGAAGCTATTATTGTTCTTCCGAGAGAATTGTTTATTACAACCGATATCAGTGTAACTCTTTGGATTCTTAACCAGAATAAAAAAGGCGGAAACTACCACGGTAGAACGCTTCGTAAACGTGAACACGAAATTCTTTTTATAGATTTACGTACATGGACAGATAATCCGGTTAAGGGTGAGCAAAAGAAAAAAGTTCGTCTTGATGATGAGCAGATTGAAAGAGCATCTGCGATTTATCATACATGGCAGAGTGAAGGTACAGACGGAGCAAACTATGAAGTGCCGGAACTTTATCGTAGTGTTGGTATCAAGGAAATTGAAAGTAAAGATTGGGCATTAACACCAAGCAAGTATATTGAGTTTATTGACCACGATTTGGATATTGACTATGAGAAGGAAATGTCACGTATTCAGGCTGAAATGCAGGATATTATGAAAGCCGAAAAGAAATCCCAGCAGATGTTGGAGGATGCATTTAGGGGGATTGGTTATGGCATTGACTAAATATAAAATTGGAGATTTGATCGAAGTTGTCGATGAACGTAATAATTTAGGTATTAGGGAATTTTTTGGAATAAACATTAACAAAGAATTTATGCCAACGGCTGCAAATACTGAAGGATTAGATGAAACAAAATATAAAGTAATTAGAAAAAATAGATTTGTGTTCTCTGGAATGCAAACAGGAAGAGATGAATGTATTCGAATTAGTATGTATACAAAGCAAAATCCTATTCTTGTTTCACCTGCATATACAACTTTTGAAGTGGTTGCAACGGATGTTGTGTTACCTATGTATTTTTTCTTATGCTTTTTATCACACGAAAAAGATAGATTTGGTGCCTTTTTGAGTGATGGTAGCATTCGTTCTAATCTTGATTGGCCGGTATTTTGTGATATACAGCTCAACATACCACCTCTTGAAATTCAAAAAAAATATGTAGATATCTATAATGCCATGGTTTCAAATCAGGAATGCTATGAGCATGGTTTGGAAGATTTGAAACTGACTTGTGATGCGTATATTGAAAATTTAAGAAGACAAATGCCTTGTGAGGAGATAGGACCGTATATCACAAGACAAGATATCCGTAATGGTGAAAACGGCACAAAAAATGTCATGGGTGTTAGTACAAGTAAGGAATTTAGAGAACCAACTTCAAAGGTTAATCGAAATGAATTGTCTAATTACAAGGTTGTAAAACCTAGACAAATAAGCTTTGTACAGACTACTCACAATGAAAAGGTGTTCTGTAATGCTTTTAATAATACTGATGAAGATATTGTTGTTACGTCTGTTAATGGAGTGTTTTACACAGACGAAAGCCGTTTATTGCCAGAATATCTAGTGATGTTTTTCAACCGCACTGAGTTTGATAGATATGCAAGATTTCATTCTTGGGGCAGCGCAAGAGAAACATTTACATGGGACGATTTGATTAAAGTAAGAATTCCTATAGCAGATATAAATATTCAGAAAGACATCGTTGATATCTTTACTGTCTACAAAGAACGAAAAAGCATTAACAATAGACTCAAAGCACAAATCAAAAATATATGTCCTATTCTGATAAAAGGCTCTATCGAAGAGGCAAGGAAGGAGGCATAGCCTATGGTTAAGTTAAAAGACTATAACGGTCATTTTTGTGAGTCTGATTTTGAATATGCCTTCATTGGCTTTCTTGAAAAGGAAGGTTGGAATTATCTTGCAGGCAACAAAATAAATCGTGTCACAAAAAATGATGTGTTAATCACAGATGATTTCAAGGCATTCATTTCAAAAATAAATAATAATCTGACTGAAGATGAAGTTACACAGATTTTTGATAATGTTCGTCTTGTAGGTGCTGAAAGCGACTTTGCCACACTCCATAAAGTATATGGTTGGATGGTAGATGGTGTTCAGTTCACACCACAGAACGGACTCCCTCAGATGGTAAATCTGATTGACTTTGAAAATCCTGATAATAATATTTTCAGAGTTGTAAATCAGTTTACAGTTGAATACATGAATAACGGACAGAAAGAAAATCGCAGACCTGATGTATTGTTGTTTGTAAACGGTATGCCTCTTTGTGTAATCGAACTTAAAAATCCAGGTGACGCTCATGCAACAGTATTTAATGCATGGGAGCAGATAAATATTCGTTACTGGAGAGATATACCACACTTATTACACTACTGCCCACTTGCTTGCATTTCTGATGGAGTAAAGACAAGGCTTGGTACGGTTCGCACTCCTTATGAACATTTCTATGCTTGGCGTAGAGTAAATGACGGTGATGAGGTATCAACTTTACCATTTGCAGAAACAGAAACGATGATTAAAGGTGTTTATAGTCCTGCTCGTTTCCTTGAATTATTTAGAGATTATATTTATTTTCAAGATACAATTTATGACCATGAAGAAGTGGAAATCGTCTGCCGTTACCCACAGTTCTTTGCATCTAAATTATTAAAGCAAAGTATCGTTAATTCTATCGTTGACGGAACTGGCAAAGGTGGTACATATTTTGGTGCAACCGGATGTGGAAAGACTTATACAATGGCTTTCCTTGCACGCCAGCTTGCACTTCGTTGTACGGATATCCCTGCTATCGGCTCACCAACGATTATCCTTATCGTTGACCGAGAAGAATTACAAAAACAAGGGGCAAAACTTTTCACAAAGAGTAAAGAGTTCCTGAACCTTGGTGAAGTTACTGTTGTTAAGAACAGAGCACACTTAAGACAAGAACTCGGTGCAAGACAAAGTGGTGGATTCTATATCTGTACAATTCAGAAATTCTGCGACCGAGAAGATGACAAAATCGGTCTTATCAATGACCGTAAGAATATTATATGTTTTTCTGATGAAGCTCACAGAACACAGCTTGAGCATTCAAAGAAGATTCAGTTCAGCAAAGATGCTGATGAAAATATGAAAGCTATGGTGTCAAAACCTTATGCAAAAGTCTTAAAGGAGGCATTTCCACAGGCTACATTTGTAGGCTTTACAGGAACACCAATAGCAGAAACTTATCAGACATTTGGTGAAGAAATAGATCGTTACACAATGGATCAGGCCGTTGCCGATGGACTTACTGTACCTATCAAGTACCATCCTCGCATTGCCAAGGTATTACTTGATAAAGAAAAGGCAGCAGAGATTGAAAACTACTATAAAAAATGTGCCGATGATGGTGCTACATATGATGACATTGAGGCAAGCAAACGTGCAATGAGTTCTATGGAAGTCATACTTGGTGAACCATCAAGACTTGAAAGACTTGCCGTTGATATCCATGACCACTATGTTTCTGCTTGTGACCAAGACCCTGAAAGAACCCAGAAGGCTATGGTTGTATGTTCCAGCAGAGCAATTGCCTATGCACTTCTTCTCAAATTCAAGGATAAATATCCTGAATGGTTTGAAGAAAAGAAAGTGCCTGATGGTGTTGTTGTGTCTGATGAGGAATTAAAAAAATTAAAGCATATGCCATTTATAGCTATGGTTTCAAGTGTTGGAAGTAACGATGAACCGGAAATGTACAACTATCTTGGTGGTGTTAAGAATGGCAAGCGTTCAGAAGAACTTGACGCATCGTTCAAACAGGAAAAATCAAACTTCCGCATTGTTATCGTTGTTGATATGTGGATTACAGGATTTGATGTTCCTTCGCTTACATTCCTGTATAATGATAAGCCTCTTAAGAAACATTTGCTCATTCAGACAATAAGCCGTGTTAATAGAAAATTCCCAGGAAAAGACCATGGAATGATTATTGATTATATCGGCATTCGTGACAATATGCGTGAGGCTATGAAACTTTATGGTGGCAATACATCTGTTGCTCCAACTTCAGATGATGTAGAACAAGCTACTATGATTTTCAGAGAAGAACTTGAGGTTCTTAAAACGCTCTTTACTGATTATGATTTAGCACCGTTCCTAAACCCTGATTGTGACCCTGTAGAGCGATATATGTTGCTTGCAAAGGCTGCTGAATTTGTATTTGCATCAACACAGGAATTATGCAGTGAAAATGGAAAGGTATCATTCAAGACATATTTTTTGCAAACTGTGAAAAGAATGCGAACAGCTTTTGATATCTGCCAGCCTTCTGGTGAACTTGGCGAGGAAGAGTCTGCACTTGCACAGTGCTTTATGGCTATTGCAGGATTTGTTCGCAAGATGAGTGGAACAAGTGATGTAGATGCAGATACGATGAATCGTGCTGTTTCTAAAATGGTTGTAGAAGCACTTAAATATAATCAGGTTGAAAGTGTTCTTGAGAGTGGCGAGGAAGAAGATATTTTCTCTCCTGAGTATTTCGAGAAATTGTCGGATGTAAAAATGCCTGCAACAAAGCTTGAACTTCTGATTAAAATGCTTCGTAAGCAGATTAAAGAGTATGGTAAAGTCAATCAGATTGCCGCTAAAACATTCCAAGAGATGCTTGAGAAGACAATAGCAGAATATCATGAAAGACGTAAGAACCTTACTGCAGAAGAGGCCGGAGCAACACAGGAACAGGCATCTGAAGATATTATTAAGGTTGCTACTGAACAGGCACTTGCTATTCTACGTCAGATGAATGAAAACAGAGAAAGTTTCCGGAAAATTGGTTTAACTTTTGAAGAAAAAGCATTCTATGACATACTGATTTCATTGCGTGACCAATATAACTTTGAGTATGGAACTGACAAGGAAATAGATGGTGTGGTTGTTAATGACAAGTGCAAGACTTTAGCTAAGAAGGTTAAAGAAATTATCGACACAAAATCATCTTTTGCAGATTGGCTTAACAATCAGAATGTGCGTAATCAATTAAAACTTGATATTAAGATTTGTCTTGTCAAAAATGGCTATCCGCCACAGTATAGTCCTGAAGTATTTAATAAGGTAATGGAACAGGTAGAGAATTTTGAAGAGAATTCTGATACGGGCACAGCTGGTACGAGTGGAAATGCAAATCTCTATCAGTATGCTCCTATTGATACTAATTTAAAGGTTGCAGAAGAACCTGCTCCTTGTAGGAAGAAGAAAAAATAAGCAGAGAGGTAAGGTATGTTTGGAATTACACATGATACATGGAAGCAGACATGCCAAATGTATTTTGAGTTAAGTGAATGTAGTAAAAAGTCTTATTTGCAGTGGTTTCCTTTTTCAAAAATCACTGCAGATGAGGAAGAATATATTGCTAGTGAAAAGTTCTTTGAAAAATACATAAGAAAAGCTGCATTTGTATTGTTTCCGGAAGCAATGCATCAATCCGAAAACTTTCTTCAAAAGGGAGATGGGAGCTTTAGAGATTCAACTCTCTTATCACCGATTTTGTATTTAGTATTACAAGCTATAGGCAAGGAAATATCTAATCATTATCAATCGGTAAGAAATGTGAATATTGATGCTTTTTATGCAGGAAACTATGACTATATGCGTGCGAAGTATAAACAGGATTATGATGAGTTTTACAAACTGATAAATGCTCACATTTCAGACTGCCAGTATTTTATTAAAACTGATGTTACCAACTTCTTTCCCAATATAAACCTTGATATTCTTATTAATCAAATTGATAAAAGAAGTAATTTAGAAGGCGTTTGCTTCACTCCTACTCAATTGAATATGATCAAAGAATTGTTGTTGTATTGCGGAGCTGGAAAATTTCCAACAATAGAAAATAGTACTGCATCTTCATATTTAGCGACAATCGTGTATACAGATGAGATAGATAATCGTATATATCAATTTATTAAAGAAAAAATCAACTGCATAAGTGATTTTAAGATTATTCGATATGTTGATGATATGTATATCTTGATTAATTCTTCTCATGACATTGTTAGGCTGCACGATGCTTATAACCAGATTAGAAATGAGTATTCTTCTATTTTAAAAGAATATGGACTGTCTCTTAATACAAAAAAGTGTTGTTTAAAGCCTACAATAGAAATCAATGATGAACTGAAAAAGTCATTATATGATGAATATTTCAATGGCATTCAGCATGATATCGAGGGATTATTTGAAGGGAAGTTTCAAGAGTTTTTGGACTCGCTGTTATTATCACTTAAAGAGGATTACATTGATGTTGAACACTACAATTCGTTGATTGAACATCACTTTAGCAGTGATGATATTGAGTTTACGCCAACAGAAGTTTATAACCATTATATTTACGAATGCGAGGAAGTAATTCAAGACAGCATAGTAATATACACAATATGTAAATTGATTAACACAGATGTTTCTTTTATTAGTTTAGACCCAAAACGTTTATCTATAATGATAATGAAGACCCAGAGTCCATACGCTATAAAAGCATTGCTTAATCAGTTGTTTCAACGTAATCGAAAAGGACTTTGGAATTCATATGACACATCAATTGCCATATCCTATTTAATTCAGAGTGAGTTTAGACATGTTGATTTGCTTGATGCTTTGAATGAAAATAGTGTTAATTTAAAAAATTATTACTATTACTGTTGTAAAAATAGTTTTTTGTCAACGCTTCGTAATAAGAGAATTAATGATTATCTACACATTATTGATAAAGACTGGAAAGCGTACTTCCTATACTTCATGTATTGGGTGGAGAAAAAACGACATAATACATTGGGAGAATATGCATTTTATAAAAACTATTTTGACCGTTTTACAGCCGATTTAGCATTTTATTATAATTATGATTGTACTTGTAAGAAACCAAATTACAAAGGATTTTACAAAGAGTCAGCGTTTAAGACGTTTTATAAAGAGATAGATGGTTCCGAAGAAATAATTAAGTGTGCGCATGATTTAAGAAATGCAAATCCAATGTCTCATTCATCAGCAGGATTAATTGATAAATCAACTACATCGAATGATTTAAAAAGGTGTATTGATGATTTGAATTCGCTCATTGATAATTATAGAACTATACATCGCTGATAGTCTCACATACCATTTCGGTACTTGAGGGCATAAGAAAACGACCACACAGGAGTATTCCTACTCTTGTATGGTCGTTATTTCTTTTGTCACCGCTTGAAGACATCACTCAAAATCTGCTTTTCTACAAATCCCTAAGTGAAGTCCTCTTATGGTTGTCTTTTTGTTATAGTAAAAATTAAGTTGGCTTACTGGTTTATAATGACTTGACAGCAGCTATAGCCTTGTCATAGTCTGGATGATTTGTATTTTCTTTTACGTATTCAACATATCTTACAACATCGTCCTTGTCTATTACAACGATACCTCTGTTGTGTAGTCTGAATTCTTCCATCAAGAATCCATAGTTTATACCGAATGATGCATCCTTGTGGTCTGATACTACTATTGCATTTTCGATTCCCTTAGCTCCACAGAATCTTGCCTGAGCGAATGGAAGGTCCATAGATATAGTTATGATAACTGCATCCTTTAGTTCTGAAGCTTCCTTATTGAATCTGATTGTCTGAAGTTCACAAACACCTGTATCAATTGAAGGTACTACACTTATTAGCTTAATCTTTCCTTCAACATCTTTAAGAGTGAATGGGCTAAGGTCTCCCTTTATAGCTGTAAATTCAGGAGCCTTATCTCCTACCTTTACTTCCTTACCTAAAAGTGTTACTGGGTTTCCAGCAAAAGTTGTTACTGATCTCTTTTCCATTTTATTAATTCCTCCTAATTTATATCGATTTATTTATTCGTCAATTATTTTCTAATATAGATATACCCTAGTTGAAACAAAGTATTCATAAAAATGATGAAATTTGATATAAACTTATGTAAATATAAAACTCCCAAGCTTGTAGGCTCAGGAGTGGGTTTATATTTTTATTTATTTTTTTCAAAATCCTTGTACATAAGTGAAGGCTGTATACCTGTATTGTTTTGATATTTACCGCTCGAATATAGGTCGTACTCACCATGTATATCGTGGTAGTAAATCTGGCAGATTTGAGTGTTAGGGTAGATCCTAATTGGCTGAACACAGAATATCTCAAGCGTCCAGTAGCCTGCAAACCCTATATCTCCAAAACCAGCTGTTACGTGTATAAATAGACCAAGTCTTCCTGTTGATGACCTTCCTTCAAGCATAGGGACAAACTTTTCTGTCTTTGTAAATTCATTTGTCCTTCCTAGATATAGCTTGTTAGGTTCAAGCAATAGACCTTCTTCTGGAATTTCTACCCTCTTTGTTGGATTCGGAATTTTCATATCCAGTTCCTTATGTTCGTATACCAAGAGCTCGTTGCCAAGGGTTAGGTTATACGAATTTGGATTTATCTTAGACTTGTCAAATGGTTCTATTATTATATTGCCAGCAAGGACATTCTTGTGTATTTCTTTGCCCGATAAAATCATGAGATCACCTTCCTTATATATTAAGAGTTTTATCATACATATGTATTTCAACTTATATATGTATTTTAACATAATTTTGATAATTAGTGAGATTATTTTTATCTTGTTGATATATAATTGTTGTTGTCGTTTGTTTATGATTTGTGGTAATATGAGATTATAATTAAAAAAAAGATAATTTTAAAAAATAGTAAGTATTTTACGAATGATTATATATTATATATGGAGGTAGATATATGAAGTTAAAAAAGACCCTAATCTATAGTATTTTGTTAGCAAGTCTTGTATCATCGTCCTTGATGGTAGGGTGCTCAAATGATGTTAAAACATCAAGCGGTGGGACAAGTAGTCCATCTAAGAATAGTCGATTAGTAAAAGATGGTGTAGATTTTCAAGACCTCAATACAAAAGAGGTAAACGATTCTATAGAAAAATACAGCAAGCAAGTTGGAATTTCAAAGGTTGAAAAGATCAGTATAGACTGGCAGCTTGCGACAGAGAGTTTTACAGAGGACAAGGGTGTGAGCCAGTACCTATTTGCCCAAAAAAAGCTCGATATAGACTCTCCTTATATAATTGCTAGGTTGATGGAGTATATAGCAGGTGCCAAGACTGCAGGTCAAGATGCTCTACTAGGTTTGGACAAATCTGATTCAAAGGGATATATACTTGAACCTAAAGAAAAATTAGATAGTATAAACAAGGACCTAAAAGCTGTAAAAGATGGAAAGTTAAAGGAAAGTAAATTTGAATATGATCGTTTTAGGGGTTATGCTTACTATCCAGATGCCAAAAAGGGAGTTTTTGACGAGTATAGACCTACTATTACCTTGGTGGGTAAGGATGGGAAAAGCTTGGATATAGATTTTAGGTTGGATGCCCTAAAACTATTGATAAACAAGTCTGGAACATCTGACATCAAAAAGGTTAGTGATACTGGTATGAATTATTTCGAGGGATTACTATTGTCAAAGAATCTATCAGACCAGATAGGTAAGGATACATACAAGCTACTCAAAGACCACAAGATTGATTTTGATTATTTTATGAGTACAAAGACACTTCAGATGCCTGAAAAATTAAAAGAGCCTACTTACGGAGATAGGTTCAAACTTTATTGGGCAGGGGTAGATACGATCATAAGGTCCAATGGTTTTAAGGATGGTATAGAAAAGTATCTAGGCAAAGAGATAAGCATTGATATATACCATATAAAGCCGATACAGGTACTTGAATACACTAAAGATAAGTCTAAGTCAAGCAGCATAAATTCAGATAATATAGACAAGGATTCTAAAATCAGTGGAGCAAACAATGACAATTTAAGGCCTAGTGGGGAAGATATATATGACAATGTAGGCAAAGTTATAGTACTAAGGTATAAGGATAAGAATATAGGAGCCTACCTTTGTTCAGAAAAAAACCTATACAACCTAGACCACAAGGGTATAGCCCAGGTGACAGGTGGTACATACGAGCAGTGGTTGGATAAGACTTTTGAGGATGATGCAGATAGGAGAGAGATAGCCAAGTTGGATTCCCATCAATTTATCAAGAAGTATGTAGATATGATGACTGTAAAAGACTTTGACTTAAATGTGTTTGATATACCAGAACTCGATATATATAGTGGTAAGGTAAGTGATAGCCCATCACCTTTAGTATCAGAGTTAAAAAACAACATAATTAGCTCAAGTCTGGTCAGTGCTGAAGATGTTACAGGCAAGGATGGCTTTGCACCAGACTTTAAGGATAAACCTAATGATATTGACGTTCGTGTTGTAATAGACTATAAATTCAAGGATGAAGTAGACCTTACAAATGGAGAGAATGAAACTATATTTTCTCTAAGAAAGATAAGTGACACGTTGGGTTACAGGATTGTAAGCCAGGGTATATAGTAATTGTAAAATTGAAAATGTGATACTGGATATTGTGAAATTTCATATATAGATATAAAATAATAAATAGGTAAAAATAGTGAAAACGAGGAGGATTTAAATATGTTAGAAGTAGGTATGAAACATAGTGTGGAATTGGTGGTTGATAAGTCAAAGACGGCAGCAGCAGCTGGTAGTGGTGGTCTTGAAGTATTTGGTACTCCATACATGATAGCCCTAATGGAGTGTACTTGTAAGGAACTAGCTCAGAAAGAGCTTGATGATAGCCAGGGGACTGTAGGTATATCTATATCTACTAACCACAAGGCAGCTACTCCAATGGGTATGAAGGTTACTTGCGAGGCAGAATTAGTAGAGATAGACAGGTCTAGGCTAGTGTTCAATGTTGTTTGCTCAGATGAAATGGATGTCATAGGAGAGGGACAGCACCAGAGATTTATAATAGATAACGAAAAATTCTTAGCAGGTGTCAATGCCAAGATAGACAAGGCTAAAAATAAATAATAGGAAGATTGATTAGGATACTCCATAGGTAGCTTGCTAAATGCCAAACTATTTATGGAGTTTTTTGCAAATGTCATTGAATAATATTCTCTTTTGGAGTTTTTTGTTGCAAATGTCACTGAATAATATTCTCTTTTATAGTATTATAGTATTAAGGAAAGTTGATGCTTATATGGTTGTTATTAAGCAAGGACATATTTTTGTGTTTATACAGCTGTGATTAAGCGAGTGTATATAAAGTACATGGATATAAAAAATATAAGTTAGATAGATAAAATTAGGAGGATAAGATGAATAAGTATTTTTCGGTTAATGATAAAGTATATGATATAGTTGAAAAAAATCCAAAGGCTCTTGAGTTCCTGGTAAATAATGGTTTTGACCAATTTAAGGATCCAAAGGCTCTTGAAATGATGGGTAAGAAGGTAAGCCTATCAATGGCCCTAAAACTAAAGAAGATGAATGTTGACCTGTTTGAAGAGAGGTTGCTAGCATTTTTGGATAGTGACCTATCTAGTATTGACACTACACTAGTTGATTCTGCAAGGACTATAAATCTTGTGAAAAAGAGGGCGGATATAAACATAGAGGGAGTACTACCTTGTCCAATAAGGATTCCTTTGCTGGAAGGTTTCCAGTCTTGGTTAAAGGAAAACAAGGATAGTTTTGACTATACAATAGGCTATGAACTTCAGTCTGCAAATCTTGGTCTTGATTGGATCAAGGACCAGGTAAAGACTGGAGATGTCGATCAGATACCAGATGTATTGATGTCAGCGGGATTTGACCTATTCTTTGATAAGACCTTGATGGGACAGTTTATGGACGATGATGTATTTGAGGCTGCTACAGATGAATTTAACAAGGACTTTGCCAATGAGTATATAGATTTAAGAGACCCTAAGAAGAAATATCTGATTACAGGCGTAGTGCCAGCCGTATTTTTGGTAAACAAGGATCAATTAAATGGTAGGCCTATTCCTAGGACTTGGGCAGATATACTGAGTCCAGAATTTGAAGATTCTGTTGCAGTTCCAATGGGAGACCTTGACCTATTCAATGCCTTGGTAGTTAGTATTTATAAGGATTACGGAATGGAGGGAATATCTAATCTTGCTAGGTCATATATGAAGAACCTACATCCAGCTGAAATGGTAAAGGCCAAGTCTAAATCAAAGGCAAGTCAGCCAGCAGTGAGCATAATACCTTACTTCTTTACACAGATGATACAGGGAGACAAGCAAATTGCTGTGTGGCCAGAAGATGGGGCAGTCATCAGTCCTATATTTATGATGTCAAAGAAGAAGAACAAGGAGAGAGTCCAGCCGGTTGTAGACTTTTTTATGTCTCCAGAGGTTGGAAGGGTATTCTCAGCAAATGGTAAGTTCCCTTCTACAAATAAGGATGTAGATAACGGTTTAGGAAAAGACCAGAAATTCAAGTGGGTAGGTTGGGATTTTATCCATTCTACAGATATAGGTAGTCTATTGGTTGACCTTGAAAAGAAGTTTAATGACGAGATATTAAAGTAGATATTAAAAAGTAGATATTAAAGTAGATAGTAAAGTAGATATTAAAAAAGGAGTTAGTTATGAATCTAGTAGTATTTTCTGGTCCTCCATCTTCAGGAAAGACCAGTGTAATTATAAAGACAATAGAAGCCCTACAATCACGTAATATTAAGGTTGGTGTGGTCAAGTTTGACTGCCTGTATACAGATGATGATATCCTGTATGAGAAGATTGGGATACCTGTAAGAAAGGGTCTATCAGGAGCTCTTTGCCCTGACCACTTCTTCGTATCTAATATAGAAGAAGTGGTAAAATGGGGAGTCGATAATGACCTAGACCTATTGATAACAGAATCAGCAGGCTTATGTAACAGGTGTTCACCATACATAAAAGAAATCAAGGGTGTATGCGTTATAGACAACCTTTCCGGAATCAATACTCCTAAGAAGATAGGTCCTATGCTAAAGGCAGCGGATATAGTCATAATAACAAAGGGAGATATAGTGTCACAGGCTGAAAGGGAAGTATTCGCATCAAAGGTGAACTCAGTAAACCCAACATCCATTACTATGCACGTAAATGGTCTTACAGGTCAGGGTACTTATGAATTATCTACCCTATTGATGGATGAAGATAAGAATATTGACACAGTAAAGGGTATGAAGCTTAGGTTTCCGATGCCTTCAGCCCTATGCTCATATTGCCTAGGAGAGACTAGGATCGGTGAGGAATTCCAGATGGGTAATGTTAGAAAAATGGATTTAGAAGACAAGTAGGAGGAGTAAAGATGAACGAATTAGAAAATAAAAAAATTAGCAGTTTGCTAGAAGAATATCCTTTTGTTGAATCCTACTTTGAGGAAAACAAGCTAGATGTTGCTGGATTTGAGGATATGACATTTAACCAATATCTTGAACACTTTAGTTTTGAGGAGATAGAGGATCTTGCCCTTGACCTTAACAAGCTGGCTATAGACCTAGTTGAATATATCAAGCAGATGAAGGAATTCTTGGGCATAGAAGACTCAAATGGTGTAGACGTATTGACTATTTTGCCGGGTCAGAATAAGTCAGGTGAGAGGGAGGGCTTTGACAGGTTAGACATTAAAAAGTCTGAGATGATAGCAATTGTTGGACCTACAGGGTCTGGTAAGTCTAGGCTATTGGCGGATATAGAATGGACAGCCCAGGATGATACGCCTACAAAGAGGACGATTCTGATTAACGGTGAATATCCGGATAAAAAGTGGAGATTTTCTTCTAATAATAGGTTGGTTGCCCAGTTGTCACAGAATATGAACTTTGTAATGGACCTATCTGTTAAGGAATTCTTGGAACTTCATGCAAGGTCTAGGATGGTAGACGATATAGAATCCGTGGTTGACAAGATACTTATAGAGGCAAACAAGCTAGCGGGAGAACAGTTTAGGGTGGATACGCAGATTACAGCCCTTTCAGGTGGTCAGTCTAGGGCACTTATGATAGCGGATACAGCTATACTATCTTCATCTCCAATAGTGTTAATAGATGAGATTGAAAATGCAGGTATAGACAGGAAAAAGGCCCTAGACCTATTGGTATCTTCAGACAAGATAGTCCTAATGGCGACTCATGATCCGACACTTGCCCTACTAGCAGATAGGCGTATTATAATCAGCAATGGTGGAATAGCAGATATAATAGAGACTAGTCAAACTGAAAAGGGCAAGCTAAAAGAGCTAGAAGAGATGGATCAAAAAATCCAAGAAATGAGAAGAGCCCTTCGTTTCGGTGAAAGATTACAATAATTCGTATATACAAGTATATCAGGCTATATTTTTTGGTAGATATATTTTAAACCTTCTTAATTTATAATTCAACAAGAAAGATAGCTTAGCACTGAGTAGAGATGTGGTAAAAATACTTAGGCAAAAGGCTATCTTTTTTGATGAAACATATTGATAGAATACGTATTTAAACGTATAATAATAATTGTAAGGAGGTGCTAAGGATGTTTGTTACCTATCCGGCTATTTTTTACAAGGCTATAGATTACGAAGGGTATGTGATTGTTTTTCCGGACTTTGAGAACGGAGCAACTCAAGGAGATAATGAAAATGACGCAATGTATATGGCACAAGATTGGCTTGGTTGTGTGCTGTATGATGATTTTTTGAAAAAAAAGAAATTCCCAAAGGCTACCCCAATCGAGGACGTGGTTATAGAAGATGATGAATATAGCATCAAAGAAAAAAGTTTTAAGACATTAGTTGGCATAGATATAGCTGATTATGTTAAAAAAGTTGATACTAAAACAGTGAAAAAGACTCTAACTATACCTAGTTACCTAAATGAGATGGGTAAGGCTAGAGGTGTTAATTTCTCACAAGTGTTACAGGATGCACTAAGACAAGAATTTGATATAGATTAGTTTGAAGGACTCCTAACCAGGGTCCTTTTTTGAGTATGACGGGCATGCCGTCAGTCTGTGGTGAAAGTCCACGTAGGGCG